>Ga0182004_10000838_pt1 | contig 20677 bp, 13 predicted proteins | sample Sormic07211540_1_FD_120479 | JGI IMG/M metagenome (GOLD analysis project Ga0182004, IMG submission 120479) | Endophyte microbial communities from Sorghum bicolor roots, Mead, Nebraska, USA - 072115-40_1 MetaG | ecosystem: Host-associated > Plants > Roots > Unclassified | place: USA: Nebraska...
AGACAAACACCAAAACTCATGGAATTCTGTCAAATAAAACCCTAAGTCTAGATGTTGATTTCATTTGGATCCTTTTCTTTGTTTATTTGATAATTAAATTTGATACTTAAGGACCGTCAACAATCGGACAGAAAATTGGGACTTTGGGAGCAAGGAATTCATTTATGGGATAGTGGCATTGCTCTGTCGTATTTTGTTGTCGATGCTCATGAGAATCACAATGTGTTTGAGAGCAAGGGAGATGTAGCAGAATCCTCTAGGGCCACCACCTATATGCAGGTGGACGTAGGGCCCTGATTGCCCGAACTAGGATAAACCGCGGTGTCGTCTCTATCTTCTTTGTGTTCTGAAGTACACCCAAGCCACCGGAGACATGCACTCTGTGACACCCAATGAACAACAATATGCTTGCTATGGTTTTGACCATGTGATAGACAGTCTCCTCAAAATGGTAATGGAGGATGGCGTTGTTCATGTCTAGCTAATAAAGTGGTTGTGCACGCGCTGCGGCGTTGCTAAGGACAATGTGGATCATTGCCAGTTTGACAGATGGACTGAACTTCTCATCATAGTCGACACTGGCCTGCTGTGAGAAGCCATGGACCATCCAGCTAGCACACCTTGTGCCAGAATACCCATTTGCTAGTGACCATACTAGCACCGGGCGATCGAGGCACACAAGGCGTTAAGTGCTATAGGTGATGAGAGGACGCTATGATATTTCGCTGGAATCAGCAAGGATGTCACGGTGGATAGGCTGAGGGGATTGTTGGAATTTGTTTACTAAATCAGATAAATCCACAAGTACATAGATACCACTATAGCTTTCACCTTGGAATATTCTAGGGTATTGTATTTATCCATAGGGAAACAATATTCTAGGGTATCGTATTTATCCATAGGGAAACAATAATTTGGTGATAGTTAATCGTCATGTATCTACTAACTACTATATGAACTAGGCTAAAGTGAGGATAAGTAATATATGATAGGAGTTATGGATAATGACACACAAAAGAACTCATGGTAAGACAGAAGAATAGACAAGCTAAGTTGAGAGGACAACAGGTGAGTACAAGGTTCCTATACAATTTTCTATTTCTGTGGTTCTATTTTAGTATAGGCAAGAGTGAATAACTAAGCAAAGATTAAAACATAACGATCACACCACACTTCCGGACATTAGAACACAAGCCACAGACAGGAATGAGAAAGGGGCTATAGGAAGCTCCGACTACGTTGCTATAAACATCAACCCAATCATGGTTGACTACATTGGCCATCAAGGCTACCACCACCATCTAGGGCTACCATAACTATCGATGGGGTTGGGTGCAATCTTTGGTAACTTATAGGCTGGACACCATGTCTAGCCTATCGATTACTACTCTAGTCATGATCTATAACTAGAGCACTCAATGCCAGCGGAGATCCTATGCTTTGATGTAGAACAACTATACAAACCACGCTTAGGTAAACACTAAGGTAGGAATTAGATAACCATAAAAGACATTCAAGTAATTAAAGAAGATAAATCTATTAATACTTTAGTCTTAAAAAGGAATGATACAAGGATATACTAGACCTTCAAGGACTCTTACAGAACCTGAGCATCTCTCCCTAACTCACCACCAAGGTATTCTACTTCTACATCTTGAAAATAGAGAGGAGGTAGCTCCCTTGTGGTGCGTGTGAGAGTGGAGAGCCTCTCTATTTATAGTAGTTGGTTGGTTGGTTTTTGAAGGAATATTATCGGAATACAATATGCAACTGTCTTGGGGACTTCGTTAGGTGGGGCCAAGTGCTAGCTGGGGGCTAGAGGTGTGACCATGGGTCAGGCGACCCCTGTGCTCGGCCAAGCCCATGTAATGCATCCCCTCCATCGCCTTCATCATGATGGCAAGCAAGTGGGGTTCCCTGTGTGATCCTAGGGGTTGGGCGTGAAATGTTATCAACAACTCTAATTTGTCGGCCTTCTCCGCTTGTGCTCACATTAGAAGATTTTTTGCTACATTTCATGTATATTTTCTGCACTTTTTCTATGTTATTCCAACATGTGTTGTGTGAAACACATAATCACCAACACATGTGAAATTGGTTAGTTATAATCCCTAATACCAAGTTTGGTGTTTATATGAATGCATCTTATGTGGGGTTTGGCAGTTAATTTTAGGAGTTATATAAGGACCACCAACATGCATGGATCCACAGGAACCATGACACAGGATGCCAGTTTGTGATCGTGGAACTGAGCATGAAGGTGGTGATGGTGTTAGTTGCATGGATGGCATAGGGGCGTTGGCAGGGTCACTCGAGCACTGGTGGTGTCGGCGCACCGTAGGCGCCGAAGGTGCAGGCACCAATGATGTGGAGGTTGCCGCTGGTAGGTGACACCAAAGCGGGCCAACCTCACTCAGATGTGCAGCAGGAGTGGGAGACCTACTTGGTAGTGGCAATAGTTGGGCCCCACCCACAAATGCTAGGGTAGCCGATGGAATGCGACTAGGGATGAGCAGCGGACCAGCACAGATGACCGCCAGGTCCTGGAGGTTCGGCAGCTCATCCTCACCGTAGAGGGAGCTATCGAAGCTATATGTGTTCGCGCAGTGGCCGAAGGCGGAAGCTCGAACAAGGAAGAGAGGCCCTGCATCAAAAATCCAGTGACATGCCAAGTGGACATGTCCAAGCAGCGGTACCCTTTATTGAGAGGAGTGGTGCCAAGGAACACACACGGAGTTGAGCTAGGGAAGAGTTTGTGGGGGGATCATCGCAGTGAGGTTTGAATAGTAGAGGCAATAAAACACACGAAGGTAGGAGTAATAGGGGAGCTGATGCATAAGTTGGTAGGGCATGGTATGATGGAGGGATGTAGAAGGATGCCTATTGAGCATGAAGGTGGTGGCAGCCAGGGCTTCAGCCCAATAGGGTGGTGGCATGAACGCATGTCGCAACAATGTGTAAACTGTGTTGATGATGGTGCATAGCACTGTTTTGGCTTTGCCATTTTGCCAAGAGGTATAGGGGTTTCAGAGGTGCAACATGACATCGTTATACAAGAGAAAAACTGGTGGTGGCATGATTGACGAATTTGGTGCCATTATCAGCCTGAAAAGACTTTGGTGTGACGCCAAACTGTGTATGAGCATAAGCAATGAAGTCAACAATATTGTGTTATACATTAGATTCATGGCATGAAGGGAAAGACCGACAAAAGTGAGTGTAATTATCAAGAAACACAAGATAATATTTGTACCCTAACTTACTGAGTACTGGGGATGTCCATACTTCACAGTGAATCAACTCAAAGACAGCAGTGTTGGTGGAGACAGAACTGCTGAAAGGGAGCCATGTGTGTTTGCTAAGCTGATAGGGATGACACAGACCATGGCTGCTTATTACAGGAAATGAAGGACATATTGATGAGTGTAGTAAGGGTTGTAGCATGAACGAGGTGGCAAGGCTATAGCATTAGGATTAGGGATGAAAACGGATCGGATACAGACAGATATCACTGATATTATATTTGTTTTCATATTTTTGGTCGAATTCGGATTCGAATACGGATAATGTCAATCATGTCGGATAAGATATGATTGGTTGTCGACATCATAAATATACGATTTAAGTATTCGGATACGGATACGGTATCGGATGTTGAATATTCGGAATCGGATACGGACAGATCTGAACCCTTCTAAACGAATTCGGTCTCGAATACGGTCGGAAAATATCCGTACCATTTTCATCCCTAATTAGGATGATGATCGAGAGATGGTGCAAAGATCTCTGTTACTATGCAGCAAAGAATCACGTGCTCCATCTGCTGGTCCTTAACAGACAGAAGCCCAAAGCATCAAACTCGATAGAATATGCACTTTTGTGAGTAAATTGGCGAATAGAGAGAAAGTTATGGGCAAGTGCAAGAGCAATGAGAACATTGTTAAGTTAAAAAGTACTTTCGGTTACAAAGGATGACATATGAGCAGTGGCGCTAGTGTCAAGGACCAGGGATTGGAACTTTGGAGTGCCATCTGGTTCAGGGCGGTGATGAGGCCGGCCTAATTCTAGCCGTTGTCGCCCTGCTAGGGACCAGCAGGTACGGTGGATGTGTGGTGACATCAGAGAATTGCCCCAGCGCAAAGCTGGTGTATGCCTGTAGGAAGGTGCACAAGTTACACTTGGGGCACTAGGGGCACGCCATGTGGCCTAGGGCCACTGCACCACAACCCTTAATCAGCGACTGACTTGAAGTTGTTGTAAGGGGTATATAGCGATAGAGAGTCCGTGGCTAAAAGTTATAGCGACGGACCTCAGCAGTTGCTCTTGAAGCCGTCGTTGTATGTATATAGCAACGGACTTCATCTTTAGCGACGGACCATCCATCGCCCCATCATTTAGCAACGGACAGTCTATTAGTAGTTTTAGCAACGGACAGTTCATCGCAATAACAACTTTTAGCAACTGACAGTCCATCGAGATCAATTAAGTAAGTTTTAAAAAATAATCCACATATATTTAAAACTGGACCACATTCACCACCAATACTATACTAAATGACATACACAAATGGACACATTAATCATACTCTCAGACATCCATATCAAATGAGTACATATATAATCTTGTGACTAGCTTATTAAGCTTCTTGCCATCAAACCAACATACAAGCATACATATAGTAGCTGAATACATAATCTAGGTAAGTCATCTAAAAGTGATCCAACATTATGACCATCAGGTTCAAGTTCACAAACTAAAACTACCAGATTGTACTCCAAAAGCATTCAAATATAGTATTTAGTACACTATAAGATAGCATCTAGTCCAAAAGCATTCAAGTTTACTCCCAGCACCTTTCTTGCCAACAATATAGCATTGCCTAGCGTATCTAAGATGATCTTGCAGCACCTTGAGAAGGTCTCTGAGAAGAACTATCAACCCCCTGAGATCTTGTTTGCTGATTGCAGACCTTTAGCTGTTACAAGTATCATAGTTAGAAATTGTAGATCTTGCAAGCAGGCATGCATGTTTTCCAATGAAGTATTTGGTTACTACTAAAACTACTAATACAAAGTGGTATTCATTATGCGAGAACGTGTTAGAGGTAAGTCTACTATGTTAAAAAATATACTAGTATACCACCAGAGCGATTGCTAACTTAAAAAACGTTTGCAGATAGCCTAAAATGGATCTGAGAAGAATTTGGAGAGCTGAGTTAAAGGTTTACTCTGATGAACTGAGATAATGGTATCAGATAACTTGTAACATATGTTAGTCAATAAATGAATTATTAATTTGGGAACAGCACCGAACTGACAGATTCAAGGAGCAATATATATTCACAAATCCTATCTTTTCAATTAGCCAATAACGATTGTATCAGGATTCCTAATCTTACTGCTGGCCTGCAGCAACACAATTGGGCCTTAATATGCATACAATGTACACTGCATGAAACGATCTAGGTTGACTTTCTTTAACACTGTTTAAGTGAAGTTCTTACTAAAAGCACAGCCAAATGCCACAACTATAATATATGCAGACTTAGTACTGGAAAGTTCGTATGCTTCAATTTTGATTAAAGAACCTCAATTGGAACATATGTATCTAAACAAGCTTATCCGGCTGGGATTCTCCAGTAGACAAGACAAGAATAATAGTAGTAGTACATAGTCCTGACTAAATCTTGACAGAAAGAGAAAGAAAAGAAATCATCAAGGTAACAATGCAGCAGAAATCGCTGAAATGACTTGAACGCATGAGCTTGAATGCTAAAAGCACGTTGGCATTGCCTTGTCATTTCATTACTTTCAGTTTAGACCAAACTGTAATGGTGCAGTCGGATAAAATAGGAACTACAATCACCAAACAAAATAAACAAGTAAATAAACAAGTGAACATGTTTGATCGAAAAGGGAAGCAAGTAGGAAACAAACGTACACTTTGTTTATCTGCTTCATGTCTATGATATATACAACACTATTTTCCATTTATTTAGAGAGAGTTCTTGTTGAGACACTCTTAACTCAATAACTTGTACCAGTACTAGTACCGGTAGCTAGCATGTTTTGAATTCTGAACAATGCACACAAAACTAAAATTTTTATTCACTAATCTTGCTTTCTTTGCGCGCTGACTATGGTAAACTGGGAGAAGAAACAGGGGCAGTGCTAGTGGGGCATAAACACAAAAACCTGACGTACAGGCAAGGCATGGCGAACCACCACGCACTGGCCGCCAGGCATAGCCGCGGCTGCCACCCTGCTGACTCGTCTTGTAGAGTTTACAAATGTAAGTCATCCCAATAAAATTGCAATAATTCAGGGCAAGCCAATTCAAAAAAAGGCCCATCTTAGTTAACTGGTAGTATGTTCCACCTTTTCGGATTTGCTCATTCTAAAAACATTTTTTTGTAGAATTTATAAATAAAAATTCTCCAGATCTAATTTTAATTATTTCATTTTTAGATGAAGTATGACAAAATAATAGGCAGTATTTAAAGATTGCTAATCAGTTAAGGAAGCCAACTTGAATTTAGAGAGGTTATCAAAGAGAGGGTCTAGAATTGAGCACCTTATTTTCTCTTTAATCTTCAGGTGAACAATCTAAGCTAAGAGGTCATTCAAAGGTTTCTCATAGATTTTTTTTCACATTTAGCGAAACAAAGAAAACAATAATTAGCAGGCACAAACCTTGTGAAGTTTGCCAAAAGAAAAAGACACATACACGCATACACCTCATTATTCTCCACTTTTATGGTATAATTGCGTCTGGCAAGAGAAGGCTTACTTGAAAATAGTTTTGTGGCTTTTATAGTCCTCAAAACTGAATGCCCTGATCCACTTGTTTCACAGTAGTAACACCCATCTCCTCTGCCACACGCAGCCGGTCGATCCATTTAGTTTCTGTTCATGACAGCAGGTGCAAGTTTAGAATTAGCATCAATGTTGTGGATCACTTCATTCTAGAACTGAGGCATGGCTGTAGGATACTATGTTCATCCGCTCATCCTGGTCAGGCAGCGCTTCTTCTCTCGTCAATCCTGCAGGAACATACCTGAGAGCTGCTACTGCACTGGATCAAGGCACAGAACAACTGACAGCAGATCCTTGTAAAGATAAAGGATATTATGGCAATCAAAATAATTTTCAGAACCTACAGACTAATATCTACAACTTTCATAAAGAAGACATATTTTTATCATGCCTTTAAGGTATCCTAATCCATAGTTGAAGACAGACCTCATAATCTGCTCAAGAATTGGGACAGCAAGGTTCACATTTTCATATACCCAAATCCTTAAGTCCAAAAATATGAAATTTAACCAAAGATCAGAGAATTCCATATCCTACAACTTTGGTATTACTAACCTTTGCATAAAGAACCAATTAAATGGACCTGAGCAAGACCCAATATTAACTGAAAATCGTGCTGAGGAAACAATAATTTGAGCTTTGAAAAAAAAATATATCTAGAGTTTTGCTTATCCAAACATCATGATTCCTACTAATCTGGAAAGCTATAGGAAAGTACTGCAAGTCTCTTATTCTTTATGAAGTCCCCCAATGCCTCTAAGGTTACCAAAATACACCTATATCTAGTTCTATCAAAAATTTCGTCAGAACATGACAGCTAATTTAGAAAAATCATATCTCCCAAACCATTCAGGATAAAATCATGAAACTTCACGAGCTAATAGATCTGAAGCTCCTCTACAACTTTCCTATTATCAACATTCAAAGAAATAGAGATTTAGGTCACGAAAACTACAGTAATAGGTATAGTACTCAACTATCAGGCAGCAAAATCCAAGAGTTGATTCCCAAAGGTGATTCCTCTCTCAATAACAACAAATACCAAGACAAAAGACCATCCAAACCATCTCAATCAGAGTACCCAAAGGGAAAAAACTTCTCACCTTGGTTATCCCCAAGCTAGGGCAGCAAGAAACAAATGGGGAAAAGTCGATCTACACCATGTTGCAGCCCTAATCGATCCTCTCCTCGTCCTCAATCCATTCCTCTCCTTCCCTTGGTTATCACTGGATTGGGGAAGGTGCTAGAGAGGGAGAGGGCGCAGGGAAGAAGGGTGGGGGAGTTTCTGGAAGGGAGGAGCATGAACAGGAGGGAAAGTGGCTGCTGGGAAAGAGATGTGGCTTCTATTGTTGGGGGTGACGTGGGCTTGAGGGTGGTGGTGGGCATCTAATGTTGGGGGTGGGGCTGCGGGAAGGGCCCAAATACCACGCGCGGATGGAAATTTTCTATAGCCACGGACCATCTGATGTTGTTCCTGATGTATAGCAATGGACCGTCCAACACAAAAGAAAAAAATTATAGCGACGGTCCGTCCATCGCCCTATTCGGTTTTAGCAACTGACCGTCCTTCACTAACCTTTAGCGACTCACCATTCTATGCTAATAACAACTTTTAGCAACTGCAGTTAGTTGCTGATTAAGGGTTGTGGTGTAGTGGGCACGGGGGTGCCACAATGGCTGCTGACCGCCCTAGGGGTTGAAGCAGATCCTCGAGAAAGTAGGAGGGAGGGCACTGCAGACACACCCTTGGAATCGCCCACCACTACCGCCCCTTCAGTGACTCTTCCGATTGGCTATGTATCTTAGAGCCCATTAGGGGGCGCGTCTAGAGATGATCATGCCCAAGACTATAATTATCCATCAACACTCTGATTAGGGTTTGAATTTTGTTGTGTTCTTGTTTTCCTATTGAAATAGACATTGTTCTTGTGTGGCCAAGATCGAGTTCTATGAACCAAGGCCCCTATTCTTCATCTTGTTTGCCTGTGTTGACTAGTCCTTCCGAATCAAGACTTGAAGCTCTTATCATTTTACTGCACTTCATATATACTTGAAATATTAGATTGCCTTCATCCTAGTCTTGCTTGTGTTCTCCATTCGCTTGTGGGAAAGCCTTCTCAGTGAGGTCAATCACGTTGTGCATGGTTGAAAACCAGTAGAGCAGTAGTGTAATTGTTATGGGGATCCTAATAATCAGACTTGGTTCAAAATCAAGATAAAAAATGTCAAGTTCTTCACGAATCGAAGTTATCGTGCCTATAGGAAGATCGAGCGACGTCTACATCCCAACAACAAGCTAAGCTATACAATTATCCTAGAAGAAATCTCAATGGTCTCTCTCCTCTTGTGGAGCAAGTGGTGCAGTGGGTGGAGGTAATTCACTGTGCCAAAAAACCAGATAAGTGACATGGCTAGATAGTGATTAGTGACATGGAAAAAACACGTCACTTATATTGCATTATTGATGTAAAAAAATAGTGGTGCCTATATTGCATGAAATTTAGAACTCAATGCATACATCTTTGTTGCTATTATATGTTTATCCTTGTTATCCCTTTGGTCAAACTCTCCCTTGCGGGGGACAAAGGTGTGAAGAGTGAAAGTCGTTTGTCTCACAAGCTTGTTTCAGTATTGTTGAAAGCACCTTGACATCATCCCCGGAGAGAAACAATGCGTCGAGCCGTCGAGCATGCGGGAGCAGGAGGAGGAGGCAGCCAACCGGCCTTAGGGTTTCAGTCTAGATAAAGGCTCCAGATTCAATACACACTAATGGATGGTATAGATTAGAAATGACAAAAAATGGACACCGTACCATACAAAAAGAAAATGTGTCTATCACTTTACTATATACTAATGCACATAGACAAGTAGATGAGCATCAACCATCAACGGATGAAAGGGCAATGGGAGTTGTAACACTATAAGAACAAACTGCACGGTAAAACTTCGGATCACCGGCGGCTCTGCGGTATTACGAACCATGACCATTTCCACCACCAGGTCAAAAAAAAAACTGATCACATTAGTTTGATTCACCACCCAACCCAACTGTGGTGCATCCTGCTATCCTACAACTGGTAGTGAAAACTTCTTATCTGCGCCGGTTTCTTCGTGCATCACGCAACGGAAGAATAGCCGGCGATCGTAAATGTTCTACCACCAGCTCGGCGTATGATATGATGGTGAAAACCAGCACTTTGTTCACGGCCGGCCAGATCATACGCCAGGCCGGCGGTTCAAACATTTATCAGTGCTGGTTGATCAACCAGAATGGGCCCCTCAGGCTATGAGCCGGTAGTGTTAAGTATCACTACCTGTTCTCTCGTAACCATTGGAGAGAGTCCTTGGGTGTAGAGAACTGATCCTATCTTACCTATACATGGTCAGTAACATGAATTAGTGCACAAATGAGATTTAGATACTGACCACATGACCAGAACCTATAAATGACATATGTGTGTCTCTGTTGATGTAGTAGAGATGGAATTGATGTAGCCAATCTTTGTCCAGTTTCGAGGCTTGTTGCTCCTTGTTGATGAAGAACTAGATGTAATTCTGGAACAGCGGTTTCTGGACATGGGGTAGTAGACCGCCTTCAAGATTCTTCAGCGCTATAATAGATTGGTTTGTGTTTTGACTACAGAGTGACGTAGGGAACCACACCGTTATCTATATATACATGCTGTGGGGCCAGGGGCTGAACCCTAGGAGGCTTTGGTTTGCTGCTGATTGCAGCAACGGGTTATTTCATGAAATACGCACTGTTAGGTGGACTTAATAATTATTGCCAACCTTATATGATGGCCTGAGATCACACTTTAGCAAATATATTCGTCCATAAGTATCTTTTCTTTTAGATAAAGGGATTCAAAAACCAGCTTATCCCTTAGCACTCAGGGAATCAGACCACATTAATTCATCCACATGTATCTAAATTCATCCACATGTATCTAATGTAGAATTGAGAATTACCAGATACAATTTAAATCGTTTGTCATAGACTCATAGGTGCCACTACCAAAATGGTGGAGTTATCCTAGTGTTTTAATTAGTAATAAGAACACTACACCAGTCCTAGCAGCTCATGGGAATCTCCCAAGGAGGCATCTGGTAGGAAAAAGCTCATATACTAAATGTTATTAAACACTATGCAGATTCTGGATGTGTGCTGATGACCTCAAAAGCTAATAACATAACTAGTGTAAGTTGCAAATTTTTGTGTAGGTTACGCCTCCATTTCATAGTAAGGCACCATAATCTCAAAATAGTACAGCTTCCAGGTTTATTGTTTAAACTCAAAATTAAGACTAGTTATATTTTAGAATAGTCAGGCTCCAACAACCTGTTACAAAAAAAGTACTACTGAAGGTAAAGACTAGTTCCTGGCATAAAATAGCAACTGATAAGGAGCCACTAAATTAAGCATTAACAATATCGTTTCACCAAATAAATTTTAATGTTGAATCATGGTAGCACAACATACAAGCACATAATCCAAATGACAGTCAGGTTCATTACTCTTTCCAAGAGTTCGCTAAAATATTTGCAGGTAACATGGGTGTCCATCAAAGGAAAACGTTGGGAGATATGTTACCAACCGATTTACCAAATTACAGGAATTAGTATTCTAATGTCTTCTTTCTTGTTAGACTCCTGCTCTCCTCTCCTTAAGTACATGTTACATTATTACAGCAGCACCCTGATACACTCACTGCCATTGGGGCCCTATGTAGCGGCTGTTAGGATGAGTACGCCGATCCGTGCGCCGAGGCCCAACTCGTGCAGCAGCTGTCTTCTGCTTCATTGGCAGACTCCCAACAGTACTCATGTTGCCTGATGAAGTGGCATGATCCTGCGCTGTTACAAGATAAGCTGGATCAAGGTCGTAGAAGACACGACGCTTGCCACCTATTTCTTTCATCACACAAAAGGAAGCAGGTATGCGGTGCGAAAATCTCAGGTTCTCCACAGTAGGTATCTCCAGGACTCGCTTTTTCTTGTCAGGTTTGAAAACAGCTTTGTAACCATCAACTTTAGCCAGGAAAGAAAATTTTGTGCTAGCATCATTGCGCTCGATGATCTCACCGACAGCAAATTCACAACAATTATGACTGGACGGACTCTGCTCTGGTGCCCAGTCCATATAAAGGGCCCAAATCTCACCTACTTGTGGATCTTTCCTGCTTCTCTTCTCGCTTTGAGACATGTAAGCGTCAAGATTCATAGAAGGGAATGTTGTGTCCAGGTCAGAGGGAAGACAACTAGAGTCAAGTAGCAGAAATCCTTCTGGAACAATATGATTTTTCTCCAATGCAGGGCCATTGATTTTTTTTGAGGATGTTTTCATGCCCAAATACCCTGTAATGTGGTATCCGGTGAGAAAATCGAAATACCTCACCTGAAGGTATATGGAACGTGGATTTATCCTTTGCTGCCACTAGTAAGCTAGGAAAGCCTTTAATCCTGATGAGTGGGATAACATTGGCGCCACCATTGTCCGACATGTCTGACAGTATTTCCACAACTTCATACTCATAGGACCTATTCTTATATGCATCTGTTGAGCTCCATTGCTTACTCCATCCCTTGTAAAGAGCCCATACCTCAGCCCTTTTAGGAAATATTTCATACACCATCGTCATTTTGGTTTTTGCAGAACCTCTTCCACCAGAAAGTTTTTTCACACAGATTTTCTTCCATTCAACAGTATGAGAATACAAGGAACTGTATTCTAAGATATCAACCTTTTCTCCAAGGCAAAACTTTCCACAAGCAACTGGCAAAGTTTTGTTGTTCCATTCTTTCTCTTCTTCAGACAATGGATAGAACTTTAACCAATATAAACACTTTGAATGACCATCACATTTTTTCTTAGCATAGGATCTTGGCATATGATCAATGTTATCATAAAGGGCCCAGATCTGATCAGCACTACCATCATTATATGTTATACTATTGATGTCTCTGATCTTCATAACTGGCTCAGAATAGCATTCGTCCTCAATAACAAAATCAATGGCTTCTGTCATGATATTGTCCTCATCATCACTCGTACACATACCTTCTGTTATCTCGTGGATGTTTATGTTGCTGGACACAGGATTTTCTGATGATTGCCTGTCAGCACTAGTGATGTCACCACCTAGTATTTGATTACTGTTCATGCTGATATTACATGAATAATCATTCTCCCTTTCCCTCTTTTTGCCATCGGAGCTATTCTGGCTAAGTTTGCCATCAACATGTTGCTTTCTCTGGTTAGAACTTCCACGACTGCAGGATCCTGACCCTGGCATAGTGGATGCTTGCTCTCTGCCCAGCTTATTTAATTTGTCAACAACATTTGAGTGAAAAGTATCTGCCATTGATCTTCCAACAATGTTCTTGTCTATCTCTGGTATTCTAGTGTTCCCCTGAACCGTCTCAGGCTTGTTGGATTGATTCACACCACCTGCGCTCTCATTTCCTTCTTTGTATGCACGTGAAGAGTTGACAGCGTGACCTTGTTGACTGGGAGTCTCATGCTGTTGCTCTTGGAACATGGTTTCAGGAACTTGAGAATCACTAATCATGCTTGATGAAGTGGGCATGGGCTCCTCTGGTTTCCTCTTATTAGTTTCCTTTGTCACATTTTGTGTTCCATTCTTCCTTTTCCAGTCATGTTCTGGCGTGGGTGGTTCCTGATCCTCTATACGGGATGCAGTGAATTTCTTCTTGCATGTCTGACAGACAACCCTGCGGTTCAGGACTTCTTTGATGTACTGGAACCGATATTTACAATGTGGGCAGTTGGTCCAAAATGTTTCGCTAGATCCAGACTCGCTCCCTTTATCTGCATCAGTTTTCTTTGATGGTTTGTTCTTATTAGTTTCCTTTGGCACATTTTGTGATCGATACATCCTTTTCATGTCATGTTCAGTTGGCTTTACTGGATCTGATAGGACAGAATATGCTTCAGCCACCAACTTGAATGCATCTTGGGCACCAGCAAAACTATTTTTATCAGGATGAGTTGAAAGTGCAATCCTTCGATATTGCTTGGTTATTATGGTTTCATCTGCTGTTTCTTCGACCTGAAGTATTCCGTAGAAGTCTATCTCACCACCCACAAACGACTCTGCCGCACAATGGATATCACAGATGATTAACATTTGGGACATATTCTCAGCCAGCTCGGGACAAAGTGCTTGAGCTCCAAGTATAATTTGTTGCGCATGACGGAAATCTTTCTTCTCCATACTCTCTAAAGCAGTAATTTCCTTGGCCTTGAAGGCCTCTTCTCTATTGTGATCACTTATATTCTCCATAAATATACAACACAATGGCCACACAAAAAAGTGCAATCAGATGCAAATTGTCGTGCTGGTTTCCCAAACAATGTTATGCCAAAGAATCTTTAGTGCATCTGGACCTGAAATATCCAAAAGAAACGATCCTTAGTAATTGAAGACTTGATCTTAGAACACTATAAAAAGGAATGAATAGTACTGGACAGCTATCAGAATGATAAAAAGACATTTTTGTAAAATGATATATTCAAAGGTAATAAGCTCGAAAGAAAGAAGCCATATTTTCAACACGTAACAGTTGACTACATTGCCTGTTCTATTAGTACAAGAAACAACACTTTGGTATTCTAAATGAAAGACACCCATGGCTCAAGGTACAGAATACAGAAAAAAGTGGTGACCTATTAACTGCAGTTGTGCATGGGGAATTATTATAATTGTTATGGCTTCTGCTTATCAACAGATATCACATAAAAATGGCACACGGTAGCAGATGTCAAATGGATTAGATGACATATGCCAACCACTATGTAAGAACTGCATATTAGAGATGCGGTGGAAAAACACGTCACTTCTATTAGGTGTGAAAACATCAGTGATACATCTCTCAGATTTAGTAGAAAAATGTCAAGAAAAAAGAGACCATGCATGTAGTAGTTACATATATCACATATCACACTGCTATAAGTTAACAGAAAAAGCCCCACAAAATGTGTACGTACCAGTTAGAGTATAACGGGAAGTAGTTGAAATGTTGATTCTGCATCTGCAGTAAAGAAAAATATCGGTACCAGGTGGCCGCTTTGTCAATAGATTCCTGTTAAGTAACATCAAATTACAGATGGAACAATTAATTAAGTGTTCCTGGACAAAAAATGAATCAGGCAACAGATATATATATATGGATACACTAGCAAGGTGCTCATCAAAGAACAGAAAGTTGTACAAACAAATTAAATGTACTTGAACATGTTTAAAACCTGCCTAATTAAATGATAACCAGTTAAGAAAAAATAATTGTGGAGCTAAACTCTACAGAATATTAATGATTGTGTAAAAACCAAACCATTAAGCCACATATTGCATCTTATAAAACTCTATGGGTGCCATGAAACCATGTGGCTGTGCAGAAACTGTGGCAAACGATTCATCCACGACACATGTGGCAGCTTGTCGCGTAAAAAATGAACTACAACATGGTGGCGAGCCAGGCATTCGATGAGATTGGAAGCAAATCAGACCCACGCCAAAACTTTGGCAAGGAAGCTGAGGTGCGGCATGGCAAGAGTTGCAGCAGCGAACCAAATAGCCAATATAAGTTGAGAAAAAAAATTTCTGGTTCATACATTAAAGCGATTACTATTCGAGGGTAAGAGAAGAGAGAGATGCTGAAAAAACTTTTATACATGCTCATGAAGGTGTAAAGGCATATATAATTTCATGAAAACCAGTGTATCTTGAGATGAAAATTTCAGGTCGACACTGATTTCTATTTGAGGGTAACAGAATACAGAAACAGTGAAAACGCAATGTCAAAAACCAATTGAAAAAAAGGAAGAGGAAGAAGTGGTACTGTGTTGAATGAAGTTATTTTCATTCTCATTTCTTGTACTACATTAGAGCATCCCTGTGATGGTACGATTATGCAAGCACCGACGACGTTTTAAAACTCCTAAAGCAATAACAATTTTTTTTCTACAGAAACAAACCAACTCTGTCAACCAGCTGGCAACATGGGTAGGCCCTGTTTATTTCCTTTGGCAAAACTTTTGCCCAACACTTTTAGCCCATGTTTTGGGCAAATGGATCGACACTAGGGCTAAAAGTGAGCAAAAGAGGGAGGCTAAATTTTAATCCATCTGCACCTCAAGAGAGGTGCAAAACCGTGTGGCTCTTGTAGCACGGCTCCTTCCCCGTGAGCTCCGGTTCAACTGCTTCACACAAGCGCTGCCTGCGCTAGATCTCCACCTGGTGTGGCCCTTGCCAGCGAGGCTCCGGCACCCGCATCCACCTAGCCCCAGATTGTGAGCTCCAGCAAGGCTGCAGGGTCACCCGTGACCGCCCACGAGGAAGAAGATGGGAAGGCCGTTTGCTCCGGCAAGGCTGTGGCAGTGCATCTCGCTGGCAGTGCATCCAATGAAGGGAAAATCTATCATTTTTTATGGAGGACTAAACTTCTGCCATGGATCTAAACACCCCACTCAAGGCTAAAGTTTAGTAGCAAAAGTTTAGGGGCTAATGTTTTGCCTTGGCAAATGCATCTGAACAGGGTTTAAGTAATAGAACAACTTGAAACAAAACAATGAATAATACAAATTTCTCAGAAATCACAGATAAATCAACTCGCAGCTGCGCCACCACGTACTATCTTCGATGCAGTAAGCACCAAATATACTAAAATAGCGGAAAGCCAGGGAATTAAAGCACAGGATCGAGAACCTATGGGTTCCCTAGAGATATCAATCTTCCAAGTGGACTGGGCATGGCTGCCTAGCTAGGCCCTAGGTAACGTGCAAGGTATAGCTACAAGCTGGTGTCTTGTGGCGAAGGCTGTCAGCACAGGACAGAGAAGCTCGGCGCCACGGCACGGTTTCACGATCTGATGAGCATCAGCATCATGTGCTAATTAATCTTGCCAGGGGCATCGCCGGGAGCTAGCTTGCATGGGGCATCCATCAGCAGACGCGCGTGCGCAACGTACAGATCGGATCGATCGGAGCCGCCGTCATGGCTCATGGGTCGTCTACCGGTCCATCTACGTTCTCAGTCTAGGGTTTGGTGGGGATCGGAGCGAGTGAAAGGTGTAGATGTTGGGAGAGTGGATGGATAAAATCTCGTGTAGCGCTCGAGCAGCTGAGCGCACTGCTACAATGAATAAAATCTCGAGAAGAAGAGGCTCAGAAAAACAATTGTTTACCGGCGATGGATCGGATGCAGCGGCTGGAAGCGTCGTCGTCGTTCCTGCCAGCCTCTAGAGCCGCTTCTTTCTCGCTCGTCTTCTCAGGCTCCGGCGTGCGTCTTTGGGGCCAGGACCCAAGAGGCGAGATCGGACGGAGATCCGACGGCGAACTCGCTGCGGGACAGGACCCAGGAGTGCGGTGCGGGACAGAGAAGAGCTAGCGGAGCTGTTGCGGCGGGGAGCAGGTGGAGCTGTGGCGGCGGGCAGCAGTCAGCCGTCGAAGAGGTGGAAATGAGGAAGAGGAGAGAACAACGCCATACTATATATACGGTTGCGTAGCTACACTTAACCCTAGAAGGAGGTCAAATCAAATCTCAGCCGCTTGTTACGGACTGACCGGCGCCGGAGGCATCGGGCGGGGGTCAGAACTACAGATGGCAGTGCTCCTGCTGCCAGCTCAGCTTTGACACATTCGGTGACGTGGCATTCTTGTCACAAACAACACTGCATGCGTACTGGAGAATCAAGATTATTGTATCGGAGGAGAAGTCGTGAGTCGATCGAGCTAGTCACGACGGGGATGACAAACATGAGCATATATACATGCATACATACATACAAATTACTATTAGTGCACTGATTGTGCCAAAGTCACGGCCAATCGAGGGCACCAAACATCAAGGAGAAGGCCTCCTCAAACTACACTCGAAACGGAGTTGAGGAAGAATAGTATGCGACTGGAGGTGGGAACGGGGAGAAGCGTGGCAGACAGACTCCGCGAGGAAGATGACTGCTTCACTAGAGTTGGTTACAGAATCCGTGACAAGTGGCCTTCCTTCTCAGCTAGTGGTTCCTCGGCTTATATATAATAAAGCTGTCCCACACACACGCACACACGCGCGCACACACACACACACAAACACACACACGCGCGCGCACACACACACACGACTTATAATCAAGCTGTCCCCCCCCCCTCCACACACACTACCGGAGAGCCGGCCTTTACCATGTGCCCGTGTGTTTGTCGTGAGCGATACACGGCAAAGGTCGAGTTTGCCGTGTGTCTAGAAAAAGCACATGGCAAACGCTCGCACACGGTATACCTGGCCTTTGCCGTGTATTACTCACGGCAAACACCTGGCACACGACAAATTCAAACTTTTAACGTGAGCAACACACGACAAAAACAGGGTACACAACAAAAACTAACTCCACACTAACGTCCACCCCCAGCCGTCAACGTTTGCCATGTGCGGCCGTGAGACACACGGTAAAGCCTGGGTTTGCCGTGTGCTTGGGTCTGGCACACGGCAAACACAATCTTTGTCGTGTGCCAAGTGTGCAGCACACGGCGAATAATTTATCTTTTTTTTCAGATGTTGCCCTCCACATTTTTTCTTGTCTACACACTCACCATTTGTAACTCCATACTCAAATTTTATAAAATTTGAAACATGTTTGCTATATTTTTGCAATTAACAGTATTTAATTTTATTTTTCCGGATGCCGTCAAATTTGAACTACGACTAAGAGATATTGTTGGAAAAAAATATGCGAAAAATGATATTCATGTTACCCAACCCTGTCTAAGAATATACATTCGAAACGGAAATAACTTTTGAATACCGTGGTTAGGAGACATGACACTAGCTTCATCCTCCAATGTAAAAAAAAGTCTTAAATAATTAATTATTACATAATATCTTTATAACCCAATATCAAGTAGGCACAACAGTGAACCGCTTTTTGACATGTCATTACAATCCTTTTAATAATCACCTCACATGTCCTCAATTTCGGCGCCATTGGCATTGTTGATGTTGAGCTCTAGGAATAGCTTCCTGATATTGTCATGCAGCGCCAGCAGGAGAAACAACGAGCTCCTTTGTAGCGTCATCGTGATGGCCTTGAGGTAGGCCATAGAGGAGACCTCGTCGGCGTGCTCGTCCATGACGTGCTCGTATAGACCCATGTTCATGCCGCGGCAGCTACAGCCAACGTCGATGTCGCGTCGATGGCTGCAGCTACCGTGGCATGAGCATGGGTCTATACGAGCACGTCATGGCTGAGCACGCCCACAAGGTCTGCTTCGTTGCCTACCTCGAGGCCATCACGATGACGCTACAAAGGAGCTCGTGGTTTCTCCTCCTGCCGCTACATGACAACATCAGAAAGTTGTTCCTGCTGCTCAACATCAACAATGTCAATGGCGCCGAAATTGAGAACATATGAGGTAATTATTAAAAGGATTGTAATGACATGTTGTGCCCACTTGATATAGTGGGTTGTAAAGATATTATGTAATAATTAATTATTTGAGACTTTTTTTACGATGTATTTAAATTAATATATGTTTAGTAGTGATTTATGAGCTCAAATTTATTTGTTAGTTTAAATTTATAGCTTAAAGCAGTAATATCCATAACTTAAATTAATGAGTACGGATATATAGTAGATGTATAAAGAGTTTGAGCATATAGTTCATCAAATTGACAAGTCTAGCTAAATTGGTATTATATATGTATAATTTAAGACATGAGTATGGATATATAGTAGATGGCTACGGGGTCCTCAGTCCCTCATCACCGGAATCCAAAGCGTCTGCGACCGGATCTTCCTCTCATTGCTTGCGGCAATTGTAAGCAGAATATTGTGAAGGAGTACCGAGTGAAAAAAGAGGGAATCAACAAGGGTCGTATATTCTACAAGTGTCCGCACCGTGAGGTGGGTTATTATTTCCTCGCATTTGATTAATATGGTTAATGGTCCTGGTTTTGCTTGGTACTATTATTTTAATTCCTTATTCTTTGTTCTAATTGCAGTGGGAGGGCACCGGCGGATGAACAGGTTGATACTGGGAGGAAGAGTACGTTCAGCACGTGCGAAATTCTGTTACATAGGAGGTTGCGGCTGAAGGTGATGAGGCAGTGAGCCAGCGGAAGAAGCCCACCACCCTGCCAGCAGATGCAGTTGTCTGTTTTAGTTGGGATAGGACGAGAACTAATTATGTTGCTTAAGTGCATTTTAGTTCTAGTTTTTTTATTGCTAGCTGCAGTTGTCTTTGTTGTAGTAAGGGTTGCTTGAATTAATCAGTCATGTGATGTCATGCGTGTTATGCAATAACAGGAAGAACTAAGTGCATGGTTGTAATATTTAATGCAGATGTCGTCACGCAATTGGATGTATAATGTCGACGTTCAATGCTGCCTTGCACTGTTTCTTAGGTGTGGCTGAGGCAAACAAGCAGGATGATTTCATGTGCTACCCATGCACCGTTTGTAAGAATTTGAAGGAACATTCATGCTCAAGGACTCTTCATATGCATTTGCTGAAGTCGAGTTTCATACCAAACTATATTTGTTGGACGAAGCACGGAGAAAGAAGGGTTCTAATGGATGATGGTGAAGAAGATGAAGAAGAATTGGACCACGCCGATATTATTGCTCAGTATGGTGCCTTCGGTGATGATGTAGTGGGGGGTGATGGTGAAGAGGATGCGACAGCGGCAGAAGATGTGGCAATTGATGTTGATGCTCTTGGCGATGCCATTCGTGATACACAAAGAGATTGTGAAAGTGAGAAGGAGAAGGCCAAGTTTGAGCGCATGCTAGAGGATCACATGAAATTGCTATATCCGGCCGCTGAAGACAGACAAAAAAAGTTGGGTACAA
>Ga0182004_10000839_pt1 | contig 20674 bp, 14 predicted proteins | sample Sormic07211540_1_FD_120479 | JGI IMG/M metagenome (GOLD analysis project Ga0182004, IMG submission 120479) | Endophyte microbial communities from Sorghum bicolor roots, Mead, Nebraska, USA - 072115-40_1 MetaG | ecosystem: Host-associated > Plants > Roots > Unclassified | place: USA: Nebraska...
CTAATACCATAGATGTTATTGTTATCAATAAAATAAATTATGGACTTTAAATTTTATAAAAAGGATAAATATAAATAGATATGTAACATTATGTCATCACTTTCTAGGGTCATTTGATGTTTTCTTCCGTTGCAACGCACGGGCATTTGCTAGTACTAGAATAAATTTAGAAAAATATAACTTAAATTTGTAAAAAAATCTAATCAATTAAGGTACACTAGATTATTATATGTTGGAACTCTTTGACCGACCTTCTTTATGTCTAATTCCTGGCTCCCCAGGCAGGCAGCGCGAGAAGTGGAGCTTCAGGGACGCCTAGCAGTTCAGGTGGAGCCCTGGAGGGAGGCGACGAGCAGCCGGAGCCTGACGCCCAGGCGCCACCGAGTGAGCCGCCCATGGTGGCTGCCGCGCGTCCGGCGCTTCCTGCGGCGGAGGCACACGAGTCAGAGTCAGACTACTTTTCAGCCACATGAGCAGTGATCGAGTGCTCGACTGGTGTTGGTTGTGCGTGTGTGGCGTTTTTTTTTGACTGTAACTGGAGGGGTCTGCACCCTACAGGAATTTTATTAAAAACTTTAAAAACCAGGCTCACTTACAGAGAGTGAATAAGGCTACAGAAAAAACAGAGAAAAAGAACAGAAAAAAGCAGAGAGACAGGTAAGAGGGACAGGGAACTGGGAGTACACTCTAAGGAACAAAGAATACAACAAAGAAAAGGAAGATCAAGACTGCTAAGAACCAAGCTAAGATAGATTTGCAATCCATTGTTCAATCTTCGGGAAGTAACTCCTTTTAGCCCTTAGCAGCAGCAATTGGCACTCTGCATTGAAATTCTGCTTTGCTATCGTCAGGTTGGGAACTATCTGTCTGAAGATTAGATCATTCCTGGACTTCCAGATTGTCCAGGCCATTAGGACTATAACTTCCATGAAAAAAAGGCTCACTGAGCTGATCTTTAAAGCTTTGAAGGTTCTGGAAGGGGTCCAAGTGTTGTTGCACCTGTAAATTAATGCTGCCCCAACACTGCATTGCAAATGGGCATTGAAGAAACAAATGTGTCTGGGACTCTTCAATTGCACCATTACACAGAACACAGGTGTAATCTTGCAGGACCATGTTCTTCCTTTTTAGTAGCTCTCTTGTGCTTACTCTATCGATCAGAACAAGCCAAAAGAACACTTTATGTTTATTTTGACAAGAGCACTTCCACAACCACCTGAAAGCTTGGTGTGTCACCTGGTGTCCCCTCAGATGTTTGTAAGTCTTTTTAACCGAGAATCTATCGGAGTCCCATATATATGACCATTTGTCATTGTCTTCGTTAACGACTACCTCATCCACCATGTTCTGAAGCATGGATAGCTGCGCATGGGCATGCTGCGATAGTAGTAGATGAAATAGGTTGTGTAAGTGATCCTGTGCAAAACAATCTGCTGAGACCAAAAGCTTGTCCTTCGCAAAAGAAAATAATTCCGGGAATTTTTGCCTCAAGATTTCCTGTTCCCACAAATCTTCCCATAGGAAACAAGATTTTCCATTTCCAATCTGCACTTTTGCCATACCTTTGAACTTATCCAATAGTTTCAGGATGTTCCTCCACCAGAAGAACCCTTTTGGAGCTTCCAGGTAGCTTTCCTGAGCTGTAGTACTTTTCCCACACCAGTGACACCCTAGTTTAGTTCATATTTATGTCCATTCATGTCATAAGTGAAGAGTATTGAAGAGTGGAAAACGCTGATGGTATATGGGGCAGGTTGTATTTCATGTTGATGTTCACGCATGTATTGAGTTTCCGGATTGTACATGTATTGAGTAGGCTCTTATCTAGTACTAGGGTAATACCTATATGCGGCTATATGCGTTCACCGGATTAATTAACGATTAACATTTAGATATAAAATAAGAGTATTTTTTTGGTACCGAAGAATCTAAAATACTACGAATGAACATGTATTTTTTTATACATGTTTTTCTGTTTATTTTCCTTCCTACCCAATAGCTCAATATAAGGCCGTTGAACCGACCTCTATCAAGGCATCACAATCGGAAACAGTTCCCGTCACTTTCGCCGAACACTCCCTGGCTAAGCGCGTGGTGGCGTCTGCGGAACGCCGGTCTCTAGTCTCCGGCGCAGTGGTCGGAGAGAGAATGAATATAATTGTATAAAAAATTATTGTATAGAAACTATTTATTGGATCATGGTTTCTATACATAGTGTATATAAAAATTAATATCTATAGAAACTACATGTGATTTCTAGCATTGGAGTGCTCCCAATGCAGAAACCATTGTGGTTTCTATAGATATTAATTGTAGTGTCACCTAATCATTTTGCTGACGTGACAAGAGAGTTATCGAAGAGAGAGAGCAAAAATCATAGAAACTGGTCATGAGACTATATATAAATGCATGGAATACGGGCCAATTCTGTATTATTACGTTACGTGTTATCCGTATCTTCCAATGCAGGTGCAATCTAGCCATTCCTATTTTATATGCAGGTGCACGTTGGCGATAAATATTCAATTCCTATTTTATATTGCAGGTGCACGTTGGCGATAAATATTCAATTCCTATTTTATATTGCAGGTGCACGTTGGGAAATATTCAATTCCTATTTTATACTATCTCAAAGTCGTGTGAACGCCATTGCTTATATGGTAATGAAGGCTGATTTTGTTGTGACTATCCATAAATACCATGAATATACCTAAATCGTGCAATCTAGCCATGACTATATAAATGCATGGAATAAGGGCCAATTCTGTATGCGTGTTGTGGCCCTAGTTAGTGCTTTGCAAAATCCAATTTAGAGAGTCAGTTACGCCAAGCAAGCGATCGAAGATGAGAGGGACGTGGGGCATATGCTAAACGTGGTGGCGATATTGCTGTTTCTTCTGGTACTATCACCTGCAAATTGTAAGTGTTGGTTTACATCGTCTTATCTTGTCATGAAATTTAAGATGTATATGCACATGTGGTGTTGATAAAACTCAACATTAATTTTTACAGGTCGTCCATATCAGCTACTACTTGAAGCTAAATCTAGGATTAGCAACACAAGTGCCAATAATGCTACAATGATCCCCTCCACCGCAGACGGGAATACTGCAGATTGTGACCTTGTATTTTGCGGCGAACATCGTGGATGTACAGATGGCCAAGGTAACTGGGTGGAGCCGGATCAGTGCTACTGTTGTGAGCCTAATCCAGATCGCTATAATTCATGCTATAGCACGAGGAGTGAATGTAGGGCCCACTGCCCATTCTGCAAGACGACCTAGGATGGGGCCGCCATCACCAAATACGGAGTAATATAAGCAATGGTACAATAATGCAAGAGTATTGCTCTGCATATGTAATAATTGATTATAGCTTATTGCATAAATAAAGGTTCTGGTTTATGTTTACAATCGCTACAATCATGATATAACAAATCAAAGATATGATTCCGTATGCATGCATAAGTCGTCATTTGAATTAATGTTATATCTATATAATTTCCACGAACAGCATCTGTGTTATATATCTTCGATTGCATAGGCTTTGGAATGTGTTAAACTTTCAGCTGTGTACCACTATTATCTCCGGATGAAAGAGGGCTGGAACCTAGCTAGTTCCATTATTTAAAAAAATTATCATGGCTTGTATCATTGTTTATTTTTAATTTGGACTTTGCTACGATACTCTCAAATATCTGTGGACTGTTGATCTGGATGTCAATTATCATATTACCTCCTAGAAAGCAATATAGGAGAAATATAGAAAAAAATATCTTCTATTAGATCTAATATGCATGCATTATCTTAACTTTCCTATATGATGCAACGCGATGAGATCTAAAGTTTTGATGTAACGTGTATAATGCTACACACCATGCAATAATTGGACACACTGCACACATGTAGAGACATGTTTCATATGACGTGTGATAGTTGTCTTTAGAACTAATAAACTAATACAAAGATATTTGTATTTATCTTTTCATATTTAGGACACAAACTTTTTGGAACACAATATACCTATTTATTTTGGGTGTATAATATAAGAGTTGCATTATAAATTTTATATGCATGTAACATCTTTAATGATACATGGTAGGTCCAATTTATTTCTTTAAGTAATTAATTAATGTAACATGTTTTCTATGAACATAACCTGTTCTTTTTATAAAAAAGGAGCCAACTGGATTGCGTGTGTTAACGTGTTATTGACACAAAACAATCATGTGATCTAAAAATAAATATACAACACACATTGATAAATAAAAACTTATAAAAAGGAAGGATATCATCATTAGCCATAATCCATGCTAAATACAGAAAAGGAAGGATGTAACCGTGTGCGCATGAACATGGAAGGACATGCATGCGTCCACTTATGCTTGCCGTGATGATGGGGATTTCAGAATAATTGATTTCTTTTCCTAGATTAATTAATTAAAAACTAAAAAAATCAATGTCTCAAATTTATCTAAGGTATTATTTCCTAGCAAGTAAAAGGAGTACCGTAGTATTGCCCTTTCAATTTTCCTGCAAACCGCCAAACCGTGTTTATGTGCTATATCTTCGCTTGCGTTACGGCTTTGCATTATTTTTAGTTTCAATTTGTATTTAGCACGTACCTAAATATCAGGCATCTTCTTTCCGTCGTCACTTTCTTTCCGTCGTCGAGGTGACGACTACTAGAATTACAGGCAATCTAGTTATCTTTTTTACGTGACCGTATCTAAATACTTTATCTGTCCATGAAAGCTTTAACTTCTAAAATCTATGTTAGTTTTAAATTTAATCAATTTTATAGAAAAAATATCAATATATATGATATAAAATAAGTATCTTATGAAAATACTACGATAAATCTAATTAATGATATTAATTTAGTATTATAAATCTTACTATTTTTTTAAAAAAATTTGATTAAATTTTTTTTAAAAATAATTTAAAATAACTCTAGAGGTTGAAGTTTTCAGGAGCATGGTCATCAATCCCGTGGTTACCCACCTCCTACGGCTTCCGAAGGCACCAACAGGCAACAGCAGTGGTGGAGCTTCAGCCTACATACAGGAGGGGCCAAAGAACGTGCAGTCAGGAAAATTAGCTGTGTAATTGATTAATTAAGCTATGTTGATTATTACTGTTATATTTAAAGGAAGCTTCCAAAGCAGGGTGGCGATGGCCCACTTGGCCCTCACTGTCCTCCGCCACTGGGCCACCAGCAGGGAGAAATGAGCTCGCTCGGAATTGTGGCTTGCTCAGAGCGGCCGCCCTGTACTAGATGGGGAAAGAGAACTCTGGGTACTTACGCCTTAGCCTTAGCTTGTCCATTGGGCTTAGCTATTCTGGTCCTAGGGGTAAAAGTGATGTGGATAATTCTCTGATTCAATTTGAATTCGAATTTTAAGAATATGAAGAATAATTTTTAATATCCGTGTGGATATGGATAATTCAAACCTGATTGTCTGTGGATACGGGGTAGAATAAAATAGGTAAAATCTGATGGATATGGATTATATGTGAATTCAATATGGATTATTTGATGTTCAAAATAGGTTATCCAAAAGTTTCTCTCGCTAGACTAAAGAATTCATGATTTTAAAAAGTTTGTTTGTTGAGAACACTTATTTTTGTGATGTCGCTGTTTGATGTTCTAATTTTTAAATTAAGAAGTTTGCTAGATTCTATTATTTATGGGCTAATAACTTATTATTTTTAGTCAAGATATCATGTTAAGTGATAGTTATAATTGTGAAAGCCGCAACATAGAATGCAATACAAGATTATTATCTATTGCCTATTCTTGTTCCCTACTAAATCAATTCTTGATAAGCATATAATTCTCTTTGTATGCACATGTTACTCGACTATTAAAATTTGTCTCCGATTCGGTTCCGCCCCATATCCATACCAATTTCGACTACTGAAAAATCTGTATCTACATCCTCATCCGTGTATTATACGCTCCACACCGAATCCAATAAAGAAAAATGGATTAGGATATGAAAAAGGCACTATTCACACCGATCCGATATGTTTTCATCCTTATCTGGTCTAGACGTTATGAACTCGTGCGAGGAGCGAAGGATACGGCCTTCGTGCTGCCGCGCACGTGTATATGTGTCATGTGTGTGCATGTGTGCGGATAGCCATGGCGGCTCCATTCACTTGTCTTAGGCTGTCTTTAATAGCATAACTATTTAGGAATCCAAATCCAAAATGGGTCTCAAAAATGTTGAGAGGGAGTAGTTGTTTCTCGGGCTGTGATGGGCTTCGGCATTCGTTCATTTTATACTAGGCTCTTGAAAATGTTAAGCCACTAAATGTAATTATTATTGGCAAGTCGTTGGTGGGCTGCGAGCTGGGCTACACTGTTTTTAATGTTGGAGTGGTGGCGTTGAAAGGAATAGACAGCGGAGCGAAGGAGACTAAAGTCACGGTGGGCCACGTTAGGTCCATGTATGAGAAGGACGTGGCCACATTAGGTCCAGGTAGGCTTAGGGATTAGATTAAGGTTTAATATTTTATTTAAATGAGTTTTGTAAATACTTTAGGTAAAATAATTTGAAATGAATTCGAATTTAGTTCCAACTACATGACACAATTAATAATTGAACAACCCCATAAATTAAAGTTTTGTACAACTTTATATTATTACTATTTGTAATAAATTTGTAAATAAATGTTTGAATTATAGAATTAGGACTAACAAATATGTATCCATTTTGCGAACAATGTGTATTCAATTTTCATAAAACATTTTGAGATTTTTATGTAAATATTACGCTGATTTAAAAACTTTTGAGCCAGGTATTATTTTTTTTCATTAAAGACATAAATTCAAGTTTGAATTGCCGCGAACAAATATTTGAACCTTTTGTCTATTTTTACATATGAGTTAAAACAGAACACATGTCTAATAAATATATTTTTTGTATTTTTCTAAACATTTTTTGAGATGCATGGTTTTTAAATGGAGTTACTTTCAATATACATGCATGCATTTTGAGATCATACATAGATTTGGAAAAGAAAAAAGAAATAACTTTTTTTTGCATACATTGGGATCTTGTATTCTTAGTTACTCAAAAAAAATATTTAAATTTTAACATGATACACAACCGGATATTTTGCAAAAAAAAAAAGAAATTGAACCAAGAACCTAGCATCCTGACATGATGTGGTCTGCATCTTCTTCGTGGAGGTTGGCAGGTTGCTGCAGATTTTGCACTAAGCATCTTCAGTTACATTCTTCTTCATTAGATTTGTACTGGCGTTTAATTTCTGCCGCAAGTGGGAATACATCATTGTTTTTCTGAATTTTCAAAATCCTACAATTTTTTTTTATCATCAGTGAAACATTTCCTATACTGGTGGTTGCGCTCCGCCCTTGCCCAATTAATTGATCAAATGGTGACATGAACCATAAATCAAAACTTACTAGCCCCTGAGACTGCGATCACGGATTGAAAAGACCAATCAGGCGATCACATCAGGAGAGGCAAAGGGCGAGAACATGGTGATTGCAGTCGTCGGCCAAAGCACCAAGCACAAAAGCACGACTGCTTGAGAGGCAACATAATTAATGAAAATAAAGATGGACCCAAAAGGAAAGGAAAGGAGATACCACAATCAGAGATTTAGATTGTAATTACTACGTAGCAATTTTGTGAATGAAATATCTTTCACAGGCGTGTAGGGTAATCAAATTTTAAATTTTACTTTGTCGTCTACGTTACCAGCGGTTTGCTGCCCCCCACCCCCCCACCCCCACCACACCTACACCTAATCAGCGTACGCTAACTTTATATAGTTCTGTATAAACACGTAATCGTACCGATGTAGATGGTCTCACTAGTCAACGATGACCATTTCCATGCTACTCGTATGTAGACTTGTTTCGTTCCGAAAAGTTTTTGGATTTTGATACTATAACACTTTTAATTTTATTTGATAAATATTGTCCAATCATAGAGTAACTAGGTTTAAAAAATTTGTCTTGATTTATAGGTAAACTATGCAATTAATTTTTGTTTTTATCTGTATTTAATGCTTCATGTATGTGTCACAAGATTTGATGTGACAGAAAATTTTGAAAAGTTTTTAGTTTTTGGAGTAAATTAAACAAGGCCATAGAATCCAGGAACGTATATTATACAAGAAATAGGAATAAAACAAAAGCAATTTAAGGAGAAAGGTACGTGTTGGAGACAATCAGGCAAAGCCTTCGGTGGCACGCAATCCGTTTCCCATCGTAGTAACCTCCTGCAGCGAAATTTGAGGTAAAAGACGTAAAGTAATCAACCATTCAACCGTGAAAAACAAAAAAAAATCAAGAGTTGAAACCACAAACAAACCACCGCTCTCAGGAACGAGTCCAACCCATTGCTTGTTAACCTCTTCCCCTCGTCGCTTGCACGCAGCCACAAAACGGAAACCAACAGTTGCTGGTACCTAGCGATAAAAACAGATCGAATACGAACGGATATTACTGATATATTTCTAGTCGGATTCAAATACGGATAATTTCAACCATATCGGATAACATACGTTTGGACATCGACATTATAAATATATAATTTAAGTCTTCGGATATGGATACGGTATCAGATGGTAAATATTCGAACTCGGACACCGACAGATTTAAACGATTTCGGTGTCAAATACGGTCCGTATCATTTTCATCCTTACCCCTGCTACACCGCGAACACCACCACCTTCCCGTTCCGTTCCGCTACATCAGCATCACACGCTCCCAGTCGGACACGCCGTCTCCGGCCGGCCCCACCTGGCGGAGGCACGGTCGCACGGACAAGAAGCGGGGCTTAGCAGACAAGCAGACAGCGAGGCGCAGGCACTGGGCGAGACAGTGAGAGAGATTACGGTTGGAGAAGTGAGCGGGCGTAATCCCGTGCTGCGGACGAGGAGGGACAGGAGGACCGTAGCGGCGGCGCACGGGGGGAGCGTGGAAGAATCTGCTTTTGGCCGCGTGCATATGCGTGCGCCGCTGCGGTCTGCTTCTGACACTTGCAGAGCAGAGGCGTTCGAGCCGTCGGGGGGCAACGCGAGAGAGAGAGAAGCACGAGGAGAGAAGTACCCTTTTTCCCTTTCCATTTCCCGGCTCGTTGTTGCCGGAGGAGGAAAGAGAGAGGGCCAGAGGGTGAGGGAGAGCCGGAGAGGAAATCTTCCACTGACTTCTCCCGTGTCGTGTTGCCTGCGTCCGCCGCTGCCTCGCTGCGACGCGTCGGCCTCTCCTCTCCTCTCCTCTCCTCACCCCGCGCGGGAGGGAGCGGGCGGGGTGGTTGCGGTTGCGGTTGCGGTTGCGGTGGTGGTTGAGGTTTAGTAGAGGGACCCGGGGCCGGCCTCGGCCAGCGGTTGGGGCCGAGTCGAGGCGAGGCGAGGCGAGGGAGGGTGAGGCCGTGGGGAGGGGATGGGGAACCAGGTCGGGGGGCGGCGGCGGAGGCGGCCGGCGGTGGACGAGCGCTACACGCAGCCGCAGGGGCTGTACCCGCACCCGGACATCGACCTCAGGAAGCTCCGCCGCCTCATCCTCGAGGCCAAGCTCGCGCCCTGCCACCCGGGCGCCGACGACGCGCGCGCCGACCTCGACGAGTGCCCCATCTGCTTCCTGGTAAACCAAACCATCCCTCCTCCGCCCGTCTGTTTTTTTTTTCGTCGTGGATGCGCGGAGCGACTATTTTTCTCGTTTGGTGCTGTGTCTGTGCGTGTTTTATCTGCTACTGATTGATGATGATAACTTGCTGCTGCTTGCAGTTCTACCCCAGCCTCAACCGCTCCAAGTGCTGCGCCAAGGGGATTTGCACGGGTGAGTACTTGAACAGTCTGTTTGTGCTCTTGCCGCCGTCGTCGGCTTTGATTTCTGTTTTTGACCCGTCAATTGTGCTCCTGCGCGCGCAGAGTGCTTCCTCCAGATGAAGTCGCCCACCTCGTGCAGGCCGACGCAGTATCCTGACCAAATTCACTTCAATTCTAATCCAGTCCAGTCTGATGCTCTTGTTGAGTGTGTGTGTTTCTTATTTGGGGTTCTCTGGTGTTACTAAATTGTGCCGGTTATTGCTCACTTCATCAGTTGCAACTGCAAAACCCCCTTAACTTACCTTGTAACAAGGTGTCCGTATTGCAAGACGCTGAATTATGCAGTGGAGTACCGTGGTGTGAAGACCAAGGAGGAGAAGGGCATAGAGCAGCTTGTGAGTGCCCATACAAACCGTGTTCTGTTTCTGAGTTGGCTGCTTTGGTTTATTTGATCGCCAACTGGTTGGAATTGGGAAAATTTTTTTGGATAGGAGGAGCAGAGGGTGATCGAGGCGCAGATCAGGATGCGGCAGAAGGAGCTACAGGACGATGCGGAGCGGATGAAGAACAAGCAGACTGCGACGTTGGGTGACATAGTAGCATCCGCACAAGTTGATTCTTGCAATACTGATGGTGCATCGACAGGAGGTGTGTACAACTGTAGATTTTACGTGTGTCATTCTGTTGTTTGATGTTGCTCAATTGCTGACCCTGTTTGCTCCGTTGATAGCCGCAAGCAGTCCGCAAGGCAGCGATGCTATCTCGTCTGAAGTGCAGCATTCGGAGTTGATATTGAGGAATTCTGAAGCCTTCAAACAGATGCGGTTTGTACTGATTAACTTACTTGTTCATTCTAGATGTACTAGTGCTTGTGGTGTGGTTACTGTTGCATTAATGCATTGAAGTATTGGGGATCATAAGTTCTGTGGGTAAAATAACTAATCCTATCTTGCCCCTACTGGGAAATACCCATTTGACAACTTATAATGTACTTTCTAGTAGTTCATAGTTGGTCGCGTATTGTCCCCTGCTGTCAGGCATGGGGTATGGCATTGGACAACCATGTCAAATGATTAGCTAGGCGTTGTCATGTTGATTCACATATCCCTGCTGTGGCTGTGTACCATGCTGTGATGCTGAATATATTAATTCAAGATTTTTGTTTGCCTTTTGTTTGTCTGTTAACCAACCATGTTGGAGATTCCCTTGAAACCTTGGTGTTGCTGCTCTAACTTAAAGATAAAATAGTTGTTGAATGATCAATTTGATACTTTCCTGTTAAGCTGCATTAAGATAGCGCAGGAGTTGCAGCCATTTACTATGTATTATTAACTCCATTATTATGCAATTAATAAATTGGCATTCCGAATAAGAATCTGATAATTGGCTAAGTTTATAAAGGGAAGTTTTATATTGGCGTGGAGACTTTTACAGTGAAGGTATTTCCAATATGAATGCAGTTGTTTAAGGGTTCTAGAATATAGATATAGCTTGAAAAGAAGAATTATTCATCTGTTCACCTATTTCATCAAACCTATTAGACAAAGGTGTTTGACTAGTAAACGTGTACAGTTAGAATTTCTGGCCCCAGCAAAGACTTATAATATTAAGTCAGTTGTTGGGTAGGAAAGATTGTATGTTTGACCATTTCTGCAGTCTACATCATATCTGTGACATTTGGAGTAGAGTAGGAGGCATAATCGCCTATTGCACCAGAACCACATCGTAAGAAAAGACGAATTAGTCTAAACAAACCTGTCATCATCCTCTTTTTCCTCACATAGTAACTGGGTTTTTTTTACTATGAAAATGGATACATCATGATGTTGGGATTAATTATTTGCTGGCATATTCCTTTAATGCAGGGGCAATAATTTTGATGTGGATCTTGAAGAAGTAATGCTTATGGAGGCAATTTGGCTCTCTATACAAGTACGTCAAAACAAAAAAAATGCTCATCAATTGTAATTTAGTGTGCTCTGAAAGGATGTTTACCATGTCACAGTAATGTGCTTTTCTGATGGTGATAGTTTTACAACCTTCATTTGAATGATATGCCTTTTTTATTTTTTTTATCTGTATGGACTCTTCATGCTATATTCATAATCAAATGATGCAACATCCTTTTGAGGCCTGTTCTGTGCGACTTCAGTTAGAATTTGGTTTCTCACTTAGACCTGCATTGGTACCTATTTTCATGTTGGATACACTTCCATTTATGTAATGGGTAAAAGCAGGATTAATCACCTTGTCAAAATTATGACTCCACTTGCCGTGATCTTTATTTCTTTCAACAGGATCAGGAAGCTTTGGGAAATTCAGGATGTGTTAGCACTACGCCGTCATCAATCCCTTCAAGGCCTTTTGATGGTGCTATGACAACGACACCTGAAGCAGCTTCTTCCGGTGGATTTGCTTTTGCAGTTGCAGCTTTAGCTGAGCAGCAGCATATGCATGGAGAGTCTTCTAGCGCATCAGCTTGCCAAACACCAAGGTTTGATATCCTTAGCAGATCAGACAGATCCTCTACAGAGGATCTGAGTGTAGTTGGGAGCAGCTCTTCAGATTCCAGAGTTGAGGAACCATCAAGCAGCAGTACACACCGAACAATAGAGGGTTCAGAGTATTCTAATTCTAATGGCCGGTGGTCCGAGGTTGCTGAGGCTGGAACCAGTATTGCTGAAGCTGATGTTATAGTGGAGGCTGGTGTTGGCAATTCGTCAACTTCAGTTGGGTCCAACATTGGTTCTAGCAGTGTTCCCGATAGCTTTGAGGAGCAGATGATGCTTGCCATGGCTCTTTCTTTGGTGGATGCCCGTTCTAGAGCAGGTTCTCCAGGGTTAGCTTGGCGATAGCATTTGGTGGTAGGCCCTTTCACTCCCTTTATTTATTCTTTTCGGGTTTTCTGCGTTTTGTTCTTAGAGTTCCTATTACCACATAAAACACAGGATTAGGTGGGGAACAGGCTCAAACTTGAAGAACTGGTCGTGCTAGTTGTGAATAGTGGGGGTAAATCTGTACATTTGAAGCCAGTGATTGGCTAATTTTACCTCTTTTCTTCTTCCGTTTCATAGAGGGAGAAATTTTATTGTTTCAGTCTCAGGCAGACTTCTGCCAACACAGTTCATAAACTGTGCCTGATGTTGCAAACATTTGTGTAAATACAGAATCTCACTCACGTTTTTCATGTTCCAGTTGTTTTTTCCTGCTATGTCGAACACCTTGCATATAGTGAAATGAGATGAGATATTATAGTTTCTAAATTTGGAACATAAATTGTACTTTTGTATAGGTACGCATTTTTCAGGATGCTCTCATGCCCCATATTCTTGTTCGTTTGTTCCCTCACCATTTACTGTAGACTCCCCATCTCCCGGCCAACCAACTCTGAAAGTGCTCCAGTCCTGACTCAGGTTCCACTGAGGCCTTGTTTAGTTCCCTCTAAAAACCAAAAAGTTTTCAAGATTTTCCGTCACATCGAATTTTGTGGCACATGCATGAAACATTAAATATAGACGAAAACAAAAACTAATGACACAGTTTAGCTATAAATCACGAGACGAATCTTTTGATCCTAGTTAGTCCATGATTGAATAATATTTGTCACAAACAAACGAAAGTGCTACAGTACCGAAATTTTTTCACTTTTGGAAACTAAACAATGCCTGATTTACTTCTGCAAAGTCACGCAGCATAGGTTACCCTCAACAGTCAACGTCCAGTTTCGACCAAGAAGGCTCCCAGCGAATTCAGTCCAATGACTAGTCTTTTTCTAGATGTTTCTGTTAAAATGTGTTGGGTTGTCCACAGTAAAAAAATGAATCAGAAGACTTATTAGTTTATAATTTCACAAGCTGCATGCACTCTTAGCATTTTTGCCATTTCTTTTGGCAAATTTAGTGCAGTGAATTGTCAAAAGTGTTCTTTTTTTGAAGGAACAGAAGGAGTTTGAGGCCCCAACTGAATATTAAAAGAGCAGAAAAACAGTACAAAGAAAACAAAGTATAAAACAGACCAACAGAGCAAGCTGAAGCACTGTGAGGGGTGCCAGGCAAAGAGCGAAGACAAAGTTTTGTCTAATTAAGAATATTTACTTATTTTACACATTTTTTCTACTCTTAAATTCAAACGGCTAACTTATATTAGTTTTTTGAGATCTTAAATCGAAGTGGTGAATTGATGGTGATTATTTTGTGTTACACAACCGTTTTATGACTTTGGTTAATGAATTATTTATCATCATAAAAAATAACACGTAAGCACATATTATCCAACTTTAAAAAGTCCGCTTCGCTCCGATACCGGTCCGAATCTGTACAAATGTGTGAAATAAGTAAATATTCCTAATTAGCGATTTTCACTTATTTTCCTTTTTAAATGCAACAGGTTAAAAATGAGTTGCATTTAAGTTGAGCTTTGCCCACAAAAGCTTTTGTTTTTTAAGATATTTTCATTTATATTATTTTTTGTAGAAACAAAATTTCTTCGGAAATCCTACCTGCCAAACAGTCTCATAAGTGATTTGATTCATTTAAGTTTCTAGAGAAAATCAGAGTACAAAAAGTTTCTACGAGTAATATGGGATTCCTCTTTCGCCCCCTTCTAGTCTAGAACACGATCGCTAGATGCGGTACATGTCCTTTGCCTATTGTTCCACAGCACGTCTTTGATTGGTCCAGAGGTCCCATGTTGGAGCAAATAAACCGCTATTCCAGAAGCACGCGCGGTATTTCATAAACGCCATACGAGCCGTTTGCAGTCTGCAATTGTTTTTTTTTTCCTTAAGGAAACAGTCTGCGCACCTTATTCGCTTAAGCTTATCAGCCGAATCTATCAATTATTCAGAGTACTTTCACTAAACCGTCAAAATTAATCCTCATCTAGTCAGTCATCTTGCACGGGCAAAATCCTAAGGTGCGTGTTGAAGATCCGGATGGCCGAGATGGGCGGCGATGGCATGGGAGCCGCCGTTGTCGCTGCGCTCGCCGCGGTGCTTGTCCCGCCGTGGCTGTGCAGTGCACGGCGGGTACGTCTGGCGTGGCGTGGCGACCATACGCGCTCTGGCGCGGGCGTTCACGCTGCAGGGTGTCCGAGGGCCGCAGTACCGGTTAAGGTTTCCACAAACTAAGGACAAAATCAGTTCCAGTATCCTATTCACACACACACATAGAGAAAAAGACCAGTGTCCTTCTTTGTTCAATACTAGCATGCTCGGAGATCCACCCATGGCCTTGTAGGTTGCGCACGAGGTCCTATTCCCTGTTGTCTCCGCTAACACATCATCCTCCAGAGTGCTCATGCAGGATGTGCTTGGGGCCCCGGCGCCGCCGCCGCCGCCACGGAAGTCCAGCAAGTGCTTGTCTTGTTTGGATGTTTGGCGCAGGAATGGGCGATTGAGCATACGGGATAGAGCGCGTAGAAGAGGCTACTGCCGCGAGATTAGCGAGCGAGGCCTGCTCGCTTTCCATGGCGAGCGAAAAAGGAGTAATAGCTCGTGTCTATTTTTAGAGAGCATGACGGAGAGTCTATTTGGAGGTTAATTTTACACATAACTCTCTTTAAATTAGAATACAAAACATAAAATAGAGAGTCTCTTGGAGATGCTTAATTGGATTTTATACCGTTGCTAGACATGCATTGTTCTAAAAACACTGTAGAAGTACAAATAAAAAAGGCATATATATTATACTAAAGAATCTTTCCTCTTTAGTATTATAAGTAGGTATAAAGATATAGAGATTGCACCACAAGATTTTCACAAACTAAGCACAATCATGTCCAATCGCTCCGTCCCTAAAATCGATTTCTGGAAATAGTTAATAACATGGCTTGTCTGTAAAAAACAACAAAAAATCCTTAGAAAAGCACCCTAGGGTTTGAACTCAAGAATGCACCTCGAGGTCATTGGTGATCAAACATTGGATTTTATCCTTTAGTATTAGCTTTCTTAGATCTTATTTGGATATTTCGACCACTAAACAAATTTAAATGACAGAAATTATAAATTGTAGAGTGTTAGATCACATTGAGCTCTACAACTTTGGTTTAGTGTCTCTCTCCATTTGATGTCGTTCAAAAAAATTGAATTTTAAAGTCGGTAAGTTTAAAACATATTTTTCGATCCCAAATGGTTTCAAATGTTTTTTTTTGTCTTTAAAGACTTCACATAAAAAATATAAACTTTTTACGGTGTAGCTATTTGTAACGGTGAGCCATATTTCCAATCGCTTCTATAAAGTAGACAGTATCTCACCGTCTTTAGAAAACAATTTTCGGCGCATGTGGAAATTGTTTATGTAGGAGTGAAACAGAGATACGCCTCTACGTGTCTCGCGGACCAATAATTAGCGGGCATTCAGGATTGCGCCGCCCCCAATTTACCATGCACACATTTCACACATCATAAGTTCAATCTCAGATCATTATCTAAAAAAAAAAAAGCTCAGTCTCGGATTATAAAATATAAAATCGCTAGGCATGAAAATCGGTTCATGCCGTCATGCACGATCATGAGCTCATTATCACAAAAATCCTGATAAAAATAAACTCAGCCCTAACGAAGAGGATTGGTATAAAGAATTAGACTTTCTATGATCTGACTGAGTTAGTGCCATACCACCGCCGCCGCTAGACGGGCAACTCCGGCACGGCGGCGCCGACGGCAGCGCGGCACATCGGGCACGTGGCGTGCGCGCGCAGCCACTGGTCGATGCAGGCGGCGTGGAACAGGTGGCCGCACGTCGGCAGCCGCCGCACGGCGTCGCCGATCGCCACCAGGCCCAGGCATATCGCGCACTGCGCCCACCCCGTCGCGGCGGCGTCCTCCCGCTTGTACCGGAACGCCGCCGGGAGCGCCGAGGTCGCCACCTCGTCCATCCCTGGTTCGCCGTCGGGGAGCGAGCGGGTGGAGAGGTGCAGGAAGGGGAAGCTGCGGGAGATCCTGACGCGATGCGCGGCGAGAGCGAAGACGAGGAAGAGGACCACGACGGCGGTGGCCGCGGCGGGGCCGAAGAGCTGGTACGTCAAGAAGAACATCAGCGCGGAGGCGAGGAGCAGAGCGATGAGCACTCGGCTCTCGTAGGCGTAGCCATTGGTGCGGCGGCTCGCCGCCGGGCTGGGCGGGTTGCCGGGCAACGCGGCGGCGCCGCCGCCCGGGGTGAACATGGCGTGGCGCAGCAGTGGAAGTGGGCCTGGGAGCGCTGGCGTCTAGCGAGCCAGTGGAAACGATGGGGGTATGCTGGGTAGGCAGTACAAAGTGGGGGGAAACAAAATCGTCACCAAAGCTGTATTCAATTTCCATTTCCAGCAGAAAGAAAAACTGAAGTTTGAAGATTTTTTGTATTAGTGGTAGTGGAGGTAAGATTACCTAAGTACCCCTATAAATTGATTCTTTAGTTTGGTTTTGCCGCGTGATTAGAGGGACGCGTACAGCGCCACCGGCTGACGACAGTGGTGGGCAGGCATGCATGCATGCATGCAGTTGATTTATGTATGTGGGTCTTGTTGACTGATCTCTTGTTTAGTTCATCCTAAAATCTAAAAAAAATTCAAGATTCTTGGTCACAATTTTGTGACACATACTAAATATAGATAACAAAATTAACTAATTACACAGTTTGTCTGTAATTTGCGAGACGAATCTTTTGAGCATAGTTAGTCCATAATTGAATAATAATTGCCACATACAGAAGAAAGTGCTACAATACTAAAAACGTTTTTGCATGGGAACTAAAGAAGGTCCGACTAAATGTGAGATGATACTTTTTTTAGACTAAGATTTGACAAATTTGGGACTGAGGTAATATCAATGTTTCACTATCACAAAGAGGATGCTTTTCATGTGATCTTCCTTTTTTTCTTAATGGAATCTTTCACTCGAGCGGAAAAGATTTCATACTAATATCTCCAAATAACGATTTGTTCTGAGGTCATGCATATCATTTGGATGTAGTTGAAACTTGAAAGACAGAGGATTCATTTGCATTTAATGTATGTGCACCTCGTTGACTAAATGGTAAAAAAAAATAGAAAAATCGGCAAAACAGTTGTCGAGATATACATGAAGTTTTTATTTTGGGTAAAAAAAAATACATGAAGTTGTGCAACAGCTTTTAGGACTAACAACATCTCCCCAATAACTAGGGCTGAATATCAATCTAACTCGTTCATTATCAAGCTAGATTGGTTCCACTCGTTATACTAAGAAGACAAAATGTTAGCTTAGCTTAACTCGCTTTTGTATGTAGCTAGCTCGTTTGGCTTGCGAGCTCATTGGCACAGAAGAGGAAAGAAATAAAACAAGCGTGTTATAGCCTACAGTGACGGATAGAGATTCGTTGCGGTAGCTCAATGTTGTTTATTTGACAAAATTCAGTTATAGTTTTTATATACTAATTATTCAAGGTTTTTTTAATGAATACCAATTTATCAAAGTTCTCTTTGATTTTTTTCTATAACGACTCGTTGAGGGTTCAATTTCATCAAGAATCCCATGCTATCAAAGAGATATTTTTTCTACAGGTTATTAAAGATAGAATAGTTTTTTATCTTAAAAAGGAGATAGAATAGCTATCATTTATCAACAATTGTAGCTACTTCCGTGTAATCCGTGTTTGACTGCCTGATGCATTTGAATGTGAACAGTTATCGCTTGCATGTGGCTTAAAACGGTGTAGTCCTAACCGAACAGGATAGTTTAGGTACTGTTTGGATTCTTTGCACTATGAACTAATTTGTTAAACATTAGGCTTGGTGCTTGTACCATATATGATGATGTTATACTCAGTCCCTCATACTACTTGGTGCCCACTATGAGCCTATGAGGAGGAAGCGGATGGTTGAGGTACTAAGGTGAGGGCATAGGGTTTGACTGCATTGTATATGATTTTTATTGGCCTTGGGTTGTGTATGGTGATTTTGACCTATAATTCTACCTTATTGAATCGGGATTACTCATGAGTTAACGGGTATGGGCAATGCAGTCTCATACCCTTACCTACTTTACCCGCTGGGTAAAGCTTTTTTCCATTATCTTACCTATGGGTAAAAAAAAATAGCCATACCCTTACCTTATTACCCATCGAGTTTCAGGTTTCAGATAAAAATTGCCATCTTTAGTGGTAACTAGACTAGGACTTGTTTGGATACCATAGCTGGAGTAATTACTGGCTAGCTAAAATTAGCTCTGTATGTAAACAGGAGGAATAATAGATCGGACTAATTTTTAGTTAAGTCTCTAACTAGTTATGTTCCAATTAGCTAGCAAACCTCAGCTAATTTGAACTAATTTTTGGCCTAACTAATAACTAGCCTTAATTCATCCAAAAAAGCTCTAAGATGCATTTTAAGAGTATCTGGTATGGATAAAAAATTGGGATAAGTTTAAGGGCTGCCGATCAGTCAAATTTACTCCAGGGAAATTTATTCAAAAAAGGTATTCAGCGATTGACGCGCAGGCGCGCGATGCATGCGTATGCCGCGCATTGTTCATGGCTCTGTGATGCATGTTCGTGTTCGTTTATATTCGTTCTTGTGCCCTATTGGCCTAGCCCGTAAAATCGAGTGGCGAAAGAATTGGGCCACGCCGGCCCAACGGAAAATATGTCCAAAAAGAGGAGAAAAGGATGGGCAAAAAAAGAGAGAACTATCTCAGAAGGATAAATCGAATAAAAAAATGTAACCTATGTTTTTTTAGGAATTGTAAATAGCGTTATGTTGAACAGTGTGACGATTAAACTAAAGGGCGGTCAACACCGTCGACAACTAATCTAAAAGAAAATATGGCCGACAAAATCTGTAGTTCTGTACCCAGCCTAGTACGCGCTCAACTGTCGCATTATACCTAATATTATTTTCGCTGGAGAATTGAATCTTGAACTCAACAATCACCGACTTTCATTTGCATATGATTCATACGTCAATATCATTTATGTATATATATACTAACTAGAGTCACTGGCTTATTCCTTCTTCCAAAAGGTTTGCACATTTTTATATTAAAATATAAAAAGATTCGATACAACACTGATTATGTCAAAAGAGATTGTATATGGACACTAAGATTCATTTTAACGCACTGTAAGCTTTGCTATTATATTTGACACTTTTCTCTAAGAATAACTCAGGCAGCGTCTGCATGGGGAAGATATGTTGCCGTATGCATTCAAGGCCGATAGGCATATCCCTTGCTCTCTTGCAGTACACCGATCGCTTCCTAATAATTCCATGTGATTGCTCTCGTGCAAGAAATATCTTTGGATTCTTAATCCCGCCAACCCATTAATTTCCTGATTCGCTTGTTCTTCAGAGCGGCCGCGTCGTTGTCGCCATGATTGGAGGCAAGGCAACAGCTGCTGCGTCTACACGGACACACGGCCTACTAATTTCCAGCTGATCTCATCATCCAATGCATCCAGATATATATTCGCCGTGTACCAGCTACGCAAACCACAGTCGGTTATACCAGTCGAATGTAATCATGCTCCATCACGACCTCTGCTCCAGGTTCGTTTCTATTTTTTGCTGCTAATTAATTGTAGCAGTAGTTGGGTTCTTAAGCGTTCAGTTATTTTTTTCGAAAGGCGGCAGAAAGATTTTGCCGTATTTTTATTAGACGAGGAAAAATAAAAAGAAGTACAACATAATTACAACTCCCACTTAAAAGCTCTCAACCACTGGAGGCAGCCACTCAAAACAGAAAACAAAAGACAAAATAAAGATAAAGGATAAAAATCAGAGATGGTTAATGCTAAGCTTCCACGTTTGGACTAAAAGCCAACTGGAACTGATCTATGTCTTCCTTGCATAAACGTGCCACTTCTCTTGGTCGCAGACTTTTGTTCTGGAAAGTTCGTCTGTTTCTC
>Ga0182004_10000840_pt1 | contig 20660 bp, 21 predicted proteins | sample Sormic07211540_1_FD_120479 | JGI IMG/M metagenome (GOLD analysis project Ga0182004, IMG submission 120479) | Endophyte microbial communities from Sorghum bicolor roots, Mead, Nebraska, USA - 072115-40_1 MetaG | ecosystem: Host-associated > Plants > Roots > Unclassified | place: USA: Nebraska...
ATGATTTTTCAAAGATTTAGCGGAAATAAATAAAAAAGAAAAAGACAAAACCACCATCCAAAACCACTCTAGGGGGTTATTTGACCGGTTTTGAAAGTTCAGGGGGTAGAATATCCGGTTTTAAGTTCGGGGGGTGAAGTAGTCCACCATTGATAGTTTGTGGGGTTATGTAGACTTTTTCCTATATTTTTTTCCGTTTAGCCTAAGAAAGTGTAATACAGCTACTACAATTTTATATGTAACATCAATACATGAGCTAGCTGAAATGTGTGGGGGGAAGCATCTTATGGCACTCACAATGCAAAACTCTATCACAGAGTCCAAAACAATTAATTATATACTATTTATAGTATTTTGCTGATGTGGCAGCATATTTATTGAAGAAAGAGGTAGAAAAAAAATAAGACTCCAAGTTTTATTTAGACTGTAAGTCCACATTGTTCGAGGACTCTAGAATTGTATTGTGAGTGCCCTTAGGCAGCTCATATGGACACAGAGCATAACGCTGTCTCATTGATGCCCTGTGTCATAAGGTACAATTTACTTATGTTGAGATAATAATACAATGCCATATTCATAATTGCTTCTGAGTTATTGACATTAGGCCTTGCAGAACTTCATTTTGGGGATTTGGGGATTTTCCACCCTATAGTTGTACGCTTATAATGAATGAAATCCTTCCCATTTAAAAAAACATATATAAGATGATAAAGCTAATAACAGTTTACAACACAACCTGCGCAAAATTTCATGGAAAAGCATGCCTTACATGTAAGCGGCAACGGAAACAAAGGCATAGACGGCCAATCAAAAGAAAATGGATATCGCAGGTGCAGCCCTGGTAGTTTCATGCAAGGATAGGGTACATTACTGTCCTCTCCGTACTAACATCAAAACCACGTGTTTAAAACATCCAAAAACACGCAATAAAGTTCTACATTAAGTAGTAACCTAACTAATATCAATCCAGACAGAACAGAGCAGGCTGACATGACCACCGACTTCACGCTCTTTACCTAACAGTGACAATGTCATCAATCTTCAAGATCATTCTGACACACTCGCAGGCTAGCGTAATGGCACTTGTGCTCACCAGCAAAGGCTGCACGACATTCTCCTCCAGGATGTTTGTGATCTGCCCTTTCCTCACATTGATGCCAGCGTTCTTCTCACCTCTGGCATGGCGATTCCTGAGTTCAGTGACGATGGAGATTGGGTTGAGCCCAGCATTCTCAGCAAGTGTGTAAGGAATGACCTCAAGTGCCTCAGCAAACTCCTTGATGCAGTAACTCTCCATCCCTCGAAGTTCCTTTGCCCAAGCAGCCAGCTGCATTGACATCTCTATTTCTGGAGCACCACCACCAGCAATCAAAAACCTCTTGTTGACCAAGCACCTGAAGCATCAAAAGAAGTATAACATAAAACTCCTTACTTGGTTTAAGGAAATATAGACAGCATTACTAATGCAAATGTTTAAGTCAATTAGTTGGGGGAAGGGGGCATTTTAAAAGGAACATAATGAGTACTCAATCCATCCCAAATTATAAGACGTTTGACTTTTTGACACCAAGTTTAACCACTTGTCTTATTCAAAAATTTGTGTAAAATATCACTTCTTTTTTCATGGCTTGGTTTATTAATAAAAGTTCTTCAAGAATGACTTGAATTTGACTATATTTGCACAATTTTTTTGAATAAAACAGGTGGTCAAACTTGAGGTAAAAAAGTCAAACGTCTTATAATTTGGGATGGAGTATTTACTTACGCCCAGCTAAATTGTTAGGAAATTTATAACTACCATTATATCCACCATACCATGAAAATAGCTTTACTAAATGAGGAAGGCATGCCACCAATGATCATTACAATTTCCCCAGCTTCGACATGTACTAAATCCAAGTCAAGAAATGAGCAGACAAACCCAAAGCATTAAAGCAAGAACAACTATCAAAACACTGTAGAGACTCCAGAACGACAGTGTACAATGATCACACACTTCCAAGCCTACTTTGCCATGAACTAGGTAAAGGAGGTCCATAAATTGTTTGGTAGCATAAAAGAACAACACAAAAAAACGTAATCATTCTGCTAATGCAAATTAAGTCCTGAGAGCCCTTTATTTCAGCTCATGTGAATTGAGCAATAAATCAAAGTTGAAAGGTTTTGAAGCTACACAGGAGTCTCAACATCTATATAGTGCTAGGGTTCAATCAGGCCCAAACATGTACAGTTCACGAAAGCAACCAACCAAGACAATATACATTTAATACTCAGTCATCAACTTGTGCATTGTGTGCAAAAGTGTAAACAAAGAGCCAAGTAGACATTAGACCATAGGACAGGCCATTCCATGAAGCAGAGAGAACCACACACCAGACTCTCGGAACATATACAACATATTACATAGCAGAGTGCCGTACTGCCGTGCAACACAAAGCAGTACAGCAGAGGCAAATTAATGAGGCAGAGCATAGGAACAATCAGAGCAAAATAAAAGCGAACCACCACAGACCAGACCAGCACCTAACACTAGAAGATGCATATCCACCATGAGAAAGAGATCCCCAGAAGAACAAACAAATAGCAGGGGAGTTGGGGGAGAGGAACACCTGTGCTATGTGCCGCTAAAACCAAATCAAATATACAGGCACAATCATAAGAAATGCTTGCTCCAGCTAGCGAGTTGGGGGAGGGAAACACAGGAGGCAGAGCGCAGCCTCATTTACCAGGCAGGCAGGCAGGCAAGGAGCAGAGGAAGATGACCGCTGCCGGGACGCGGGGCACCAGGTCCTCCACTGCTGGGATGCAAGGGCACCAGGTCCACCACCACTGGGATACCAGGGCTCCAGGTCCACTGCCTTCTATTTCCCTCTCTCCATGACCGACCCCCTCCCCCCACCAACGGTAGATGACTATGTGTGGTTGATTTCCCTCTCAATGCGCATATATGCAGTCAATTCCCACCCAGTTTTGGCGTCTTGCGCTGAATTACCCACGATACAATGCCTCCCGCTTGATTTCCTCATCTGGTTCCACATCCGGTGTTCGCCACAAGCTTCAAAGTGCCCGACCGACACCATTGCACACCTAGGTAACGCCTAATCACTTAAGGCAGACGCCACACGTCCGCAAGTCATGGCAACACCAATGCCAAGGGCCCATAGCTCACCCTCGTCACCTAGGCGGCTAGGAGACTCCTCATAAACCATGGCAGTAGCAAGTACAATTAGTCTATATTTATGTCTAACATTCAGACAACCCAGCATGGTCATATCATATGGTTGATGATATAGAGGAATATATGATTGATACTAACTAAAATAGTCATGACAGGATAACAAAACACAAATGTCGGCAATCAGTGTACTATATTCAAGACAGGCAATCAGTGTACTCAAGACATATTGCAGGTTCCGGTTTTATTATATATTACATTAATGTAGATACATGGTAAAAATTTCCAAATAACCAAATTAAAACAACATACAAGTCTTCTTGCAACTTCACTAATGCACAAAAAATTCTAAACTACTGTCATCTGTGTATCCCCAACCTAATCCACCAAATTAGGCAATCATGAAGTTTATTGTACTCCAATTCTAGAAGAGCGGAATATGAAAATATTTAATGCAATGAAATCAAACCCAGTAGAAAGTTGGGAAAAACATTCTTAGTGGTACTTGAACAAAGAAGACCTCATCTGTTGAACTTTGAATACATTTTCAAATTTAAATATATATAGCCCTAGTAACCAAAGGCATATAAAGAATTTGGTGAACATAAAGCGTAAACAGTAAGATTTGGCCCAACAATAAACAACAAAGAACATAAGACAGACTAGAATTCAGAAGCAATTATGAATATAGCATTGGATTATTATCTCAACATAAGATAAATTGTACCTTATGACACAGAGGGCGTCATGGAGACTGCGTTCAGCTTCATCAATAACCAACTGGTTCGATCCCCTGACAAGTACAGTTGCGGTCCTACCCATGTCTCTGATACCAGTGATCTTCACAACCTTGCCCTCCCCAACAGAGATTTCCTCAACAACATCTGCATACCCAAGCTTATCCGTGCGGAAGTGCTCAATGTTGGCAATGGGAAGGCAGTTTAGGGTCTTGGTGATGAACTCTATCTCATCCCTCTCCACGTCCTTCACCACCAGAATCTTTGCCTTAGCAAGATAGTGCAGAGACAAGTCAGTGACCGCATCCCGCAAGATGCTCTTCTGAATGAGCAAGACATTACATCCAGCTGCCTTGATCTTCTTGACCATCCCGAGGATGTAATTGCGCTCCTCACGTAGGATGCGGTCCATCTGTGCATAGTCCGATACAATGACGCTCTGCTCAATGTCAGTCTTAGGTGGTGAGATTTGGAACTGTATGACAGCGATCTTGGCATTCTCCACCCGACTTGGGCCCCCAGCAGCATGGCTAGCCTTCTTGTCAAAGATGAGGCCACGGACGAGCTCAGTATCGTCCACGGTGCCACCAAGCTTCTTGACGATGCGGATGTCACGGAGGTCCAGAAGGTCAGGGTGAGCGGGATCCACCACAGAGAGGGCGGCGTCGACGGCGAGGGGCGAGAGGAGGGTGGAGTACTGGGAGACGACCTTGGAGTTGAGAGCAGTGGACGCGGACTTGACGAGGGACTCCCGGTCGGATAGCTCAATGGGGATGGCCATGGCGTGGAGGATCTCAACAGCGCGCGTGGCGAGGCGGTGGAGGGCGTCGGCGGCGGCGGTGGGGTGGGCCCCGGCGGAGAGGAGCGACTGGGCGCGGCGGAGGAGGGATCCAGCGAGGACGACGACGGTCGTGGTGCCGTCCCCAGCGGCGGCGTCCTGCGAGCGGGATAGCTCGGCGAGCATGCGCGCGGCGGGCTGGAGGAGCGCCATGCGGGAGAGGATGGTGGCGCCGTCGTTGGTGATGATGACCTCCTGCGCCTGGTCGCCCGAGGAGATCATCTTGTCCATGCCACGGGGGCCCAGCGAGGTGCGCACGGCGTCGGCGACGGCGCGCGCGGCGGCGATGTTGGCGCCGCGCACATCGTCGCGGCGCTTGGTGTCGGTGTAGGTCTCCGTCTTGCGGGATGGCGCGGTGGCGGCGGCGGCGGCGGCCATGGATCGAGGGGAAAGAGATTTGAGAGGGCGGTGGTGTTTAGGGCTTGGGTGTAGGAAGATGCGGCGGCGCGAGGGTTCGGGAAGGAAGAGCTAGGTATGGTGTGTTGCTGTGGCGCCGTCGCGGATCGAATCGGGGATGTTGAAATGTTGATGACGGCACGGGACGGGAGGCCGGACGGCGAGAGGTGCTGACCGTCCTGGGCTGGTTGTGTGCCTAGGAGCGGGCCCGCATTTTATGCATGATGGGCTTCCTTAGAGTCCAGACTGGGCCGCCAAGACAAAAACAGTTGAGGTTTAGGCCCTGTTTGGATCATTATCTGCTTATATAATACTCCCTCCGTTCCAAGAATCTTATAGAGTCAAAGCATTTTCAAGTTTGATCAAAATTATAGAGAGAAATATTAAGATTTATATAACATAAAGTGAGTATACTATGAAAATATAATTAAGAAAGAATCTAATGATCCTTAGTTGGTATCATAATAATAATTATTTTATCATATAAATTTGATCAAATTTAGAATAGTTTGACTCTCCAAGATTTTTGGAATGACTTACAATTTGGGATGGAGAGAGTAATAGTCACGGTTTAGAGATCCAAAGAGGGTTCTCGATGTCACGCATGCAATGGGGTCAAGCATGGTATTAGATTCAGTTAGCTCACGTGATATGCCTAACAGGATTTGGGTTGTATTAGGGTTAAGATAGAGTTCAAGTCGGACCTCCAACCTAAGCCATAAATGAGGTCAATCTCTATTGTAACATGAGATAACTTGGCAGCTTGTTTGGACGGCAGCAAAACTAGATACGCACCCAGATGCCACTATAGCTGCACTTTTGGAACTGATGAGAACCCATAGTTATACCCGAGGATGTAGTAGGAGCTGACCAAACCTCATGAAAAAACCAATGCTTTAGTGTCGTATTTTCTTCTATGGTACTTATATTTAATACTTCTGCGTTCTTCGGTTAGTAGATTCATTATAGTCTGCATTTAACCATGCATCATGTAGTTGTGATATATACTCCTTTATGAGTAGGATGAGTGGATGGACAATGGATTCAAGGGCCGAGTATGATGTCCTATGCGAACGCCATATGCTATCTATTTGGCTGGAATCAAATCGTTCAGGATGAGACGGTGCAGCATGAACCCATTTCTCAAATTTGATAAAAACAACCTCATTCATCATACTAGTAGGAGTACTAATTATTAGCTTGTTAATGAGATACTAATAGATAACTCATTTCGTTCTATAAACCAAACAAAAAAAAAGTGCACCCTGTAACATTCCTAAGCACATTGACACTTTGGAGGCCTCCCGGTCTGTGGTCAGTGCCTACAAACAAGACGTAGTGGCTTCAGACCAACGCCAAGCTATTCAGACTTCCAGAGGAGGCAGACAGGCAAAGGAGCATAACTATAACGGTGCAGATTAATCAAATATATATTCTAGAAATGGAAGTGCTCAATATGTTCAAAGTTGCATGTCAGATACTTGATATTCATCTATATGGATTGTAGCACAGAAACCCACAATAGTTAAAAGATATACTAATTTGTTTTTTATCATCATTTTACAGATAATGGATAGGCACGGTAATTTCTTCTGTGTTCTTTGTTCCTTATCCTGTGTTTTTTCCCCCAAAAAAGAAACTCTTCATCAAACTGTCGTTAAAAGAACCTCAGCTGTAATTGCAAAGACACTTCAAAAAATCAGCTGTATATGATTTGATCAAACATGAAAAGGAAAGCAGATAATGATCCTCCCAAGTAAAATTCTGAACCGGCTGCTATCAATAGATGATGCATATGCTGGGGCAATGTGTGTATATAGGATATGCTCTTTTTTGACTTTGCAATAGCTTACATTACGTGCTCTTGTTCTCCGAGTCAAAAAGTGGATTGAGCAGGAGCAGCCTTTGTTTAGATGATATAGGACCGAGTTCAAGAGCTTGGGCTGCAAAGTATCGACCTTGTTAGGAACATGGAAACTTCATAGAAAATTAGAATGATATTCAAACTAAGTTCCTTTAAGACTACGGAAAAAAAAATTGTACATTCCAAATAGGTCGGTGGTGAAACTCATTTCTGAATCATTGCTCCTATCACCTCATTCTTCTATACAAAAGTGGTTATAGATGTACTGGATCAAAGGATTAAAAGGGACACAACCAAAAGAAATAAAAATTCTCCGTGAGTAATCTGGATTTGCCAGTGGAATAAGCACATTCTCTGGTTAAATCCTCCAGAAGTTAACAGCAAGTCGAAGTTTTCATGTTGCATGCATTTCGTTTCTTTGGAATGACTTCTGCATGAATAAACGGTTGTTTATCTCAGGAAGTAAACACACGAATCTTGTCTTAAATAACACAGAACATCAAACAAGACTCAAACTGAAATTGTTAATGGAGGTTGAAAAATAAGCTATAAACAATGTAAATTAGATTTCTGAAGGCTCTCTTCTGATTGTTGAGTGTAAATGCACACAGGACCAAGCATCAAACCAGTGTTTGTGGCTTCTACTCCATTGGAGTGTGGAAAATCTTTGTTCTGCAGCTGCAAGCTGAGAGAACAATATTTTTATAAGAATGCAGCAGAATCTGAAGATACAGAACATATCAGTTGAGATGTTAGTTAGATGAACCCACTTCTCAATCTTGTTGACTATACCAAATGTCTACATGGGTAACATAGCTGTGTGGCTGTAAACATCAGCAAAAGCAAGGTATTATGACATTATTCAGCTCAAATATGTCCAGAAACATTTGGCTTCCTGAAACAAGTCTTAAATGGTTTGAATCAGCATCAACCGTACAGTTGTTGAGATCACTAGCTCATCACAAGAATATTTGGGCACATACATATGACTCCTGGTTCTATACTAGTACAGTTACAACACTGTTAGCAGTTAAGACAGCTACTAGTACTCCCCTAATATCTAACTGATACTACATGCTACAATCACCTTTTCACTGTAATGAGTTACAACAACTTGCATTCCCCTTAATCTATGAACCACTGATTGTTTCGGCAGCGGTGAAGAGTTCAACTGGAATGTTTTGCGATCAGAGTTCAACTGGAATGATGGCAGTAGTTTTGCAGGGAGCAGTCTGTAAAAGACCATCATCCTAAGGTCATGGCACAAGACTTACACAGTAAGTAGAAATGTTAAACCCCAATTTTATGATGACCAAAACTTAAAGGTATTTGTCCTTGATTATCTTCACTATCTCTTCGACTCTCTTAATGACTTTAGGATTCATCATGTCTCTTGCTTGCCCAAGGAGAGTGCCTTCTCTGCTATTATAATATGCATCAACTATAGCTCTTGCCCAAGTGTGCATCGCATCTGGACTCCTACAATCCGCCAGGCAACAAGCAAGATTAAAACAAAAGAAAGGGTATACAAAATCATTGCCAGAGAACCAGTTACTTACGTGTATAATGTATCAACATTGTCCCCTTGAAGTTCAGGACCAGGAGTAAAAGCATCATTAAGTGCACTTAACCGTTCTTCTGGATCCTCTATCATTATAAGATGCTTCAGTATTCTGATATCCTTCGGCATTTGTCTCTGGAGATTGGCCACCGCAGTCATATATAGGTGAAACATTATATCCTTTGCCTGTGACATGCATTGCAGATCAGGAAACACCCAAAGACAAATTTGGAGCACTAGAGCACAACTACAATATGCTAAAGAGTATAGAAACTCAAGCACATATGTGCTTGCTGAATGCTATAATCATTTACCTCAGATTTTGTGATGTCAGTGCCCTTTGCAGCTGACCAAGCTTTTGAAAGCATCAACACTAATGCAGAATCCAGTTCTTTCTTCTCAGCCAAGTCATCAATCTTTCTGCAAGCAGCATCCACTGAAGGTGAATTAAGTATATCTTTTAACTTCAGTTCTGCAGCATTCAAAGCTTCAAGGCTCCCTGTTGTATCATCATGAGCTTGTAGAGCATCTACACAATCATTTCCAAGCTTCGCCAACTCTACAAGGACAAAAAGGTCCATGCTACAAAATATAAATCGGTAGAATCCAATTGGCCAAACAACACAAACAACAAATGAAAATCTTTGTCTTCAGATCAGGGATGAGCACTAATGTTGTCTACATGCCTATAAGCAACTAATGAGATTCAAAACTCCACAATAGTTATTGTTGCACGAAAGTGAAATTTCGCAGAAATTATTTAACAATTGAGAGAAAAGAGTTAGTCTTTCATTATGACAGTGCAGGTAAATCAAAATACATTCTAAAAATGAAACTGTTTAGGGTCTTAAGAGTTGTACAATGGATATAGCTCTATTTATTTATAGTATTGGAGTGCATAAACTCACAAGAACTAACATATAGTTAATTGTTAGTGTTATGTCTATAATGCAGATAAGCAAACTAGTACATCTGTCCATTTGATATGTTTCTCTATTATAATTAATGTGTCATATATTTTTTTGGGTGCCCGGGAGGGGGGGTGACAAAATAGCAAAAAAAGGGGGAACAACATATAAAGTTACATACATCATAGACCAGTACTCAAATGCCTCACCAGTTTGCTTTTCAGGTTCATCATGATAAGACTCTGCAACATAGTAAAGGTGATTGAAGAATTCCACTGTGAAATCTTTACGCCTCTTAGCAACAATAGAACCAAGTTCGTCTGATGGTGTGGATTTTACTACTTCAAGAAGTTCATTATGCCTCTGTACGTCCTCATCAATCTGAAAAAGGAGGGGCAAACTATATTAATATCTGTTATGAGGAATCCTAAATCAAATAATGAGGTAAACCATGCCGGCAGTGAACCAGTAAATGTGTGACCTCTTTAAGTTTTCTACCAAGTCTGAGAAGATTGTGCTTCATCTCAGGGTTCAGCTCTGTATCTGCTTTTTCCTGGCAGCGTTTAAAGAAATGAGGCCTTATGTTGTCCCATTCCCTGCTAAAAGCTAGTAATTTTCTCCAATCCATTGGTGTAGGTTTATCCACCAGGAATACACCAATTAACTTATCACATATTTTAATCATTTTATTGTCTCTGGAGTTTTGGTTCATCTTAACAGCCCTTTCTGATTGATTATCTTCATGAGATGAAGCATCCATAGCACTATTCAGATATCCACTGCTTGATGGCGAGCTTTCTACAAAATCATCAGAAACCGCTGCCACACCACCAAAGGCTGAGATAGAACAGCATGACTTGGGAGGACCAAGAAACAGACAACCTAAGATCAAGAAAAAGAAAGTATGCTATTACACAGAGAATAAAATTTTCAAGAATAGATCAAGCACAAGATATAAGGAACCTCATGAGCTTAATCTACTAGATACACCGAAATACATATCGCTGCAATGTCAAGAGACTTGTGTATGCCTAGTAGCTAAGCATCTGACTAGACTAGTATCAAATGCTGCTCCTACACATTAAAGAAGGTGATAGAGGTCAAAAGCAAAGAGGAATGCCTGAACCTGAACCGTATGAAAAGAACAAGCATTAAAAATGCTACTAAAGAAACTCGTGTATGCCTAGTAGCTAAGCATCTGAGTAGACTAGTCTCAAATGCTGCTCCTGCACATATTAAAGAAGGTGATAGAGGTCAAAAGCAAAGAGGAATGCCTGAAGCATATGAAAAGAACAAGCATTAAAAAATGCTACTATAGAGAAAGAAAGATAGTCAATACCTATATAGTATAAAAAATCTACACCAAATACATGAAACACAGTCAAGAGATCATTGTATCACCTTACCTAATTTCAAGGGAAAAAAAACTACACCAAAGACATTAAAGATAGAATAAAACTAAGAAGGGAAGTGATTTTTTTCAATTGACATTCTTTACTACCTAGAATGTTGATGCCTTCATACAAATATTTCCTTTTGTGTTTTGTCACTAACACTTACAATAAATTTTTCATACAAATAGCAAAAGAAAAACAAATTCTAATTTTCAGTTTATCTGAAGGAAAATGCACAAAGGAGGACCTTAAATAATAGACAAATGAATGAGGTCACAGGATGATAGGAAAATACAATTCATCAAAAGAGCCTTCATTTAATGCAAGCTTCAAAAGAACCTTTTGTATAGAGCAAGTTCTACAAGGAACTAAGAGCTGAACTTAGACTACATATAAAATTCTGAACTGACATGCTCCATAGCACCCTTAGACTAATTAGTTGTAGTGTGTGCCAGCATTCAACGTGACAGTAGCAATCACTGATAGGAACAACATTTTCTGTTAGTGCATGGCATACTCTTAGTTCTATTGAATATATGCTATGTTGTGTCCTTTTCTGTCTAGCTTCTTACCGTAATCACTTGTAGTTAAAATTTTAAAGAAACTTTTGGAGAGAGCTGATTTCAAAGCAAAATCTGAGGGATTAACACCATACCAGAATTTGGAGATCATGGGCACTAGGAAAATGTCAATTTTATATGTGGCTGGTGACTAAAAACAAATGTTGGACAGCTGACAGATTTGAAAAGAGAGGTTTGCCACACCCAGCCCATTGCCCAATCTGTGACCAGAAGCCTGAAATGATCAACCATTTGCTGGTTGGTTGTGTATTTGCCCAAGTATTCTGGTTCTTGTTGCTCCGAAGGGTTGGGTTGCAGAGCCTTTCACCACAGCCCACAGTCCCATCCTTTGATGCTTGGTGGTCTGATGCAAGTTCCAAGGTTGATGGGGAAGGTTAGACAGGGACTCAATTCAATGACCATCTTGGGAGCTTGGTCTATTTGGAACCTCCGTAACCGGTGTTTTTTTTATGAGTATCACCGAGTTCATCCTCGATCACACGGTCCAGTTTAGAGATGAGTTGAAATTTTGGGGTTTAGTGGAGCAAGTGGTATTTCCTACCTCACTGCCCTAGCACCTGATGAAGTCTAGGTCAGATTTTAGGGTTAATATTGGTAAGTTTCCTTTTCCTTTTAGACAGTGGGTGGGGGAGTCATTGGATCCCTAGTGTGGGTTGGTCTTGAACATGGCTCGTGTTGAGTACTTGAGTGTTGTTTGTAAGGATTATCTACCCATTTTATTCTTCTTAATACATGATACACAGCTCCCCTGCATGTTCGAGAGAAAGAAAAAAAACACCATACCGGCCTATGGGAAAAAAAAAGGAGAACAGAACAAGCACGATGTTTGACCCTGGTGTGTGGAAATCCACATATCTGTTACCTCAAAGTCATGAGTCTCATGATTACGTTCAACCACTCTTTTTTTTTCATTATAAAATGACATGGCATCAGAAGAAATCAACAACAATTGATATAAACAAAAAACTATGTCAAAAACCACATATATTATCTTCCTCTTTTAGCATTACCTATTGTATATGTATTTTTTATTTGCACAACCAAAATACACTAAAAACAATATGAATCTAGTTCTTGGGCTGACAATAGCATAGGTTGTGAATACATAATCAACCAACACTAGCTATTGTAATGGTTACAGTTTTGATCAACATCATGATAATTTTGCATGAATAATTGAATACAAAGGCCGTTCTGGACGTTATTCAGCTCGCACATATAGGGCCCAAACAGCCAAGTAGTATACAGGAGCCACTAGGTTGGCTAGTAGATTAGGAAAGAGAAAGAATAGGAAAAGTCAATCCGAGTTAGAGTTTAGAAACTGAGTGTCCCAGCTAAAAGTAATAGCCCCATGCGGGTTTGGCCATCTTGACTAAAAAGGCCAGCCAGCAATGTGATAGACAAAATCAAGCACGAAAAGGAAGGAACCAATCCACTCTTTTCCCAAAATTCCACCTGTATGCAGGAGGTGCCCACAGCAGGCAGTTCAACATCTAAACGATCACAATATTTGGAAACCTGATTTGGGCGGTTTCTCAATCTCCGCACTCTGAGAGTTCATCTTCAAACAAATGGCAGAGTCCAGGGTTCCAAAAAGCGGCACTAAGCGCACGATTCAGCGCGCTGAAGCGCTAGGCGGACGGGTAGCGCCTCGCTATGGGGCATAAGCGCTCCCAAAGCGGCGCGACCGCCTTTGGTGGAGCAGCGGCTGCTGGCTCGCTCTGCCCACCGGCCGCGCGCGGCGCGCGGCGAAGCCGCAGGGGCCGTGCGCTGTCGACAGTCCAGCGGAGGCGGGAGGGGAGAGGGAGGTGCGTACGCAGTGTCGCCGGCCGGTGTGCTGAGGACGGAGGTGAGGTCGCGAGGCGACTGGCGAGAGGCGGGAGGAGCCGCTGACGCCGCCGCTGAGCCTGGGACTGCCCCGCCGTCGCTGAGAGCCCGAGCCCGAGCGCCGTCTCCGTCGCCTTCATACCGAGCGCGAGTTGGGGATGGAGCGTCGCCTTCATGCCGAGCGCGAGTGGGGGAGGGAGCAGCAGATGGAGCGCCGGCGCTGCGACGAAGATAAGAAACGGCGGCGGCTATCAGGCTGTGTGCTGCTGGGTGAAGACTACGCGGCGGTGCGTGAGCTTTTTTACATGGGCCACTAAATAAAAAAGGCCATACCATCTCTTTTCTTTTTTGTTACTTTTTTCTTTCTTACATATTTTGATAAATTAGCACATACTTCCTTCATTCTAAATTGTAAGTCATTTTAAGAATCTTAAAAAGTCAAAACATTTTAATTTTAACCAAAATTAAAGAAAAAAAATATAAAATTTTGTGGCATCAAATAAATATACTATAAAAATATAAATAATAAAGAATCTAATGATACTTAGTTGATATCATAGATGTTATTATCCTACCATATAAATTTGCTCAAATTTAAGATGTTTTGGCTCTCCAAGATTCTTAGGACGACTTACAATTTGGAATTGAGGGAGTAATATATATTTATATATCTATAATAACATATTTAAATCCACTCCGATTCAATTACAGTGGAATTCATATGAACATATCAATCCTGTTAATTCTAAGAATAAAAATTCTACTCAGTTTTATCAGATTGGTGAATCGAGGAATTTGTTCAAGGTCGTGGTGGATTTGGGCATGAGCGTGGTAGCTATGGGCAGGGGCGTGGTGGTTTCACTCAGGATCGTGGAAGATTTGGTCCAGGACATGATCAGGGTAACAACAGAGTTGGGGGAAGGATAAATTCGTGGAGGCGAAAGGATGAGGGTACTGGTAATGAAGAGAAGAGTGGAGATACTTTTGCTGTTGAGGATACTCAAGCCCAAGATTCTGAAGAAGAAATCAGAGACAGATGGGAAGGGAAGAGTAATCTTAGTGGAGACAAACAAGTGCAGGAAAATCTTAAAGATGCTGATCTGCCAAAGGAGGAGGCTCCAAAGAAAGAAAGTAAGATAAAATCTCTTGATATTGCTGATTCTTCGCAGTCTATGGGTAAATATGTGAATGTTGCTTGTGAGTCTTGTGGTCTCTTTAATCATGCTACTCAAGATAGGCGTAGGATATTATGTGAGATTTGTGGTTTTACCAATCATAATACTTATGATTGTAAGAGATGTCTTCCTTGGAATTATGGTCCTGAACTTTGTGCCACTCAAGTAGAAGAACAGATTTTCTTCTTTATAGAGGAATGTATTGATCCTACAGTGGCTCTAGAAAAACCTAGCACTGCTGTCATTAAGGTGGTTAAGGGTAATGCCAATGCTAAACAAATTGAGTTTGAGTTTATAAATCTGATTGGGGCTGATACTTGGAGATGGCGAGCACGTCCAATAGCTGAGAAGAAGTTTATGCTTAGGTTTCCTAATGCTAAGATGGTGAATGAATGGAGCCATATTAAGAATTTGACTCTGAGAAATGATGCCCAAATTATGACTGAAACATGGTCTCCTGCTATGGGTGCTAAAGGTATTCTGGTCTGCCTGGTTCAGAGTTAGTGGGGTTCCAGCTGATCAGAGATCTATTAAAACCCAAATGTCATTTTTTCGCATGGACCTTGCTACATAAGAAGATCCTCACAGCAAACAATTTGATCAAGAGGAATTGGCCGAATGATCCCACATGTAAGTTATGTAGTGCCAAGCCAGAAACACCGACACACTTGTGCAAGGACTGTATTTTCTCCAAGCAAGTTTGGGCCCTAATAAAGATATGGTTTGGACTGTCCGTGATTGACGTGTTAGGGGAAAACGGATCACTACATAGCTATTGGAGAAGGTGCAGAATGAAAATTGACAAGCCACGCAAGAGAAGGATCGATGACATCATGATCTATTTCTGGTGGAATATTTGGAAAGTGAGGAATATAAGAACCTTCCAAAATAAAAATTTACAACCAAGCGCGGTGGCACTACTATGCAAAGAAGAGATTGATCAGTTCAACCTGGCTACAAGAGTAGAAGTTCTAGTTCAATAGTAAAGTATAGCTGTAACATAGTTCTTTATTTTTGTTTAATCATGTTGTTGCTCTTTTTGTTTTTCCTCGTCTAATAAAAATCTGGCAAAATGCTTTTGCCGCCCTTCTTAAAAAAAGGGCGATGCTACCTTCCGCATCTTGCTCGCCGGCGGCGTGGGTGATTGTCGTTTGGGGGAAAGCTTTTCCGCTCATTAAGGCTTTGTTTAGTTCGCAAAAATTTTCAAGGTTTCCCGTCACATCGAATCTTTAGTCGCATGCATGGAGCATTAAATATAGACGAAAATAAAAACTAACTGCACAGTTTACCTGTAATTTGTGAGATGAATCTTTTGAGCCTAGTTACTCCGCGATTGGACAATGTTTGTCAAATAAAAACGAAATGCTACAGTATCTAAAAACAAAAAAATTTGCGAACTAAACAAGGCCTAATAGGGTGACGAGGCCTGCGAGACGTTCGGGGCCCGTGGATCGAATCGGAATCGAGCCCATGGATTGTGGAGGCAGAATCGGACTCGAGCGCCAACCGCTGCAAATTTTAGTTCGCAAAAATTCCTGCTGTACCACTTTGTATTTGATATATGCAGGGAACGCAATTCCCGTATCTTCAACAACATTTTGACCACGGCAGAGCAAGCTAGGCGGGTTGTGCTGGTTGAGGGGGATGAGTGGATCGCTGTTGGATTCACGGCGATCTCCAAGTTCCTGGTGGTGGCCGCTACTAGCTAGTAGCCATTACCGCCGGTTCCTTTGCGTGTCGCACAGATGGTAGTCCATCTTGCTTTCCTCGGGTGTGCTTGTGAACTTCCACTATCGTTGCATCTCGTCTTGGATAGCATTTGTCTGTATGTATTGTGCTACTTTTTCTTAATGAAATACACATAAAGTCATGTTCTAGAAAAAAAAAAACGTATACAAAACAATCAAGCTAACAAGTATCCTGTCTTCTCAAGAAGCAGCTATTCAAGATGCTGGTTTAACTCCTACGCGATGGAGGTCAACCCGATCGTTGATAGTCGATCATCAAAACACGTTGGCATATACCAAAATTCATCGTAGTGGAAAAACAAAGATCAACCTTGAGCTTGCCACACCTAAAAACCTCCAAAATTTGAGTACCTAGCTAGCTAGTACTCCGTAACTCGGAACCTCGCCTCGGACATGTACACGCTCTATGGACTGACTCCTCCTAGTACTAGACTAGACCTCGCCGGCGAAATCCTTGTGACGTGACGTCAACATTCAGTTAACGAACGAGCACATCCTAGCTCCGGCGCATCGACGGCCCTATCACCGCGCGGGCGCGGCCACCAAGGCAGCACGGCCATCTCCATGACGAGCTCGTCCAGCAGCGCGTCGACCACGGCGCCCTCCACGTCCGCGCCGACGTCGCGCTGCTCCTCGCCCACGCACATCCACCGCCGGCTCCGTTCCATGTCGTCCAGCGCCGACTTCCCGGAGAGCACCACGTCCCCGATGCCCCACCGCGGCCCCGCGCCACGCAGCCACTCGGCGGCCGCTCCCAGCAGCGCCTCGCTTCCGGCCGCCGAACGGATGAGATGGTCGGCGCCCTCCGCGAAGAAGTCGAGTACCAGCACCCGGGAGACCTCGTCGTCCAGGCACGCCGCCGCCGCCGCGTCGTGTTCAAGCAGCCGCGCGAGCAAGCGGTACTCGTCGTCAGGCTCTTCTTGCTCTGCCTGGTGATCGGGCGAGGGCGAGGGCGAGCGCTCGGCGCTCTGGTGCTCCGTCTCGTCGTCGTCGTGCCGTGTCGCCGTCGTCTCCGAGGTGCTGCTGCTGTCCGTGCTCGAGCTGCTGGTGGTGGTGGTTGCGAGACGCGTGCTGGCGTCCGCGGACTCCCCGGACTCCGAGGTGGCCGCCGTGAACCGTGCGTCGAGATCCAGGGGGTCGATTCCCTGCGCGACGCCGCCTCCGTCGTACCGTCGGATCTCGTGCAGCAGTCGCGTCTGCTTCTTCGTCCCTGCGTGCAGTACGTCCGATGATGAGATCCAAGCTCATTAAAAAAAAGGACATGCATGCAGGTAATTAAAAATCTGTAAATACATGCTAAGCACGTTCTCGAAAAATCTGGTAATTGAAATCAAACTACGTACTGTGCTCCTCCATAGCATAGTACTGCTGCTCAACAAATTTACTATAGCAGATACTGGGACCTCCAAAGCCCAGCTTTAATTAAGCTAATGTTAGACGACATGCCACATCAAGAAGAGATGAGGCTAAAATCTTTTGAGCTAGCGAAAAGACAAGAGCTAAACTCTTTACGTGTTCTAGATACATTAAAGACATATAATTCCTCTACATTGCTTAAGAGGAGAGAGAAGATATGAACTAAAAGAATACTCTTTCCCTTCTAAAATAAATGTACATCTCTCAATTTAATTTGAAAAGTCAAACAATCACAAGCTTGACTAGATTTATAGAAAATTATATTAACATTTGTATCTTTAAAGTTGATTAGTACTATAGTATAACAATATGTGATATGTTTAATCTAATGATGATTATTTGACATTATAAATATTTTATACTCCCTCCATACCCATAAAGAAAGTCATCTAGGATAATGACGCAGTCTTCAAAGTCTAACTTTGACTATTTATTTCTATAAAAAATATTTATTAAAAAATGGTATATGTGTACTTTTACGAAAATATTTTTTTCAAGACAAATCTATTCATATAGTTTTCACATTTGCAAACTTAACAATTTAAAAGTTAGTTATGATTTATATTTTCAATGTTTGACTCAAACCTTGTCTAAAACGACTTTCTTTACGGGTATGGAGGGAGTATATATATATATATATATTGTCAAACTTAAGTTTGTTTGACTTCTCAAAGTATGAGATATGCACTTATTTTATAAGAAGGAGTATATAACAGTACAAATAGTATGAGATGAGACATCACTTGTTGGAGATGCTTTTGTTTAAGGCCAGTCTCGGTGGGGATTTCATGTCACAGTTTCCATCGTATTCAGATGTTAGTCCTCTACTTATATAAAACTCTTATCATCTATGTCTTCATTAATATATGTGTCTGGTCAGCATAATTAGAGCTCATGAAACTTCATTAAGAGACTGTCCTATAACGTATGATGATGCATCACAATTACTATGTAACCTAGTTGACCTAGGTGCGTAGTGAATCATGATGCCATGCGACGACAATCGTCGCCATCATCACGTGCCATTGATTCACACTGTAGCACTATATTTTAGTGTGATCGAGGACAATTATAATTATAGCTAGTATTGATTGACAGTAACTACTACTTCATGTTTTGTACAACAGACTCTACTAGTAGCGTAAAAAAAAACTCAACGAAGCGACCGGGGCAGCTACCAGCTAAGCGTTGTTTTCCTTTTACAGCCGGGTTGCCTGATCGAGGAGCGAGGCTCCCGAACTGTTTCGGCATCGTTGGAGTGCTCAAGTCAAGAATCTCGGCGTACCATTAATGATGTTCGGACAGTGCACGATTCTTCGGTCGTACTACTGGCACGCTAACCAAGCAAGTGTTACTCGGACATGGTGGCTAGATGAGCGAGACTAGAAACAATTTGCATGCCTAGCCGATTCCGAGCTCTAGAGGAGACTGCTGCTGATACTGAGTACTCCGATGGAAGTTGGGATAGATAGATGGATGTGCAGTGCATGGATGACAATGGCAAGAAGAAGCTAGCTTACTCTGGACGTCCGGCGGCGTGCAGCGCTGGAACTGGAAAGCGGGGGAGGAACAGGTGCCGGCATCGCTCCCTTCCTCGCCGTCGTCGTCATCGAAGGGGAAATCCAGAACGGACACGGGGCTCAGCTGTTGCTTGTCCTCCACCATGCTGGCCTCCATCAGCTTCTTCCGCCCCACCGCGGAGTCGCCGTCCGCTAACTCCTGCACCTGCCATCATCCACCATTTAGCTACCGTTAACACTACCGTTAACAGTACAGTATGGATCTGTGCGCGCACACAGTAAGTACAGCGTCTATTGCTACAAATACAAAGAAGTCAAGAACACAAGACTGCTAATGGTAAGTACGGCTGGTGCAGAAAGTGGAGCACACCACACATGATTGACACAGTGGCCAATTGCTTGTCTTTTTTGGATGTAGTTTTCCCCCCAAAAAAGACAAGAACAGATGAAACAAAAGGCTTTCAAGTGGAGAGAAAAACATTGCAAGGCTCACGGGGAAAATTTAGATAAATAGACCATTCGCTGCAGGAGTGCAGGATAAAAGAATGGGGCCCGGCGTTTCCAGAAGAGCAGATCAGGAATCGGGATTCAGGATCAGGGTGGTAGTTGGTGATGGCGGCATACTGACACGCACGGTGCTTGTGCTCCGTTTTTTTTCTCCCTAAATAATCAGATCCAATCATGCATGTGACATGGTAGTGCCAGTAGATATGCCCTGTGTTATGCAGACATTAATTACAATTATTAAATTGGAGAGGAGATACAGATACTGCCCGTAGCTTGAACAAAATACTGCAGTGCATGTACCATTAAAATCCTAGGAGTAAAGAGGAGTAATTAACCGGTGTAGCCATCAAGTCTAGCTGCCCTGATGCCTACACTAGAACTACACTACACACAATCTTTTGGAGCAGCGTGACTGCAAGTGATAGAGTAGCCACTCCACTGCAGGAAGCTATAAATTTATTAACTAACTGAGGCTAACACCACCTCACCACAGTCCACAGGCAGTCACACTCACCATAAGTTCCTACAACACTTATGAAACTACTAATTTCATGTTGCTAATAGCTAGCAACTACTAATTTTCTTTTTATGGAACCGGAGGGATTTGCACCCCTACAGAAGTTTTATTGAAGGAAAAAACAGGTTTAGGCAGCGAAAGCTTAGAACAGAAAAGAAAGACTAAAGTCTACTGAACAACTACTAAAATTTATTTATCAATCCATCTACAAATAGATGTGCTAGCCAAAATTAGCAAGGTTACATTAGTGTACTAAACCTTAGTCATCTAACTAAAGTTTAGTTCTAATTCACTCGTTCGATTACGTGGACCAATCTGTAGCCAGCCAAACTAGTTGTTAGTCTTTTTCTATATGTAACCGATATATCCAAACAGTACAAGATAAACAAAATTAGTCATCTAAACTTTAATCACCTAAATTTTAATTAGTGCTAACTCTACCATAATATTAGTTGGCATCTAAACTACCGGATTGGAGTATACTCCTAAATGAGTA
>Ga0182004_10000841_pt1 | contig 20659 bp, 16 predicted proteins | sample Sormic07211540_1_FD_120479 | JGI IMG/M metagenome (GOLD analysis project Ga0182004, IMG submission 120479) | Endophyte microbial communities from Sorghum bicolor roots, Mead, Nebraska, USA - 072115-40_1 MetaG | ecosystem: Host-associated > Plants > Roots > Unclassified | place: USA: Nebraska...
ATTAATCATGGGTAAAGTATCTCTAATGATAAAATAAGTCTTAACAAAATATATAATATTTATGTAAAAATTTTGAATAAGACGAATGGTCAAATAAGATGTCTGAAATTCTAAAACGACACTCTTTTTGGTACGGAGGGAATAGCTGATTAAATGAATGGCTTATAACTATTTAGGTGTTTCCTTTGCTAAATTTTAGCTACTAAAATTGTTTTAACTACTTTTGAGTGACTAGTAAATTAAAGTATGCTTCTTTTTAGTCAGTGTGCTCGAAAGTTTAACTATTAAAGTGAATAAAATTTAGTTGACTAAAATTTCATAAGGGAAACCAAACAGGGTACGTGTGTCTATTGCTTTTATCTTTTTGGCTCTTGGGAACGCGTGCATGGGTAGTGTTGGGCGGGCTAGCCTAGTGTTATACCGAGAGGTTGGGAGTTTAACTTCCCGTTCTAGAAAAATAAAGGCCACAAAGTATTTGACAGCTAGGGTTTGCAGTATTTCTTTACTCTATGGATGGAATTTCTTCTTAATAAAAAAAACCTTTTTACCTAATGGTTGAAGTTCTTCTTTATGAAAAAAAATCGACATGCTTTCCTAGGGGTAAGGTTTTTTTTAATCTTTGTTGTTGCCTTTTGCGGAATCTATCCACTGGGTTCAACTTATTAATACATGTGCTTTTTTTGTGAATTATTTAGTCATGACCATTAATAGCGAAAGGCTTAATTTTTTAGAGTTCATAGAGATAGGACGAGCTTGTGTGCATTTAATTACGTGCTGAGTACCATGTTTTATAAAGAAAATGATTTGTCCTTGATCTCTAAAGTACCTTTGACATTTTTCATAGTAGAGAATTGAGACGCCGCCTACCCCTTAAATCTGCATGTATCTTATGAAAGCAAACCTAATTAATATAAATATATTTTTGTGCCACGTAATTACGCCAACGTCCACTAGTAGCATACAATCGTGATGGATATCTCATCATATAAATTGTCTGCAACAAGCCACATTTTTCGTAAACATGTACTCCCTCCATGTCCATAAAGAAAGTATGGAAAAGATTTGGATCAAACATTGAGAATATAAATCATGAATAACTTTTTAAGTTGTTGAATTTGAAAATGTGAAAAATCATATGAATAGATTTATCTTGAAAAATACTTTCATAAAAGTATACATATACTATTTTTTGATAAATATTTTTATAAAAACAAGGAGTTAAAGTTAGACTTTGTAGACCGTGTCGTTGTCTTAAACGATTTTTTTATGGATATGGAGGGAGTATTGAGCAGTTCACGTCAACGGACATATATATTATACGATAATATTCATTTACAATAACCATCCCTTAATTATTTGTTGTTCAATTTTCCATTTCAAAGCATCAGTGAGCTGTGCAGCAAGAGGTGGGCATTGTCCTACGCGGAAGTTATGGTCCAAGGAATACCCCATGAGGAGTAGTATTAGTTTGCTGGATAAGGCCCAAACCCTTTTGCTTTAACAGGGCCTTTGGTTGGACGGCCCAAAACGTTGCATCAACAAGGCACACAAATCCCGGTCTCTTCTTGCTCTGCTGGACTCGTCTCGGGTGGCCGTCTGGGTGTGGCTACTGCCGATGTACAGCAAGCCACAGATGCAAGTGTTTCTGCTTGAAGACTCAAGTCATGTCTGGCGCAGAAAGAGAGTTCTCCCTAATATTCTCCAGTGGCTTCCAGTTTAAGAAGCAGGTGCAACGTCATCCGGATTAGTATTATCCATTCGATCTTCAATCGTTCGGCTGTGGATGCTCGGAGCGGATTTCACAAAAAGCGGCTTCCTATGCTTTTCTTTAACTTATTCAGCTTTTGCACTGCTTCTCTTCGACATCTCTAGCTTCTCGCCTGAATCCAAAGAAACATATATAAACTTGGCTTTAGCTTCTCTTTCTTGATTCTTCTCTCGCCTCCTCAGCTACTCCTCTCTTCCCGTCGCTCTCTCCCTCGTATCTCGGGAAGCGTCCACCTCCGACGTGGCGGCAGCTGCCGCTCCTTCCTCCCTCTCTCTCTCCTTCCATCCCCGTCGTCCGCCCCCACCGCCCTGTTCTCCCTTGACGGCTGTTTTAGTTTCCAAAAATTTTACATTTTTAAGATTCTTCGTCACATCGAATATTACAGCACAATATAGAGCATTAAACATAATTAAAAACTAATTACAAAATTTAACTGTAATTTATGAGACGAAACTTTTGAGCCTAGTTACTCTATGATTAGATAATAATTATTAAATACAAACGAAAGTGCTACCATAGTTGTTTCTTAAATACACAAAAGAATTATGTATCATTGCATTAAGAAAAAGTTTAAGTACAAAAACCGGCTCCACCAGTGCACTATGAGGCTATAGTAACTAACATCAATAAAATTGATGGAGTTATTTTATAAAATTTTCTGTAACTAAACCGGACTTGTACGCGTTGTTCCTCGAAGAAGAGTTTTGGCTTTCAAAACCCTGATAGCATCGACAAAAGAGAACTCTCATACGAGTGCGATGCAAGACATTTATTTCTAACTTGTTCGTTTGAAATTATCTGATGAATATATCATTTATTTAATAATATTTTTCTTTTATAAAAATCAATAAATAGTATTTTCAACCATAGTTTATTAGCCAAGTGAACAAATGGTCCCCTACCTCCTTGTTATAACTCCACTAACAACTTGACGTGTCTGCCCACCGAGGTCCCTTTGCTGGTGTCGGGGGCTGCCGGCCGGGGAGTGGACTCGTTGACTTCACCAACCAGCAAGCAAAGTCAAGATGCAACCCAGATGCGAAACCGGATTAATGCACTGTACTGGGCATCTTAGGCCTTGTTTAGATCCATTTTTTTTGGATTTTGACACTGTAGCACTTTTGTTTTTATTTGACAAACAATATATAATCATGGAGCAACTAGGCTTAAAAGATTCGTCTCATGATTTACAGATAAACTGTGTAATTAGTTATCTTTTTTATCTATATTTAGTGTTCCATGCATGTGCCGCAAGATTCGATGTGACGGGAAATCTTGTAAAGTTTTGGGTTTTTGGGTGTATCTAAACAAGGCCTTAGTGTTAAAATTTAAGGCAACGTATCATATACAATGCAGCTTCGTGTACAACTTATGCAACCACCAATTAAAGCTACAGGATCTAGATTCAACGTCTGAGGTTTTTTTCACTTACACCCCTCTATCTGTGGGTTTAAATCTAACCCATGTGTATCCAGATGGGAGGGTTTAAGTGAGAAAAACCTCAGATGTTAGATTTAGATCCCGTGGACTTAATTGGTGCTTACATAGGTTGCACATGAAGCTAGGTTGCACAGGATACGTTCCCAAAATTTAACGTATATTATAATATTTTTGTTTTATTTAACAATTAATATTTAGTCATAGACTAATTAGATTTAAAGATTTATCTTATAAATTATTTTTAACTGTATTTTAATTTTTTAAATAGTATAATATAATATTATATCTAAATATTTGATAGGATGAAAGTTAAAAACAAATCAGGACCAACCAAACAGAGCACACGGTCTCGGCTGTGACGCTGTGCGTGGGCCCAAGGAGCTGGGATGTTAACCTAGTCCCTCGTGGTTCCTCGCCGCCGATCTGTTTGGATAGAAGGAAATCTCTTTAACCTAGATCGCCTTTTTACCGGCTGCGCTGCGCGTTTGTTTTTGCTTGGAAAGCTGGCATTAAGAAAAAAAAAAGCGAAGGCAGAACGTGTGCTCGGTATGCGCGTTGCCCCATGGCGGATCCTGCTCCGGATGGCGCGTCCGGAGCTGCCGGCACGCGGCGCAGAACTGCACGTGCGTTTCGCAGGAGCGACCGCGGCCGCGGGCAGGGTCGGCAACGATTCGGGATTCTCCCATCCACTTCCACCACCCATGTCCCATGGCCGATTCCTTTGGCCGGATCGTGGCATCGCGCTTTCAAACTTGGAGAATTGAGCTACTAATGGGAGCCACTAGGACGAAGACGAACACGAGGAACATCTATGGACTATGCAGTTTTTGTAGGCTACAGCTATGCCTCTTCTGTTCCATGACTAACAAGTGTATTGATAAGTTTAAACGAATAGGACGAAATCTTTATAGCTAACAGAGGCAAGTGTGGCCGTAAACAGAAAACTAAAATCTTTATGTGAGCTAATACATAAAGTAGTCGTAGCTGTCACAGTCGATTCAAAAAGCTTTTTGATGGCTTTCACGCCTTGTTTAGTTCTTTTTTTTTATAAAATGGTACTGTAGTACTTTCGTTTGTATTTGATAAATATTGTTCAATCATGAATTAACTAGGCTCAAAAAATTCGTCTAACAAATTACAACTAAACTGTACAATCAGTTATTTCTTTTATTAATATTTAATGTTTTATACATGTACTGTAAGATTCGATGTGACAGAAAATATGAAAAATTTTGCGAATTTTTTTGGGAACTAAACAAGCCCTCAGTTCCAACATATGTGCTTTTCAGTTTTACTGTTCCTACGACTTTAACTACTTGATAGGAGTACGTGGACAAGTATTACTACAACTAGAATGCTTTAGCCCTTCCAAATCATTTGATCTACCTGACCCTTAAATAGTTAAATATGCAATGATCATGGCAAGATGAGCAGTTATATGTAAAAACATCATCCAAATCCCATCTAGGGATGCAGAGTCCCATATGTTTTTCTGTCAGTTCGATCCAAAACTTACCTAAAATGAACAAGAAAGCAATACCATACAATTAATTTTGTTATGAACTAAACTAGCTGACCCATATATATATAACATATATGAGTACTGGATACCCACTTGTGTTCTTTATCCAACCTAAGCACCCTGATCTACATGATGACATTGCCCCAACACCACCTTGACATGTTCAAAATCCTTGTTGTTGCCATTACCATCCTAGACACCGGTGCAAGCTGCTACTGATATATCTGTCATGTCACTCCTTAGGCCATGTTGTCCGTTACCATTCTAGACATTTGGGCAAGCTGCTACTGATCTCTACTATGTCACTTCTTAGGTCATTCCTAGCATGCCCTATTGGATTATGGTCTCATCGAACCATGTAGAGTAAGATGTCACTTAGAGGAAAAAAACACGGATACAACAACCTTGTCAGTTGTCAATGTGTTTTGTAAAAGCTACATATGCCTCACCTGACAACATGCTAGAGCAACCGTGAAATGGTGTGTTGTGGCATAAGAATGCTCCCAACACATGCTTTCTAAGGACCGTCACACAATGAGACTGACTAACACAATCAGTGCTATTTACATTGAGAAGAATAATGGTCTCAGTTCGCTGTACCTACATGGAAGCTAAGGCAACTTTTTTCTAGGGCTGTCAACGGTGTATGCCTACATTAGGCCCGCTCTTACTATGTTGTTAGCCTATCATGTGTAGGCCTTTGTTTGCCCTATGATGAGTTCACTATTCTTAGATTGAGTCAGTGATGCCAACATCGTCTGAGCTATACAAACCTCTATGCTAACCATTTGAAGTTTGCAACCACCGCTGAGTCATGGCACCACTGCGTTCCCACCACCATGGCACCATCGTTTGGGTAATTTGACCCTTACAAGAAGTAAGTTCATCAAAGCTAGCCCGACATGAAAAATTGAAAAAAAAAGTATCATTGACTTCAAGCCTCCTCCTATTGTAGTGATAGATGGAGCAAAGGGAGGAGGAGGATGACATGAAGCTAAAAATGTACAAATATAGCATAGAAATAACGTCAGATGAAAGCAGGAGAGAAGCAATATAAAATTATCTTTCTTGGTGGACATGAATCTCGGAGCTAATCTTGTAGTTCACATTACGAAGACATGTGCCCTTAGAGGTAAAATTTACTTTACCATACTATTCTATTCATTACAAGTTGTATGTCATTCTATCTGATCTAGGTACTAGCTTTTGCTACACATCTAATTTTAGATGGTAGAGGTATACATTAAACTACGCATGAATTTATGCATGTTTTAGTTTGTGAAAAACAGTGAATTACCGCATACTTAATGTTACGCTTACACGGATGTAATTCATCTAGTAGTATTAACAAACGCATGTGAGCCTGACAGGCACTTGCACGAAAACAGGAGAGATAATTATTCGTGGGGAAAGCGACAAATGGCCATATGCAACGCATACCGGCAGGTGGCCTGGCGCACTAGGCCCAGCCACATAAACAACAGCGGAAGCCGGGAAACCCAACCCAACCAAACCAAAAGTACCAAACGCCGTTGCGCTCCCATTCCCTCATCACGCCTCACACACACACATACACATACACTGCAGAGAAGACCGCGACGCGAGCCCACCCCACACCGAGCGCCGAGCGCGATCCCTCCCGTCCGTGTCGCCCCCTCTGCGCTCCGCCTTCCTCTTCCACCCCGTCGCTTCCGTGCCATCCGCGGCTCGCCTCCCCACCTCCTATTCCCGCCGCCCCATGCCTCCGGCCCGCCCGTAGGCCGCCCGACGACGACCGCCATGGCCGCCGATTCCGGCAAAGGTGCCCGCCGCTTCCTCGTAACCCTTGATTGGTCCGGCCCGATTCGAGTCTTCTTGTCGATCGTTCGCTGAGGGATCGCTCACCTTGGGGTTGCGCGCAGGGATGGCCGACCTGGAGATCGGGCCGGCGTCGCCGGTCTCGGAGGGGGCGCCGTCGCCGGCGTCGAGCGCGGGCGCCTCCGGGGAGCGGCCCGACCAGTCGCCGTCGCTGCTGGCCAAGCGCCCAGGCCTCGTCATGTCCTTCTCCGGGAAGCGGCTGGACCAGTCGCCGGGCGGGTCGCCGTCGCAGTCGCGCCCGGTGCTCGTCATGTCCCACTCCAGCAACCGCCTCGACCAGTCGCCCGCGCGCCCGGTGCTCGTCATGTCCCGCTCCAGCAATAGGCTGGACCAGTCCTCCCCGGCGTCATCGCCGGCACGCGTGAGGGGGCCCGTGCTCGTCATGTCCGGCTCCAGCAATCGTCTGGAGAGCTCGTCGCCGTCGCCGTCGCCGACGGCCGCGGCCGCCGCCGCGCCGGTGCTGGTGCTCTCCAACTCCGGCAAGCGGATGGACCAGGCGGGCCGGAAGAAGTACGTCAAGCAGGTGACGGGCCGCCACAACGACACGGAGCTCCACCTCGCCGCGCAGCGCGGGGACCTCGAGGCCGTGCGCCAGATCATCGCCGAGATCGACGCGCAGATGACCGGCACCGGCGAGGAGTTCGACAGCGAGGTCGCCGAGATCCGCGCCGCGATAGTAAACGAGTCCAACGAGATGGAGGCGACCGCGCTGCTCATCGCCGCCGAGAAGGGGTTTCTTGACATCGTCGTCGAGCTGCTCAAACACTCCGACAAGGACAGCCTCACCAGGAAGAACAAGTCCGGATTCGATCCTCTGCACGTCGCTGCAAGAGAGGGCCACAGAGGTGAGCATCATACATAAAAGTCCATTGCGTCATACATTACTTCTTATTCCAAGTCCAACTAAAGATCAATCTCTTGTTTCTGTAAGTTGACCAATCTTTAGGAACATGCACACTTGTAACTATTTAATCAACCCTCATGGCTCATTGTTCTCTTACTTGTGAGTTTTCCAGTGTCTGGTGCTGAAATTAATCTATACTGATAATGTATACTGACTGTAGTGTATTATCACTAGCTAGTATCAAGCTTGCTTCCATTTTCAGTTTTTCTCTGTACTTCTTTTATATAGACAAAAAGCCGACTACTGACATCTGTTCACAGATATTGTCAAGGTACTTCTGGATCATGATCCATCCCTTGGGAAAACGTTTGGCCAATCCAAAGTGACTCCTCTCATAACTGCGGCGATTAGAGGCCACACTGCGGTGGTGAACCTGCTGCTGGAGCGAGTTTGTGGTTTGGTTGAGTTATCGAAAGCAAATGGAAAGAATGCCTTGCACTTTGCTGCTCGGCAGGGGCATGTGGAAGTCGTGAAGGCTTTGCTAGATGCTGATACCCAGCTTGCTCGGAGGACTGATAAGAAAGGCCAGACTGCTCTACACATGGCAGTAAAAGGAACTAACCCTTTAGTTGTTCAAGCACTTGTGAATGCCGATCCGGCAATTGTGATGCTACCTGACAGAAATGGCAACTTAGCTTTGCATGTTGCAACCAGAAAGAAAAGATCAGAGGTATTCTTCTGCCCTGTTTATCTGCTGTAGACATTTCAGCATCATTATTTAGTTTCTTGCTTGCAAAATGCAATATTGTTCTGCTCACAGGCTTCTCTCCTTTTGCAGATTGTAAATGTGCTTCTGCTTCTTCCAGATATGAACGTGAATGCATTGACTAGGGATCGGAAGACTGCATTTGACATAGCCGAGGGCCTTCCACTGTCAGAGGAGTCTCAAGAAATAAAGGAGTGTTTAGCCCGTGCTGGTGCAGTCAGAGCAAATGATCTGAATCAGCCTCGGGATGAACTCAGAAAAACAGTGACAGAGATAAAAAAGGATGTACATACTCAGCTTGAGCAGGCCAGAAAAACCAACAAAAATGTCTATGGTATCGCAAAGGAGTTAAGGAAACTCCACAGGGAAGGCATCAACAATGCAACAAATTCAGTCACTGTTGTGGCGGTGCTCTTTGCCACAGTGGCATTTGCTGCAATCTTTACAGTGCCTGGCGGTAACACCAACGATGGTGTAGCAGTAGCTGTGCACGCAACAGCCTTCAAGGTCTTCTTCATCTTCAACGCCATTGCCCTTTTCACATCGTTAGCAGTAGTGGTGGTCCAGATAACACTGGTTAGGGGTGAGACCAAAGCAGAGAGGCGGGTGATCGAGATCATCAACAAGCTGATGTGGCTGGCTTCAGTATGCACGACAGTTGCGTTCATATCATCCTCTTACATTGTAGTGGGGCGGCGCTTGAAGTGGGCGGCTCTTCTAGTAACCCTGATAGGTGGGGTGATCATGGCTGGTGTGCTTGGTACAATGACATACTACGTGGTGAAGTCTAAGCGCACACGTAAAATCAGGAGGAAGGTGAAGTCAACAAGGAGGAGCGGCTCAAACTCATGGCAGCACAATTCGGAGTTCTCGGATTCAGAGATCGACCGTATTTATGCCATTTGAAGCCGGTACAGCTGGTTCCTTCAAACCTTTTGGCAGTGATACAACACGAATGTATATTATAAGCATCAATCACAACCCTTGAGATGCTAGGGGGTTAACTTTGTACATTCAAATAAGCTGGTGTAAACTGCCATTCCCCTTGTTCATGAATCAGCGGGAGGCGACGGTCTTGGTTGTATACTACTTACAGATAGATTTGTCATCAGATTATATAGTATATTATATATTCAGCATATTGTGTCCTCCTTGTGCATGGCTTTGATCAGAATCATGTCAGCCGCTACTCAGTTCAAATGACAGTTGCATGATATATTTGGATACCCTTGTTTTGATATTCTGATCTCGTTGACGCGTCCATGGAGAAGAGACAGCAGCGAGGGGATACCCTTTTCCAGTCGTTTTCCACAGCACGTGAGAGCGAGAGGTGAGAAATTTGCCGTTCTGATATTCGGTTGCTAGGTGTTCTTTCTCTCTGTATATAGGACAGGACACCCTGGGGCTGGAGTGCACTTGGAATTTGGAAGCCATGTGGTGATGGAGACGGGCAATCAGGAGGCGGCATCGTCTAGCCATGTAGGGTAGGGGAGAGGAGAGCTTGGCGGCATCTTGATCGCCGTTCGTCTCGCTCCAGCAACGTCTGGATTCTGGAAACCTCATGCGTGGAGCAACTCCAACCTCCAAATCCCTAAATTAAGCCTTTAAATTTTTATTTACATGCTATGATAAAAAAAGTAGGAGTTCAAATTAAGACCCAACTCCGAATCTCCAATCCACTTCCTAAACAAGTAGGATAGGGGGTTTTAGATGTGAGGGGTTGAAACTGAGGGCATGGAAAATGGGAGCCTAAATAGAAGGTGGGTTGGAGTTGATTTTTTTAATAAGTCCCTAGATTTAGAATAGGGATTTGTTTAGGAGGTGAGTTACGGTCTAGAAAGAAACCGACACCAGAGAGGTGGTTGTTACGCTTACGCATGTCCCAAAGCGTGAAAGCCGTGTGAATTGAAGGCACTGACGATAGGCTCATCAGCTGACTTGTCTACTCGCAGTCAATGCTTATTGTAAAAAGAACGATTAGCTTGATTAGCAGGTGAAAACCACACTGTGCGCCTGAATCAGATGATGGCTGCAAGTTTGTTACTGGTATTGATAATGTGTAGCATTAATTAGCAAGATTATCTTTGAACTTTTACAATTCAGAAAGGATCGGGGTGAAAGAAACCCTAGCGATCAAAAGAATGGCCACTTTACATACAATTGTTACTGTCATTTTCGTTCCTTCGTGACGAAGTTCGCAGAGGTTGGATAGATGATGGATGGAAGCTGGAGCTCGACCGTCAGTGCGCCACCACCAGCACGAGATTTCGCTTTGGAGCTTTACGCATATGCGAATCCTGTAAATTAAAGCTCCTACACCTAAAGCCCACGCCTTTGTGGTATGTTATGCATGTAGAGTGCAGGCTTTCTACCAGTTTGTAGTGGTAGTATAGAAGAACGTTCTTATCCCAGCCGTATTTGCCATGAACTTTGCTTTTTAAAAAAATACGTACATAATAAATACATGTCGATCATGAACTCATTCATGCATGGTCGATAATATATAATAATAACCAGTACGAATGTATGATAATTCCCATTCCTCTGTCAGTTGTCCATCTCGTTTGCTTGCTATCATTACCTAGTGCAGTGTTCCTGAGCTGAACTGACCGCCGACAGCGAAATCTCGGCATGATCTGTACAAGTCGCCTCGCCGGTTTTGAACTGGTCGGCGAGCAAAGGGTACGTATCCGTCCGATCGCTCGGTAACCTGCGTCCCGGCCGTCGATGCGTCGGGCGCATCTATCTCGTTGCCAGCGTCAATGGATGAGGCGGCACTGCACTCGTGCCGCGTCAACGGTCGACGCCCACCTTTTGTTTCCGGCGCTGAGCTCTCGTCCAAAACAATCGCTCCGCCATCATCCAATCAAGAGGTCGTAGAAAAATGTGTGGACCCTCGCGGCATGAACACGAAAATGACATTCACAGAAATTTAAAAGATAATGCATACACCACGAGGAAAATAACAGAAGAAGAAACAAATTAGCATGAGCAACCCCAAGAAATCGAAGTAAATATAAAACAAAACAAAACAAAACAGACATCGGTCGTCACCTAACATTTGCAGCGACCACCAACTGCAACTCAACGATGGCTCTAAATCAGCGTTAGTTATGCATCCACGTCACTGCTCACAATTAGTCATGCTCGTTTTCTTAATTTAGGCACAAGAAAACGAGCACACAGAGAAAACTCTTTCTTTTTTTTTTCAATAACAAGTATAAACAAAACAAAAGCCGGGAAAAAAAAACAAAACAATCCAGGAATTCGATTCCGTTTCCCCCATTCCTGCTGCTCATGCGTTGATTCAACTTGGGATTTATTTATCGATCGACGACGATCGGCCAGCTCGTCGTCCCTTGTCTTCTTCCTCGCATCATCATCATCATCCACTGATCCGCCCTGTGTGTGCCCTGTGGATTAGGGGCCGGGCCCCATGGCTCACATGCACGCCGGGGACGAGAGCTGGAGGATGCGCCGCAGAGCTCGTCACGCCGGTATGTTTTTTTGGGGGTTCCGGCAGCCACCCATGTGTGCGTGTCTGCCCCTGCCTGCCGCCGCCCAATTCCGCCTGTTCGCGGAGAGAAATTGGGGGGGCACGCATGGCGTCCCGGCCGGATTCTATATTTCCAACGACGCGGATTCCGGATTCCCATCATGCGTTCCATTGCTCGTGCGATCGATTCGCTACTGCCGGCCGGTTGATCTGCTTCCTGGCTGCCTTTTCGTTCGTGGCGAGGTCTGTCTGAGGTGGAAGTGTGGCCGGTGGCGGCTTTCTTTCCGCAGTGATTGCATTGCATTGCATCGCGTCGTCACACGGGACATGCATGATTGGGAGAATGAGAGGTCGACGGGCGTTGCTTAGCCGCGTTGCGATCGTTTTCATGATTGGGAGTACTATGCTATTGCTAGACCAATTTATGTGTGTTTTTCTGACGCAAATTGGGGGGGGTGCTTTTGTGTGGGTGTGTAGATGGAGTGGGGAGGGCACTTGCATCTGCATGCCCTCCTTTTACAATTGCTTCATTCATTCACACACTCTTTTTTTCTTCTTCTTCTTTTTTTGCTGGGTCGACCTTTTCGTCTCTTCTTTTTCGTCACTCCTTGTTCCGGTCATGGATTTTATTTCCACGTTGAGCTGGGATTGGGTATTGTTTTTGAGACATGGATAGGCTAGAATTGGGAGAAACAAAAAAGACCTGTATGTAGTAGGTAAATTGGGCAAGTGGGGGGAAAAGGAGGGACGAAATGCTGCCAGGCGCCGCCTAATGGAGTAACGTGGGTTGTCATTTCAGCCATTAATTGTTGCTGCATCTTGACGACGAGCCCGCGAGGAGTTTGATTTGATATGGAAGCGAAGAACCAAACCGGTGGCGACGAGGAGTGCAGCAGGCCGCAGCAGCAGCCGGTGGTGATGGACTCGCCGAGGGCGGCTCAGGCGGCGACGCGGCGCAAGAAGATGACGAAGCAGCTGACGGGGAAGCGGGACGACACGGCGATGCACGCGGCGGCGCGCGCCGGGCAGCTCGCGTCCATGCGGGAGATGATGTCCGGCAAGGACGCCGAGGAGCTCGGGGCGCTGCTATCGCGGCAGAACCAGGCCGGGGAGACGCCGCTGTTCGTGGCCGCCGAGTACGGGTACGTGGCCCTGGTGGGGGAGATGATCAGGTGCCACGACGTCGCCACCGCCAGCATCAAGGCCCGCAGCGGCTACGACGCGCTCCACATCGCCGCCAAGCAAGGGGATGTAGGTATTGATTGGTTGGTTTTTCATCAGTTTCTTTCTCATTCTCATGCATATGCATGCATGCATGATCGCCATCCATGTCCCACCATCATTGCACTCAACTGTACAGACGTCGTGAGGGAGCTGCTGCAGGCGCTGCCTCAGCTGTCGCTGACGGTGGACTCGTCGAACACGACGGCGCTGAACTCGGCGGCGACGCAGGGACACTTGGACGTGGTGAGGCTCCTGCTGCAGGTGGACAGGAGCCTGGCGCTGATCGCGCGCAGCAACGGCAAGACGGCGCTGCACTCGGCGGCGCGGAACGGGCACGTGGAGGTGGTGCGCGCGCTGCTGGAGGCGGAGCCCAGCATCGCGCTGCGCACGGACAAGAAGGGCCAGACCGCGCTGCACATGGCCTCCAAGGCCACCCGGCTGGACCTCGTCGACGCGCTCCTCGCCGCCGAGCCGGCGCTGCTGAACCAGAAGGACAACAAGGGCAACACCGCGCTGCACATCGCGGCGCGCAAGGCGCGGCACGAGATCATCAGGCGGCTGGTCACGATGCCCGACACGGACCTCAAGGCGATCAACCGGTCCGGCGAGACCCCGCTGGACACGGCGGAGAAGATGGGCAACGGCGACGCGGCTGAGCTGCTGGCGGAGCACGGCGTGCAGTCGGCGCGCGCCATCAGCCCGGGCGCCGGCGGCGGGAACAACAAGCAGCAGCGCGAGCTGAAGCAGCAGGTGAGCGACATCAAGCACGAGGTGCACTCGCAGCTGGAGCAGACGCGGCAGACCCGGGTGCGGATGCAGGGCATCGCGAAGCGCATCAACAAGCTGCACGAGGAAGGGCTGAACAACGCCATCAACTCGACGACGGTGGTGGCCGTGCTGATCGCGACGGTGGCGTTCGCGGGCATCTTCACGGTGCCCGGGGAGTACGTTGAGGACCCCCGCAGCAGCCTGACGCCCGGGAAGGACGTCGGGGAGGCCAACATCTCCCACCAGACGGCGTTCATCATCTTCTTCGTCTTCGACTCGGTGTCGCTCTTCATCTCGCTGGCCGTGGTGGTGGTGCAGACGTCGGTGGTGGTGATCGAGCGCAAGGCCAAGAAGCAGATGATGGCGGTGATCAACAAGCTCATGTGGGTGGCCTGCGTGCTCATCAGCGTCTCCTTCCTGGCGCTGTCGTTCGTGGTGGTGGGCCGCGCCGAGCGGTGGCTGGCCGTGTCCGTCACCATCATGGGCACCACCATCCTGGCCACCACCATCGGCACCATGCTCTACTGGGTGATCGCGCACCGCATGGAGGCCAAGCGGATTCGCACCAACAAGCGCAACAGGCTCAGCCGCTCCCGCTCCTTGTCCATCTCCGGCATGTCGGAGGGCGAGTGGGTCGAGGAGGAGTACAAGAGGATGTACGCCATCTGACATTCTGACTCTGACCATCCCACCCACGCTAGCTACCTGCATGCTTAATTTCATCTCGTGCATTTCAATTGCATGAGCATCGATCGCATTGCCACAAGTACGTTGCCGTGCTTCGGCCCGGGCTAACATTTTTCTTCAGTAACTCTTGCTGATGGTTCTTTTTTGCTGAGGACGGAAGTAGCAACTAGCGAATAAACCTACCATTTAGATTGTTAGAACCCTGTGCGTGCGCCTCCTGCGAGATTAGTAAAATCTGTCTACGTCAAGAGGAAAAGCTGATTGCTGAAGCCATGATAGAAGATAGCGCAGTGTTGCCACGCCAGTGGACTTGTTATTGACTTCACCAGACCATGTATGTATGTAGTATATTAGTGGAAGATTTTATTAGAAGCTCTAGACGACCATGCACTTTACATTATCTGACTCTGACTCAAGTATAAGTATGGTAGTCAAAAGAAACTGATTAGAATCATGGCACGGTGACAAAGATGACCATGCTCCATGCACTTTTTCATCGTAACTTATGCACTGCATGCATTTAAGTGGATCACCATGGTTGTACACTTTGGGGATACATGAGGCAAAAGGTGAAGGTGTTCAATTTTATGTGTTACATATAAAGAAATAAATTTGAAAGTTAATTGCTCTAGTAAATTAACATGCTAAGTTGTTAACTATGTTAATTAGGTACCTACTATTCGTCATCTGAAAAAAAAAACTACCTTCTATTTGTGATCATCGTTTTTATCTTAAATGTGAAAACGTTGAATTGGATTATAAGATATATAATTAACAAGGGGTGATGAACTTATGATGTAACGACTATGACCATAGCAAATACAAATATACGTCGTCGAAGAAGGAAACTAGAGTTTGTTATGCTTTTAAAGAACAATTGTGCTAATTACTGTGATTTTAAAATGCACGAGGTTGTACAACATGTCTTGATCACACACCCATTTATGTGATCGCTAATAACATGCATAGCCAATGACCCAATATATCAAGGGCTCTGTTTGCTTTAGCTATTGCGGGATTAAGCTGTGTTTATATAGTCGTGGCTCTATGGCCGCATTTCCTGATTCTGCACCGGCAATGTTATTATCATTTTTTTTGCTTGAATGGTGAAAACAATCTAAACAATGTAGGGTGTTTTTTGATTTTTTTTTGTTATTCTCATCAGAGTTAAGTTGGACCAAACAAGTCCATGGGTCATATATGAAAATATAGTGTACAATATTTTAAATTCATTCAAAATATTAAAAACCAACTTTCTCTTAGAAATATGACAATGATAAATTTTTAGGATTTTTTAAAGTGGCATAAAAGAAGTGCTCTCAAAACACCATGGGGTTTTTTTTGCGATAGAAATTTCTTTTGAGAGAAACTACTGTGAGGAATGGGTGTATCCAAACTAGAAGTCCACTTTAGGGCCCTCAATTTTCGCAAAACTCTGTTTTTCATCTTTGAACATCAAAACCGGATAAAATACATCCCTCAACTTTTGAAACCATGCATATTACGTCCTTGACATGGTTATGAGCGGTTTTGAATGTAGTTTTGTCTTTTTCATTTTTATTTATTTCGACTGAATATTATAAAATTATAGTAAAACACATAAAATTTATAAAATAGTAAATCTGATTTTGTTGGACTCCAGATAAGTAGATCTATACAATGAACATATAATATAGAATGCTTTAGTATAAAAATTTTGTTGTAGCTTTAAATCTATGTTTTCCTATAATTAGTTAGAATAATTCATAGCTATAGTTTGTATGGTCCAATTGTGATGAATTTTTTATATTGGGCTAATTATTATATGTTTAAACCATGGTAAAAATTTCATACTCATTAGATCATGTATAACTTAGTTATAGATTTATTAAGGTTTAACAAGCATAAACCTAACTAAGTAATACATGATCCAATGAGTATGAATCTTTTACTACAACTCAAGCATAGAATAATTAGCCCACTATATAAATTTCATCACAATTGGACCATAGAAACTGTAGCTATAATTAGTCTAATTAAATACAGAAAAGCATAAATCTAAAGCTGCATCAAAAATTTTGTACTAAAACATACTATATTATATATTAAATATGTATATCTACTCATTTGAAGTACAACAAAATTGAGTTTTCTATTTTATGTTTTTTATGTGATTTACTGTGATTTTTTTTAAATTCAGCCGAAATAAATAAAAAAATTAAAACCGCTTTCAAAACCAGGTCAGAGATGTAATGTGTATAATTTTAAAAGTTGAGGGATATATTTTATCTGATTTTAGAGTTCAGAAATAAAAATCAGACTTTCGTAAAAGTTGAGGGACATAACCTGGACTTTTTCCTCCAAACTACTCGTAGCACGCGTGTAGGCCTTTTCTTTGCTCTTCTTAACTGGGCCAGATGGGCCGAGGTACCTGCATACGAGCTAGCACGTGGCCCACAGCCTTGACAATAAACTGGTTCAGTAAAACACACAGTTCGAACATGACATATCAGAGTGAGAAAGTAATTTAGAAATGGGGATCCATTTCAAAAAGGAAAAAAGGAAGGGGGAGTTGGTTGGATTGTAGTTACAAAGTATGTTACTAAGGAAATTATTGTTATGCATGTTTAATAAACAATCCAACCAAAATCTAGTCTTTATTAAACATGCATAACACATATCTCAATGCAGATTCGCATTGAGAAGTGTTTTCTAAAAACGAATTTAAGGAAAGAGAGAGTGAGAGCACATTTAACTTTACCCAAGGCTGGATTCTAGTTTCTAAACAGTACAGTGACTCCACAGACAACTTCATTGTAATGACAAATCAAACTCATTATATTTACGTAGAATCAACATGCCATCCAGTGGCATGAGCTATGTATATACCTAGCTACTAGGTCAGATGAAAATTAAGTGAACTTCATAACGAACATATAACTGAAAGTTAATACTCCGTACAAAACTAACTACACATCATTTTGATGATCTCGGAGGTACAGTAAAGACACACGGTGCAGTGCAGAGATACAATTCCCATGTATCTATCCGTCAATACCTGCTTGCGTGCGATCAGATGCAGTCGTCGGTGCAGCGTCTGTAGCAGGCTCCGAAGCAGGAGCCGATGGCCAAGGCCCTGCAATTGTGACATGTTTCAGGATAGTCCTTGCAGATGATGTTGCCTGTGGTGCAAGCCGAGCCACTGTCCTCGCAGCCCAAGGAGCACTTGGCGCGACAGTAGTCGCTGCATTTTGTCACCCCCGCCGCCGCCGGCATTATCTCCTTGCTGAGGATCAGCAGCAGGAAGAAGACGACGACGACGGCAGCAACGCTGGCCACCTTTGGAATGGGGGCACCAGCTGAAGCCATGGCTGACGGAGCAAAGCTCTGGAGGATGATCTGTAGGGAGCAATAGCACAACACTTGCTAGCTAGGAGAAATTAAGAGCTGTGGTGGTGATCTGATTGGAACAAGTGCGTGAATAGAGCTACCATATGTAGGCAGGAAGCAATGCGAGCTGGGGAAATGTGAAATTTTAGGGTTGTTCACTATTGTCACCCTGGCAAGATTATTGTTTTTGTTATATAATATTATGTTGTATATGCTTGTGTATGTCGTAGTTGCCAGCACGATTTCGGCCGGAAGCCCAGAAGCTGACATGGTGGAGTACAAAAGTATTCCGTGCTTGATTAACTGTGAGCTGTACCTCATGTTGTTTTTTTAATAAAGACAATTAAAAGAGTGTCTCATCATAGCCGATATATCTATAAAAAAATAATAGCTAGTATAAAAGATAGATAATTTGATACGAAACGATCTCTTAAAAATAAGACTGGATCAAAAACTAATCTGATTGTCTTCTTTGTTTGCTGCCGTCCCTCGAAGCTTGAAAATTGCTCGTGAAACATAAGCATTGCATTTTGACATCTTTTCAAGTTATTAAGCAAATCCGATCCCGTCTTATGCACACATGGATGCAGTAAAATTAAGGGGGCTTCAAAACGTGAAATACTTAAACGAAAATTATCCTTAGGCAGAAAGCGTGTGAAAAATTGAAATATAAATACATGTGTTTGGACGACCGTACCCTCGTTGTAATTTTATGTTATTAATTAATGCTTTTGGTATTTTTATTTTACTATACAGAAATGACTTTTATGCTTACCATCTGTGCCGTGGGTAAACAGTTCATTTGTCGAGCCCTTATTCCCGTGATCTCGCTGATATATGTAACATATATATAGTTCTAAGAGCAACTTCAAGAGCTTAGTTATTTTTATTGTGGAGGCTATTTTACAATTTGTATAATAAAAGTTATGCTACAACAGATGTGTTATCTGATTTGTAAAATATAAAATTAGTTGATTTTTGGTGACTATAATAGGCAACCACTGACACTGTCTAACTAGTTTTGTAAAATAATAAGACTGTTGTGGACTTTTTTTTAAAAAAAACTATTTTACAAAGTGTCTAAATAATGAAATTTGACTACTAATTTTAACCAAGCTTTTGAAGTTACTCGTATCATCGCATTGTACAATGGAGTAAAAAATGAATTAATTAAATCCAAGATTACTCGAACGCCTGCTATATATATATTATTCGTTGAAACTTGAAACCCTGCCAAAAAAGACAACGATACAACAACTGGATTGATTCTACACGTACTTCCTTCCTACCGTTAAAGAAAGTCATTTTAGATAAGGTTCGAGTTAAACATTAAGAATATAAATCATAAATAACTTTTAAGTTGTTAAATTTAGAAATATAAAAATCATATAAATAGATTTATCTTAAAAAATATTTTCATAAAAATATATATATACCATTTTTTGATAAATAGTTTTATAAAAACAAAGAGTCAAAGTTAGACTTTAAAGAGAGTGTTGTTGTCCTAAACGAATTTCTTTATGGGTATGAGGAAGCACGTGCCAAGCAGTTGTAATATGTATGAGAGCGGGCTGGTGAATGGTGATCGACTGCGGGAGCTGTGAGAACAATGGCAAGTCACGCCTTGTTTACTTCCCAAAAAATTTTACAAAATTTTTCACATTCTCCGTCACATCGAATCTTTAGACGTATGCATGGAATATTAAATATAGACAAAAATAAAAACTAATTACACAGTTTGTTCGAAATTGACGAGACGAATCTTTTGAGCCTAGTTAGTGCATGATTGGATAATATTTGTCAAATACAAACGAAAGTGCTACAGTATCCGTTTTGCAAAATTTTTTGGAACTAAACAAGGCCTCAATTGGCGGATATGATGTCTCTGTATATCGTACCCACTGGCTGGAAAAAGGTGGCGGCGACGGTTGGGAGTTGGCGGTGGCGACAGAGAGGTCATCGCATGAGATAAAGGGTTCGTCGCAACCTGTCAAGTCCTAGAAAAAAACGCCAAAAAATAATTTGGACTCAAATTTGATTGTTTTTGGAAGCCAGAAATAGGATACTCTTGAAGATGGCCTTCTTTTCTCCTCTCCATACACTTTTGGGAGTTGTAAAGTTACTTGTTTTGGAAAAAAAAAACTACGAGATGCTATACATTCGTGTGGTGTGGAGTCCTAAAACAAAAAAGGAGGACGGACTGTAGTGCGCTTGCTCTTCTTAACAAGCCCCGATGCCCGATGGGTTGATTTGCCTGGACTAATCCGCGGCCCACGGCTGTGCACGATAAAGGGGCGTGTTTAGTTGCACACGCGGGTTTAATTAGTTGCTCACTGTAACTCGCCATCACGCCAATAGCTCCAGCAACTTTGGCCACTGCTTGGTTGCCGTGTAAACATTGGCCGTCATAGTGTTTTTTCATATCTTTTGCTTCTACTGCTTGTAGTTTTGCTGTGTGGCGAAGCATGGCGTCTGGTGTCGATTTTTTACGTCACAGCTGTGGCACTGCCAAACATACGGCGTGGCGAGCTGACATAAAAAATGAAAAGCATATTCACTCCGTTCGAAAAAAATATCGTTTTAGGTTTTCATGTCATAAATTTAACTTAATTTATAAAAAATATATATAATATTTATATCTTTAAATAAATTTGTTAAAAAACTAAACTTAAAGATATCTTCAATAATATTAATTATGTAATATAAATATTAATATTTTTTATTATATATTTAGTTAAAATTATTTTTCGAGAATCAAAATCGACACTTATTTTAAAAAGGATGGAGTATATCAAAGCTTCAGCCAAACCCTGACGGGCTGACATGTTGTAGTAATGCAAGTTTGAATTAAAACACTCTATCTTTACAAAGTTGGGGAGTTGAATATATATATATATATATATATATATATATATATA
>Ga0182004_10000842_pt1 | contig 20654 bp, 6 predicted proteins | sample Sormic07211540_1_FD_120479 | JGI IMG/M metagenome (GOLD analysis project Ga0182004, IMG submission 120479) | Endophyte microbial communities from Sorghum bicolor roots, Mead, Nebraska, USA - 072115-40_1 MetaG | ecosystem: Host-associated > Plants > Roots > Unclassified | place: USA: Nebraska...
ACGAACGAGTTGAAGTGGCCGCGGCGGAGGCCGAAGCTGACGGTGACGCCCCACGCCGCCGCCCTTCCGTGGGGCTTCTTCGCCGGCGGCTCCGACACCAGCCACGCCTCCTCGAGTGCGTCACCGCCGGCGCCGGCCGAGCTCCGTCCCTTCCGCGGCGGGGTGTAACCGGTCATCTTTCCACCTGGGACGACGACGTCGATCAGGGCCGAGGAACTTTATTTGCAGCGTCCGGCCGTTTGCTCGCAAGCACTGGCACTGCATGCGCGATCAAATAGATTGCATGGTGTGTGCGCAGGCAGGTGAGTCGTGATGAGTGCACTGGCACTGCACTACTGCACCAGGTGCTAAGCTAATCGATCGCTTGTGGTAAAAGATTCCTTTTAGGTGAGACTGAGAGTTGTTGCCCCTTGATCTCGTAGGTTTTGGTGCACCTAAACAGCTACTATGAACTGCATCAACGCCTCAAGTCCCCTCCAAATCAAATTAGTATTAGTTCTGTGCGTGTATATAAACACTGGAGATGGAGAAGTTAGGAGGTGGTTCTGACCGATACACAAAGAAATGAAGAACAGCTGAGACAGGCTTGGCCTTGATGTTTCTGAACACAATTTGTTCATTATTTATAGTTATAGTACCAATAATAATGTACGTATCTGCCAAGTCAGAGCTGCCCTATCTGGCTTGCAAGCTAAGGTTTACAAATTTTTGGAGAAGTCCATGTTGTGGAGCAGATGACATGTAACTAGCATCAATTCTGGTGAGACCCCATCAGCGCTAGTAAATTCCTGCCCTACAAAGCCCTAACCCCGCAAGGGAATAATTGAAGATCAATAGCTGGGAAGTAGCGTTCATTCACCAACTTTAAGCTTTGTTTACAGTGCATATGTACATGTTAGTTCGTGTCACGTCCGGTTAGTTAAGGTCTCCGTTGTATATTCCTTAATTTAGTCAAGCACTCAAGTAGCCTTTGCGAGTGCAAATCTGGCTTTGCCGAGGCACTCAGCAAAGGGCCGACCTGCAGTAATGAAAAGGATAACGTGGTGTCTCTTTCGGCTGCATATTCATCATGTTCGTGAAAAGAGGCGAATGAATTGCAGCCTGCAGAGCATCATGGACTATAAACAAAGACATAAAGTTAAGAGAGTTAATCAAAAGAAAACAGGCCAGTCAGGTTAATTGGACGGCCGAACTGAAACACAAATCAAATCCAGGTCTTCCTTCCCTTCTAAGAGACCAAGATTCTATGGCTAAAACTTGTCGAGCACAAAAGTTTTGGAAGAAGGCCTTTCGTTGTCTACATTATTTCTCTACCGTCAACTACTGTGCACCTCGCCATCACGCAATGATGTTGACCATCGGACCTATTTCAAGGCAACCTGCTGCATAATTCTTCGTGTCTGCTGAAGTTGTCATGACTGAAAACAAGGAGTAGCCCAACACGAAGTGAAGATCTCGATGTTGACCTAACCTTGGAACCTCAAATGACAATGATAATCTTGGTTGACAACACATCGGCGCCTGCGGCGCAGGAATGTCGATGTCGATTTCTATTTGTTTTCAAATTGAGCATCTTGTTTCGTACCACTTCGGCTACTGATGGCAGAGCGCCTGACATGACGACCACAAACTTCGACCGAGGACTTCATTGCGGCATTCAAGAAACTGTTCACATTGCCTGTCTTGTGGTCGCCTCTGTAGCTGTGGCTAACCCCGGCGAGAGAGCTGGACGACTCGGAGCTCGTCCCCAAGAGGAGCGCTAGGCTTGCCGCCAAGAGCAAGCACCGAGAACTGAAGTCTAAGGCTCAGGCGCTGAAGGTGATAATGAAACGTTTGGGGCTAGAGGAAGTGACGACCGAGTTAACTAAAGAGAAGCCTCCTTTGAGGAATTCTAGACCCACTTCGCCCTACCACTATCGATGTCGACGCGGGAAGCCATGCAGGTTCTCCTCCCGGGCAAGAAATGGAGGTCGGAAGATCGCGAAAAAATTTGTTTCCATGCATGGTTTAGTAGCACTAGGAAGCTAGACCATAAAAAAAAAAGCACTAGGAAGCTACATCAGCGATGTTTCTAGTTCCTGAAACCCCCAGTTCCAGCTCCGATTCTCCACAATTGAAGTCATGAGCGAACTGGTCATCAGTGAGTGCGAACTAGACCCGTTCGTGATGCTTCAGATTCATGACACATGATGAAACCAAACAACGCAGTCATCAGTGAGTAAGAACTAGCCCGTGGAACGGACGCTGTTGCTGCAGGGCTGCACAGGGACTAGTTCATATGAAGTTACAACGTTTTTCTCAAGAAGCTAAAATTGAGCAATGCAGTACCAATTAGAGAAGAGAAAGCGGCAAAAGAGATGTTCCTTGACCTCCCCGTTGGCCCAAGAAGCAAAAAAACAGCCTAGTATAATATAGAAAAATAATTAGAAATCCGCCACATATGGCCTCACATGCGCACTCGCACATTGGGCTCACTAGGTCGTTTGGTCCGTAATGGGCTTGATACGTGGGCACTTTATGGCCCATGAAATGCCATTCCGTGACTTGTGCAAGAATTCGGTTTTGCGAATATCATTGATTTCCTTTTTCTCAAAAACGAAATGTGTTTTCTTATCTGGCAACTGGCATTACGGGTGAAGAGAACGAAGTAGGATGAATGTTCGCGATCGGAAAGAATCGGAGAAGAGAATCGATCTTGAATCATTTTTGAAAAGGAAAAAAGCTGAAGAAAAGATTAACACAATGACGTTTGAATACCAACGCCCTACTAGTAGTTAGTAGTAGACGATAACAAGAACCAACTTCCCAAGTACCCAAACACATGATGCTGTCTTCGCAAAAGCAACTTCTTTACTGAAGACCAATATCAGAACTCATGACCCTGACATTCACCCCAGCCAAGTGCCAAGCTACCCAAGCCAGACTTGATCTCCAGAAAATACTGTGTGAGCATTATGCCTATGCTTCTTCACCTTGCAATGAGTTTTCATAGCGATAAAGAATTCAAGGGTCTATGTGCTGGACTGCGTTTTCCCTTAGCATTCTGCATATATGTCAAAAAATGTTAAAGATGCAGTTTTGGGGAGTCTTGAACAACAATAAAGGTCAGCTTGAACAATGTTGCACCTTTGGAGAGTCTTCATGATCACCATGAATTCGCACTATCATTCTCATCACCGGAATCCTTAACGTCATGCCACTATATATATGTCAGTAAAATGTAATTCACTGCACACGGAATGGGCTTAGATCCATAGAACTCACCATTCAGTGCCAATTTTAATCATGAACAAGGTATGATTTCCAAGATCAACCGTTAGACATGCACTTCAATAATACTATAAACTGGCTGGTACTTGGTTGTTCGCTGATTTTTTAACCAATGTCAATAGATATTCTGGAAGAACGAGAGCAAGAACTTAAATATTCAGAAAATAGCAGTTGTGTCACAGATCAACACTTATATTAACCTCAGTATCACTAGATTCAACATCTTCTGAAACAACGTAGGCTTCATCACTGTCATTGTCATCAGAGACACAACATCAGTCTGAAGTTTCCTTGGATCCGTTGTCTCCTCCATGGTAGAAGGCTGAGTAGCAGCAAGTTTCTCTACACCACTTTCAATCTCTTTGCTCTTATCATCTGTAGGTCGGCGTGATCGCACAAGAAAAAAAGTATGTGGTCTGAGGGTCCATTAGTGGCTCAAATAGTATTTTAGTAGTTTCACAAAGAATGGTCACAGTGTAAACAAAGAATATATATATGAGAGCTGAATCAGTGTAAACCAAGAATATATATATATATATATATATTATTCATGGAAACTGAATCTGTCATCATATACTCGGAGAAGCAAATCAATCATAAATCTGAAACAACAATTGTTATGTACATCAAAGGATATATATAACATCTGCACCAGGTATGGTTGAATATCAGAGAACAAGGGCGGCGTCATTTACCTTCTTCACTAGAAGTGACAGATGTGGATAAAGACAGGATAAGCAATTAAGCAGCAAAAAGCTTAACTAAATTTCATACTTGAGCTTCTATAAGCATTGAAGAAATAATATAAAAAGGATATTTCCTTAGTTCCTTTCGAGCTTGCTGAATTTAGAGCCAATACCAGAGATGTTTCTAGTTTTTGCCTTTTTGAGCTGTGTAGTAACTCAAACTCCTCAGCAAAAACGAAGTCCTTTTCACTTTTTCAGCCCGGTGCATGCAGGCATCCGGTTTTTTTTCCCCAAGGTTTAGATTTCCCCTTTTTTTTAAAAAAAAAACGAGATTGTTTGCTGAATCTTGTTTTACGCAGAAGAAGATTTTTTTTCCCCTGGATTCTTTGAAATTGACACAAAAAAGAGCCTCGATCTTACAGCGACCCCCAAAAAAGAAAGAAAAACTGATTACATCAACGGAAAGTTTCTGCTCCATGAACCACGAACTAACGTTGAGCATGGCGCACGCATCCATGTACACCACTTACACTTACACGAGGTTCAGTTCTTCATCTACATTTCTTTGTTCTGTTTCGATCGACGCTGTGCATGCCGGCACAAAGGATGTTACTTTGGGCTAGCCCCTAGCAGTCCGGCCGTGTCCAAGTGTCTGTATGTATGCAGGCAGAGGCACGCAGGCACGCATCATCAGAGGAACTGATCGTTGCTAGGGAAGAAGAGCTTCCAGTACAGCAGCTCGTTCCACGTATCCGGCACGCCGGGAAGACACCAGTGCGTGCAGTCGGCGTAGCTCCTGGGGTCGGCGCGCTGCTCCGCCGTCGGCTCCGCCCACTGCTTCTTGTAGGTCTGCGTGTGCGCGTCCCGGCGGTACTCGGACAGCCGCGTGATGTTGACGAGCCCGACGGGCACCCGCGACGTGGCCAGCACCTCCTCCGTCACCCGCTGCATCTCCCGGCTCGTGCTGTCCCTGTACGAGGAGGCGCCGTCGCTGATCGGCGACGTCTGGCCGTAGCAATTGGCGCCCTCCTTCTTGTCGCCCCACGCCTTGCCCTCTGTGTGCGTTGGCGACGCGGTGACGAAGAACACCCGCGACTTCTTGGCGTCCACGTTGCGCTCCAGCCACCGGACCACCTGGTACAGCACCAGCCTGTAGGCCTCCTCCGATTTCATCTCCACGATGTCCTTGCTCGGGTCATTGTCGGCGCCCCTCCTGCACAACTCATGGATCGTCCAGACCAGCTCCGGCTCATCAGTATCAGTTGATCACATAAACAAGCAGCAGAGTGGCAGCAGGTTCAGAGACACGTAATGTACTCACAGGATCTGGATCTTGTCCCCGGCGACCCACCAGAGGTATGAGTTGAAGACGAGGACGTCGGCGCCCTTCCAGAAGCTGGAGTGCCTGTCCATGGGCGCGCCGCGGATGAGGCGGTCGTCGGCGGAGTGCACCACGGCGTCGTCGGAGTTGGACTCAGCCAGCATGGGCGCCCAGTAGAACTCGATGGTGGCGTCGTAGTCCTTCGCCCTGAAGATGCTCAGCGAGTCCACCGTCTCGAACGACTTGGCGCCGTCGGGGATGGCACGGTGCAGGAGGCACAGCAGGGACACGTACTGCCCCCGGTTCAGCGAGTCGCCCACGAACAGCATCCGCTTCCCACGCAGCATCTCCAGCATCAGCGTCGCGTTGAAGCTGCTTATAGTTAGTTAATTAAATAATTAATTCCGCGGTTCAAACAGTTTCCCCGGGTAAAATTCAAATCATACATAATTTGCCCCAATTATTGACGGCCCAAGTCAAACAGAACCCGGTTAGTGATCGCTGTCAGGCATCATGCAATCCGCCCAGCACCAAGGAATGTTGGTAATGGTCGCTCGCCTGTGGCTTAGTCGGTGCAGTCACGGCAGAAGGCAACGACGACCCGAGTCCACTACGCGATGCGTGACGTCGCACCAGATCGACTCCAGGAGTCGTCGGGACTCAGGACCACGAGACGTTTTGCGCTGCCCTGTGCTGCTCTCCGCACTGGCACGTCCCGGCAGCTAGCATCCTGGCTGCCTGGGGAGTGACTAGTGAGTGGAGTGGACCGAACCAGGCACTGGATCTTGGGCCCCGCAGCCGAGTCGTAGGTTAGTGGCCGAATTGCCAATGCCATGGCACCATGGTGTTGGTTTCTAGTGCTGCTGGTGGTGGTGGTCAGGCAGGCCAGACGTTACGTCGCCGGAATGCGACGCCTCGCAAGGGCACAAAACGTGCATGGGCCTCGCTGTCTGCTCACCAAGATCGCGTTACGACGTGTCCCGATCGCTGATGGATGGACCACGCTTAGTCTGTTGCGGTTGGGAATTTGAACCGGAAACCAAATTAGGCCCGTTCTGCTGAAATCGAGCGTAACTACAAGTATAACTGATGAACACTACAGGTTGTGTTCATGTCAAATCTGTGGTCGGTGTGTGTCGCTATAAAGTAGTAGTTATATAGCATAATCGATGCTGTGGATTTTCTGTTGTCTCAGCAAACAACAAAGGAACCTACTTTGATCGTCTCTCTCGGTCATTGTTCATCAAGAAGCTAATTTTACTGCCATTGATGGTTCATTTTTTTGGAACCTGCCATTGATGGTTGTACTACCTCTAGAACATGAACATGGTTCACCTACTACCAACTGTTGCCCTGCGCACTGTAGTCCTGCGTGCTATGGGACGTACTACTCCGGCCCCGGCCCTGCCGCGCATTATTGGCGTCCTACACAAGTCACAAGTGAGCGCAGCTCTCGAGGATCGAGATGCTCCATCTCCATGATGAAGCGTACGTAAGAGCAAAACCTCTTTGTTACCGCGTGTGTCTTTTTAACCTTTGTAAAAAAAAAGAAAAAGGAAAAATAAAGACAGAAAGCAAGCAGGAGTAGTAACTCCTCCCCTCGCTCACTAGAGCTTTCTTCACGGTTTCTTGCAAGTTCCTACTGCAGGCATAGCACGGCGGGGGCACGGTTCCTGCGTTTCTCACGCCTAAAAGGAGCAGGGGCATTGGATTCTTGCAACCGGCGCACGCAATGTTCGCCGTGCAACTGCTAGTGAGCCTCACGACGCGACGGAAAAAGAGCGAGACGGACGCCGGCGACGGGAGGGATGACGGAGGGTTTGCGACTGCGAACCGTACCTGGGCAGGGAGCAGCCGCGCGGCTGCCAGCGCCAGCTCTGGTACGCCTTGTCGGGGCGGCCGTGCGCCTGGCACGTCAGCTGCGGCTGGATGTAGGGGCACTCCCACTCCTGGTACAACGGGCGGGCGTCGTCGTCGCGCACCCACTCGCCCTGTGCGACGTCGCAGCCCGCCGGCGCCGCGCCCACCGCGAACGGCAGCGGCCCGGCCCCTTCCTCGCCCTGCACGCACGGTCGCCAACACACAGAAATGCATGGCAACCGTCAGACCAGAGCCCACGAGGACACGCAGGTAGGCACGCGGTGCGGACGTACCTGGCCGGCGGCGCGGAGGAACGGCGCGGCGGCGGCGACGAGCGCCAGCACGGCGAGGACCTTCATGGCTGATGATGGCTGCACGGCGTGTCACACAGCTATCTTCCGCGGCCTAGAGCGACGCGGCGGGGCGCATTGGGATCTGGGGCGCGATCGATGCGAGCTTCTAGCGGGGCGGCTGGCGGGCGAGGCGAGCTATCCACTATCACTAGTGACCGGCCGAGCTGGAGTCTGTCTGTGCAGCGCAGCGCAGCAGATATAACGCGGGGGCAGGGGTAGGGGTCCAGCTCCCTCGCTCGACCGACCGACTGGGCCGCTCACTGGCTGTAACAACCGCGGCAGGACGACACGGGCAAGGCTTTCGTCAATGGAGTTTTTATTGGCGAAATCCGGGCGGCGGCTGGTACCGCACGGCGGGTGAGATTTGCCTTTACCACCGGGCGGGTTAGGTGAGATGGAGGAGGAGGGGGCGGGGGCGGGGGCGGGGGCCGCTGCTCCCTGCGCCTCAGATTCTTGCGGCTCGGTTAGGACGGAGGATCTCATCTCCCGTCGTTCCGGCAGATTGGCGCGCGGCCGTTATCTGGACGATCTTCAATCGAGCGGAAATTCGTGTGCTTCGGTTGGGATTTGGTTTGCCGAACGAAATTATATTATTCGGACGGACTGTTTCGTGGTGCGGGAGGACATATCTGGGTCAAATCAGATAAATTTAAATCCCGATGAACTTTTGTGTGCTCTCGTTGTTCTGATATGGAATTCGTCGAGGTTTCAACAAGTTGACATTTCTTTGCACTTTACAGTTGCTGTCACGTAGGAGTGCTCGTTCAAAATTTTAACACCCCAAGCTCCTCCAATTTAAACCCCGTCATCAGTATTCAGTACTGTTCCAGTGTTCCTTAATTAATTGACGACTCGCTATGAATCGTGCTTTCTGATATATAAACGAAAACAAAAAAAAAGGCGCATGGTTTAATTAGGACTGAATTGCGTCAGCACGCAAATTAGGTTTAATCTGTGAAAAGGAAATGCTGAAAAAGTTTTATATATCGAGTAAAAAGTAAAAATCACCTTTTAACAGTTCTTCAAGTTAACTAGGGGTGTTTGGTTAGGGTTGTTAAAGTTTAATGGATATTGTAGCATTTTCGTTTTATTTGACAATTAGTGTCCAATCATAGATTATTTAGGCTCAAAAGATTCGTCCTGCAAATTACTCTCTAGCTGTGTTTGACAATTAGTGTCCAAATATTTGACGTGATAGACAGTAAACTTGAACCGGTGAAACCAAACGGGGCCTAATCAATTCGTCTATTTAAGTGTATATACTAGTCACAACTCCTCCTCAAACTAGGATAATCAAATGCTTGCCCGTGTGGTTTCATGTGATTTTTGCCCACGTATAACATTTTTTTCACCAGATATGGTGCCCTCTTGCACAAAGACGTTGTTGCCACACATTCCTCCTATATTGAAGCCACCTGACGTTTGGACCCATACATAGACCAAAACATTTTAGTGAGCAAGTGCCGGTAAGCATATTTTGCTTAGATGTACCCACACAGCTTTCTCGCCCATCATATGAATTGAGCAAGTGCACATTCATGCAAGTAGACCGCCGCCACTGCTCATTAGGGAGTCATGAGCCACCACCACTATGCAAGACCATCGTTGAGCCAAAGGTAAACACTCTGTATTTGGAGCCCTTGTCGAAGACGACATTGTATTCCATAGACCCCATCTGCAACAGCTCTATTGTACGTTGTCGTGGGCACCGCTCACAGGAACTTCACATTTCTCTTCTCCCATGGTGGCTAAGCTTGTCTCACCTCTCTCTTTGGTAGGTGCGGTGGCGGCGGTGAGAGACGCCGATGGTGGAGAGGGATGTGTAGTGGCAATGGGTGTGGGTGTGGCCTGCAGTGTTGGGAGCGACGTCGGCAACATATACGAGAAACAAAAGAATGACAAGAGAGAAAATATTTTGCCCACTAGTATATGGGGCCCAATTGGGAAGATTAAAGCCTAGAGGGGAGACATTTTTCTAATTTTGCTACAGCACATCTCCTTTATTAACACCTATAAAAACAAGTTATAATATGGCACATAGTCTGGTTCTAAATATAGAATAGATTATGCAAGACGTGTAATTCTATTGTAAAGTACGCCCAAATTAGCTATTATATAAATGAAAAAAATGAATTTGGGCCTCGTGGACGTGCTACCAAAAGGGATTGTTTTTCTTCCCGATGAAACACTGGGGGACACACGTACAGGAGTAGTGGTATGGACCTAACAACTCAGCGGTGCAGTTGAAGGTAATGCAGCCCGTTGCTTCAGTTAAACGAAAACTTTTAGGTGAGAGTCTCCTGGTCGTCAACTTCAGGCTTTTGGCTTGCTCACACCATACCTAAAATTCTGCGTTATCCGGTGAGATACAACCGTGGATGGACGTGTTGCTAGAGTGACAAACCAACACGATAAGCACGGGACGGAATGTATGTTTACTGAATATTTCTGCCCAGACGAGCTCACAAGCAACACGAATGAAAAGCTGAAAGCAACACGAACGACCGAGTAAATTAAAGAACTTGTACGAGAAAAAAGGCGCGATTTTTCCGTGTGTCTTGCAAGCAAAGTTTATATATATTTGGCAAAAAAGAGGGTTTAAAAGGTACGACACCGGGGCAGTTGGCCAATGAATAGCGTTATGTTTTGCGTTTGGTGAGGGTTTTGTGAAGCCTGACAGTACAACAGACCGACCTAAAGAAGCAAGCGGCGAGCGGCTGAGAAAAAGCAACGAGCAGCGTGCGCTGCGTTTCAGTGCTTTAGTTGTTGCCCGATCCATACTCCATAGTGATTAGCACAAAACGATTAAGCCAAGCTTCATTAAGCATCACATGCTTCGTTAGAAAATAATAAAAGGTAGAAAAACAACGGAACCGACGATTCGGTGAAATCGCCGTCGCATTACGCGAAAGAAGCCTCAGGTTTTTGAGCCCTTCCATTACGCGCAATCATATCGCTGTCGTCGCATTACTGAATAATAACTCTGAACGTTTTCTTTATTAATTAATATAATCACTAACTCTCATTGCTATTATTGTTAGTTAGGGGAAAAAAGGCCTGACCACCGTCCCTCCACCGATTTTCATCCATACTTAGCTGAGATGGAACCCCCAAGAAGCTTTGTTGTCTGCAGGCGAGATCGCGGCCACACGAGCATCGCATTCGCGATCCAGCTCGTCGCTCTCGCGCGTTCACCGTGGCGGCCGTGTCCAGGCGTGCGTTAACGCCGATGCACGCAGCAACTGTGCAGATCGAGAGAGGCACCACTAGCAACCTAACCAACCAGGCGGCCCATTAAACTTTAAACAACACAGCTCGCACGCCCGCGGCGCGTCTCCGGCGAGTGGCGGCCGTTGCGGTGTCGCCGAGACGCCTAGACGGGCGACGGCCGGCAGGTCCGGCTCCGATCGGCCCCGCCAGCAACAGCAAGAATATATGTATACTGAAAGCTCCCTTTTGACGATCGTGCGCATGCACTGCACTGCACCGCACACCTACCGTACGTTCTCCTCGTCGGGCCGGTGGATGCCTATCGCGTAGAGGCTAGCGGGACGACGACCGACGAGCGACGATCACCCAAGCTGAGCCAAGCGCGATCGGACATGCATGTTTTTCTCTCGTAATAAATTAATAAATAATATTTTTAAGTATATAATTTTTTAAACCAACAAACAGCCCCGTCAGGGTACTCACAGTGCAGACTCCGCCGTAGAGTCTATCCCTATTAAATACAGTGCCACGTAGGACTTTTGATGATGTGGCATGATATTAAATGAAGAAAGAGAGGAAAAAATCAAGAAACGGAGTCGAAACAAGACTTCGAGTCGGCGTCTCCTCCGAGGCCGACGACTCCAGTTTTTTCTCGCGATGGAGAAGGCGCTATGGAGTCGCGATCGAGACTCCGCCGCGATTGCTCTTCGCGCGCGCTTCCCCTTCAATTCTCCCGCGCGAGCCATCCTTCTCCCTAAACCCTAAACCCCAAATTTCTCTATTGCTTTATATATTGTAATGGATGACTAAGACTATATCTAAACTTTCATCGTTGTTCTGTGGATTATGTTTGTCGATTCAATGATATACTATATGCGAATGTTTGCAATGTGTTTATGCTCGTTTGAAATTGGTTTGTGATTGTTTGCAGTGTGTAGGGTGGATCACACGTGATATGCCACAGCTGATCAGCTTGTTTTTTGCTGCATAATAAATATTTTAATGTGTAGAAACTACTATTAAACGCTAAGCATTGGGAGTGTGGTTTCTTGAGATGGAGTCTAAGAGTTATGGACTCTATGATAGAGTCATGGGCTGTGAGTGCCCTCAGGACACTCCCAATGCAAGACTCTATCACAGAGTCCAAGACAATTAATTACATATTATTTATGATATTTTACTGATGTGGCAGCATATTTATTGAAGAAAGAGGTAGAAAAAATAAGACTCCAAGTCTTATTTAGACTACAAATCCACATTGTTCGATGTAATAAATAATTTTAGACTCTATATTAGAGTCTGCATTGTGAGTGCCCTCGTACGTCCCGTCCACGAAACCGTAGGCACCGTAGGCGGTAGGGCGACTCCATCGAGAGTCATCGTGGTAGGTCGCTGGACCCGTGCGTCGGTGCGTGGCGCGTCGTCTATACTGTCTACAGCGGCGGTAGGTCTTGAAGGGAGAGGACGCCTGCGCGTGGGCCCGAGGCATCGCGAGATTTTAACTGGTCTGGGCACGACAATGCTGTTGCTGGGTCCGCGCCAGCTCGGCCTTGCCTCCAGCCGCACAAGCACAGCGTACGTGAAGAAACGGTGGGTAGTGGGCAAGCACAGTACTGTACTAGTACACTAGAAGATGAGATGGACGACCCACCCCCATAAGGCTAGAACCGCATGGCTGCACTGCCATTTCCGGATGGATCGAACTAGTATCATCTATAGCACCACGCTCCACGCAACCACATGTCCGCGCACGCAGCCATGACATTCTTGCAAAGCACTCGTACGTACTATTGCGAGTAAGCCTTGCACTTGCAGGCTGAAGCAGCCACCGTGCAACGCAATGATCTATTCTTTCTCGGATGCACATTGCGCATCGTGTCAAGTTGGCACCTCAAGTGCAAGTGCGAGCTCGTCTCGCTTTGCAGAATCAGCAAGCAACTGACACCGCTGCGACGCGAATCACACCAACCAGCGCTTTCCAATTTTTTTTTCTCTCCCTCTCCCTGGTGGCCGGCATCAGAATGTCAAATCGGTTGTTTAGACTAGACTGGGAGAGAGAGTGTGTGAGAGTGAGAGAAAGAGGGGGTAGGCGCATGCACCAAATAAAGGTGGCGGGCGAAGGCGAGCCCTCGCTAATGCTTCCGATGCAATCAATCGGCAATCATGCGAGCACCTGCAGCCTGCAGGTTATGCTACCAGACCACAAGCTACTGCTTTGCAGTCCGCTGCGTGCGCATTGCCGTGCCCGCTAGTGTGATCTGCGTGCGACGCCTCGGTGCGGGGCAGGCAACGGATTGCGGGACCCGGACGGCGCCCCGGCAGGCCGTCGTGCGGGTGCGTCGGGCAACAGCGTCTGCTGGCGTTATAAAAGCTGCCCGCAGACGAGGGGCCTCGCGCTGTATGGGTCGCTGCTGAGACGAGAAATGCCGCCGATCGGGATCAACCTGTGTTCGTCATGGTCATGGATCGGATGCCTTGCCCTATAGAACATCAGCTAGTTTTTTTTAATGAAAAACTAAACCTTTAAATGTTTGGTCGCTCTTTTTTTTTTTGCCCACACAGGGCTCGCGACTGCTCTCGCTCAGTAGCACTGCTAGGACGATCGGAGTACTGTAGCGCAGGGCCACGGTTGCTGTGCTGGTTGGAAATGTGTCGTGCAGGACGGGAGGGGTTGGTGCCGGGTGCGCGTCAGAAAGGCTATGACCCAGGTCCTAACCCTGACAACGAAACAAATTCAGTCAGTCACAGAGGTTAGGGATGCTGTCTATTACTGTAAGAAGAGGTTAGAGCAACCACAATATGTGCAATAAGATAGTCCATAAGATTAAAATATTTGCTATCAGGTAAATGGAACACTGTGAGACCAGTCCATAGAGGAGTCCATAGCAAAAGGTACCCATAAGCTTATGGACTACCCATAGGGAATAAAAAATGTTACTTTTTCTCACTCCTCACGCTCTCTTTCTTGGCTTTGCACAGGATTGTAAAAAGAAATAATTTTTTATCTTATATGGGACCCACTTTATGGACTAGTTGTTGACTGAAACATTGTGGAGACAACAATAGCTATTGTCCACTGACACAAAAGCTGCTCATATGGACTACTTAGTCTATATACATTGTGGTTGCCCTTAGGGATGCTGTCTATTGCTGGGCAGAAGAGGTTAGGGATATGCTGTCTATTACTGTACGGAGGAGTACAGGAGCACAGTTCATGAATTAACTGGCATCGGCCATCGGCAGCAAAGTCAACACAACCATACTCCTACTTACGCTTCCAGAACAAGTTCCTCTTCTTCTCTGCGCAGTGGCGAAGCTAGAGTAAATTAAAGAGTGGTGCACTTGTCTTGTTGGTGCATATACTTGTATAAGAGATGGTGCATATATGGTGAAAATTTAACTAAAACAACTGTTTTTTAAAATTTAGGTGGTGCATTTGCACCCCTACTAATAGTGTACCTTCGCCCCTGTCTCTGCGGACAACATAAACCGGTTGTTGGATCGAAGAATATGATAAATGGCCAGTGACCAGCCCCGCAGCATCGTCAACGTCCCTGGTGATATCGTGATCAACGAAATGTTACTACTGTCTCCTGAGCGCTGACTAATGACGGTAACGAAACAAGAGAGCTAGTAGGAACGAAGCAGAGAGAAGAGATGCAGGGGATGTCACTGGTGAGGCAAGGTTCCTATCCTAGTACTGTGCTCTTTGTTACTTTGTTCACTAGATCGTTTTTGCGACTAATTTGTTGTAAAAGAAAAAACTCTGCTATGTCGGGGAGGTGACTGGTGAGGCAAGGTTCCTATCCTAGTAGTTGTGCTCTTTGTTACTTTTACTCTGTTCACTAGATCGTTTGTGCCACTGGCCTTGTTTACTTTCATCCAAAAACCCAAAATTTTTCAAGATTCTCTGTCACATCTAATCTTTAGATGCATGCATAAAGTATTAAATGTAGACGAAAATAGAAACTAATTGCACAGTTTGGTCGAAATTGACGAGACGAATCTTTTGAGTCTAGTTAGTCCATGGTTGGATAATAATTACCACAAACAAACAAAAGTGTTACAGTGTCGCAAAATTTTTCCTATCACGAACTAAACAAGGCCTGATTTGTTGTAAGAAAAAACTATGTTAGGTAGCCAGAAAAGGACGGTTGACCATGCTAGGGCTTGCCCAATGCATGACGGCAGCAGAAAAGCAACACCCATTGTTTTGTGTTCCAGCCCACTCCGCAAGGCCCATCACTTTGGGCTGGCCAGCTCTCCAAACATTCAGCCTATCAGACAAATCTGATGCTAGCGTAAGGCGTAAGCACAGCACAGGGAGGAAACACAGAGAAAAGGATTCAGAGAGTTACAGAGAAAAAGGAATCAGAGAATTACGGTATATACTACATCATCATCATGAAACAGAGTTCGTTCTGGGAAAATAACTCGCACGACATCAGGCACAAAAGATCACCTGGTGCAATTCCAAGCCTCATGTTCAAGTTCAATAAATGAATCGTACATCAACAATACCATGCCACGTGGAAGCTTTGCCAACAAAGTATAGACAGCCGGCCTCATATATATCAAATCAACTACTACAGCAGAGCTTCCATCTCCCGTGTACCGTGTGCCTTCTTCAAAATGTCGGACCTATATGATGTGTCAAGCTAACAATTCTCCAGCGTACCAGCCTCCCAAATGCTATGCTATGCTATGCTCCCAGTCCCAACTTCACCGTGCAACTTGCACTCCATCAAAAGGGAATATGAGACAAGGCGTTATCGAACCCTCCAATCAACCTTAGCTCAGGGGAAAAAGAGCTTTGAGTAGAGCAGCTCGTTCCATGTGTCCTGGAGCCCTGGGAGGCACCAATGCGTGCAGTCCGCATAGCTCTTAGGGTTCGCGATCTGCTCCGGGGTTAGCGGGTTCCACTGCTTCTTGTAAATCTGAGTATGCGCGTCCTTCCTGTATTCAGAGAGCTGGGTGATGTTCACAACCCCCACGGGGATCTTGGTCTTGGACACGCCGAACACTTCCCCAATGACTCGCATCAGGCCCTTGCTGGTGCCTGGTCCCCAGTAAGAAAAATCCTTGATAGGAGTTGTCTGGTTGTAGCAGTTCCCATCAGTATCATCACCCCAATCTTTGCTCCTGTTAACAAAAGAATAAACCTGTATTAATTGTAGCCATGCCATATATATGTGCAGTTCGTTTGAAACTAGAACATAGACAGAGGTTACTGCATTCAGGCTGGCATGCTTACCTTGTATGAGTGGGTGACATAGTGACAAAAAATACTCTTGAAGTTTTGGGATTCATGTTGCTCTCAACCCATTTCAGCACAGCATTCAGTACCATTCCATAGGCTTCCTCTGTTTCCATTTCTATGATGTCCTTGTTTTTATCTTCAAAAGAGTTTTGCCTAAAAGCAAAAGGTGTTTTAAGGATAAGAAATATGGGACTTCATGCCAACTACAGAAAATAGACATGATTTCATCGGACTATCAATTCCACGGCCTATTTTTTCAGCTACGAGGAAATTTTCAGCTTGAAGCAGACGGTGAAAGAACTTGACATGGTAAAGGAAGACACTTACAAAATTTTCATCTTTTGTCCGGTCATCCACCAAAGGTAGGTATTGAATACTAAGATGTCAGACCCCTTCCAAAATTTGGCATGTTTCTCAATGGATGTTCCCCTTACAATTCGATCCGCAATACGGTGCACAACAGCATCATCAGAATTTGACTCAGCCAGAAAGGGAGCCCAGTAAAACTCAATGGTGGCATTATAGTCCTAGCAAACATCAAACATTAAGTTTTTCAGCATGGATGAAACTAAAGAAGGATGTACCCCAAAAGCTACAGAAGAACAGATAAAGGCAAAGGTGTGGATCAAATAATTTTTTTTCTTTTACCAGTATATATATATATATATATATATATATAACATTTATGAACCAGAGTTTTTTGTATCCCTCTTAACAGCTCTAGCCTCTAGGGGTCTTTTTCTAAGGCCCAAGGGAAGATACTACTGAATACATGCATTGATGCATATCAAGAATAAAAAGTTACTGTACAAAAAGGGGGGAAGAATATAAAAATGCCTGGGTAGAAAGTTTAGCAAAGATATCTTTGGTGATCACAGTTGGTCCCATGAACAAAGAAAAATGATGCACCACATTTAGAGAAATGCGCCAATGCTTCACTCTGTTTCTAAGCTTTTCATTCGTTACATTGAAAGATACAAAGGGAATACCTTTGCTTTGAAAACTGTAAGGGAATCAAATGTCTCCATTGACTTGGAGCTCTCAGGGATGATCCGATGCAGGAGGCAAACCAATGATACATATTGCCCGCGGTTCAGAGAATCTCCAACAAACAGCATTCGTTTACCCCGCAACATCTCTAGCATTAGAGTTGCATTGAAGCTGCAACAAAAGACATTTCCATTAAGATACTGTGCATCACAAAGATGAGTGCTAACTACTACAAAAACTGCATAAGACAGTTGGAAACAGATTGTACCCCATTGCAGCAGTGATATAAGACATTTGCTATGACAAAAGAATGCCTTAAATTGTTCTACAAATATTTACTCCTGAATCCCATTCACTAATCACTGGCAACAGTGACCTCTATCTGCATCTAATGTAGCCAAATGTTGTTTTTTTCAATTAATGCGACCTATATCTTCACATCTAAAAATACCTCTGTTAGTACTTACAAGTATAGATATCTCAGTTAAAAATACCTTAGTAAACAACATGCATCGCCTACAAATGTAATAGATTTTAGTCCTAGTATTGCAATCCAAGTAGACTTATGTAATACTAGATATGTAGGAGTATCAATTATGCTGACTATTATGAACAAAATGTCTCCATAAAATACACTAAATTCCATGGAACTTGGCACATACTATACGTCTGTACCAACCCCAGGATCCTCAAGGGTCAGATCAATCAATAACATAATAAGAGTTTTGAAAGCTGAGAAAATGAGGTTGGATAGAAACAAAGCACCAAACCGCACAGGAAGCACCAAAACGGGCACCGGTACTGTCGCACAATCTTTAGACCGGGTCCACGGGAAAGAAGCGTGTAACCAAGCCCGTGCAATTGGAGGCAGCCACGACTCGGCTGTACGCCTGTACGCACGGGCACGTCCCCACCGTGCCAGACGGACCACACCGTTCGGCTAATCGGCCGGCTGTCCAGCCGGTCCCTCTGTGGCCTGCTTGCTCGAACCTCGTGCTCCCACGTGACAGCCTGCACCCTTGCTCGCCCGGCAGCACGCAGGTCGCAGGGCCAGGACTAGGAGTCATCAATCAATAACCAAGAAACCCGTACCGGGCCAGGGCAGCAACAACTGGAGCCACCATGCGAGGCTGCATATCATCGAGTGGACCGTGCCGACGGCACATGACATCTCGCGCCTCCCATGGCGGTGGTGCACCGCCGGAGCTGAGGCCGGACCTCCCGAACTGCCGAACTGCCCACATCAACATTCAATTTGCATCTAGCTGGCATAGTGGCATCTCATTGCCGACGTTGCCGTCTGCCCGTCCAGCGGCAGCCGGAGCCGCACGCGGCGCCGCATGGACCCCGTGTCCCGCCCCTCCCGCCGTATGGCCCTGCCGCGCCCGCGCCCCACCGCCCATGTCCGCATACATGGCGTTTAAAGGCTGGCTACCTGCTCACCCGGCGACTCGCGCGTCCGCCGCCTGGCGCGTGGCGCCTGCGCCGCGGCCCGCGTGCCGCGCGCTCGCTACCGGCCGCGCGCGCTTGGATCGTCCAAAACGAAGCGTGTGCCAACAAGCGACAAGGCGAGACTCGAAACCTCGCCGTTTTCCGTCGGCTCCGTTCGCACGCGTCTCGATCCCATGTCATCGTCGACTCTTTTTTCCCATTCTTTTTTTAGATTAGATTAAAATAACGGCGATCCTTTTTAGGAAGAACTACATATCATCATCATCATCAATCAAAGGGAAGAAATTTGAAACGAGCGCGCTCGATCCGGTCTCGATCAAGTGCCTAAAACTAATTCAGCACTGCCGGATCAGAATTACCGCCACTTGTTCACCCGGAATCACGGCGAGGGGAAGGGGAGGGGGCAAAACGTACCTGGGCAGCGAGCACCCGCGCGGCTGCCACCGCCAGTGCTGGTACGCCCGGTCGGGGCGGCCGTGGGCCTGGCACGTGAGCTGCGGCTGGATGTAGGGGCACTCCTCCTCCTGGTACCACGGCCGCGCCGCCTCGTCGTACACCCACTCCCCTTGCGCGACGTCGCAACCCGCCGGCGCCGCGCCCACCGCGAACGGCAGCTGCTCTGCCGCCGCGCGGCGCCCGGCCTGGCTTACTGCGTCTGAGTCCGAGGAGGCGGGGTGGCGGGGGCGGAGCGACGGGCGGCGGTGCGGGTACGGGTGCGGGTGCGGCGGCGGGCGGTTGAGGAAGGGGCGGTGCAGCGTGGAGGAGAAGTCCTTGAAGTAGAGCACGGAGACGAAGGTGATGAAGGCGAGCGTGAGCGCGTAGGACGTCAGGAAGGGGCTCCTGCTCCCGCGCCCGTTGCCGTGCTGCGCCTTCATCGTCGGCCTCATCCGCCGGGGGTGGGGGGACGGACGTCTGCTCCGGCCTCCGGGCTCCGGCCGGCGCTGCTCCTTCCTTCCTTCCCCCGCCCGGCCGCCCCGCCTTCACTAGCTACCCGCGCGCTCCCTCGCTCCTCCCTCTCGGCCCAGCTCGCATCGCAGGATCCGCGGGCAATGGAGACCGCCGGCGCGCCCTGATCTCTGATCTGGCGCTGGGTGCGCGGGATCTGGGACTGGGAGGAGAGGAGCTTGGGGCGAGGAGAAGCAGCTCACCACCTGCTGCTGGAGGTGAAGCTTGCTTTGCCCTCTCGCTTTTTGTGCTTGGCCTTTTTGGGGCCCTTGGCTTTTGGTGGAGTAGGCCGTCCCGAGCTTGAGTGGTGGGGACTCCACACGGCACGGCAGAGTGGGTACGGGAGAACAAACGAGATGGTGCCTCCTCCAGCTTGATGAGTGCAAACTGCAAACACAGCTGAAGTTTAGGCGGATTTGTTGGGCGGATTGTGACACAAGCAAAGCCCAACTACTTGCATTGACTGTTTCTGTTTCACTTGCCTTGACCTCTAATCAGGGTAAGATAAACGGATCTACTGTTATCTTAGTGTTTGCCGCTAAAACAAATGATCACCTTCGCCAAGATGCCTTGAAATTAAGAGAGTAATCAAAAAATAATAAAAGAACATAGACCGGTTCAATTTAGATTGAACCAAATAGTCTACGGAGTACACCTAATAAAAGCCACCACGCTAGCTAAAGAGGACCTAAAAAAACTTTATTATGATGATATAACCGCTTAGATCAAACTAAATAGTTTCTGCCAAATATAACTATGACATTAATCCAAATAAAGAGAGATGGATTTATGATGATCTCATGGCTTAGACCATGCCTAATAATGTTGAGATTGTTAATTAAAAAAATATAAAGGAACATGCACCGTTTGATTTTATGATAATCTAGAACTTAGATTATAACGGAGAGTCCATTTCTAATACAATCATGAGATTAGTCAGAACTAATTAAATAGCATACACCATTACATTTTATGGTGATACAACAATTTAAACTGCATCAACAAGTCCGTGAAACAAATTGATTTGCAAAAAAAATGAAGTAAGAATAACTAAAATTAATGAGAAAAAGGCTATCTATCTATGCTGTTTGCATCATATAAGGCCCTGTTTAGTTCGCCACACAAAATTTTTTCATCCATCCCATCGAATCTTTAGACACATACATGGAACATTAAATGTAGATAAAAAATAAACTAATTACACAGTTTAGTTAATAATCGCGAGACGAATCTTTTAAGCCTAGTTACTCTATGATTAGCCTTAAGTGCTACAGTAACCCACATATGCTAATGACAGATTAATTATG
>Ga0182004_10000843_pt1 | contig 20642 bp, 15 predicted proteins | sample Sormic07211540_1_FD_120479 | JGI IMG/M metagenome (GOLD analysis project Ga0182004, IMG submission 120479) | Endophyte microbial communities from Sorghum bicolor roots, Mead, Nebraska, USA - 072115-40_1 MetaG | ecosystem: Host-associated > Plants > Roots > Unclassified | place: USA: Nebraska...
AGGAATGTCGGAATGTCGGAACGTCGGAATGTCGGAGTCGCCGGGCCGAGTGCCGAGATGTAGACGCCGGTGTCGCTGCCGCAGTGCCGCCTCGCCTTCTTTTTTACATATTATATTATTTAGAATGTGTAACAAGTATAATTAGATTAGTCATCAAATATATTTTTTCATATTAAACTTAATTAGAGATCTAATTGTATATGACATTTTATATAAACTTGATTAAATTTAAAAAAATATTTGGCTTGTCTGTGGGACGGAGGGAGTACTGGTCTACGGTGGGCTGGATTGAGTGATGGTGATGCGCAGCAGAATCATGAGCATGGTGATGGTGTGGATTGTGGAGCCCCGGCCGGAAGGAGAGCCTTCTGTGGTGTGGATCATTGCTGGAGGACTGGAGTGGACAGCATAGCATGCATGCGAGATGGATGGAATGGAACATGCAACCAAGCAGCGGAGGAAGTTCTAGGAAGGACGGATCGGAAGCGCTGCGTTGCATTCGGCATTCCATCCAACACACATACCTATCGATCGCAGTGATTCATATGCTGATTGCTCGTGATCGTTTTGGAAACTGGATGGGGAGAGGCACGAGACACGAGAGACAGTCTCAGCCACTCCTGGAAATGGAATGGTTGCGTCGTGATCCGGCATCGCAGCTCCTCCTCCTCATGGTCCTGGGCTGTGGGCTCGTCCTGTAATCGGATAGGGTCAGTGTCACAGAGATGTGGGCAAGCCATCCCTGTGCCGTGCCGTGCCGTGCGTACACGGGTACATCTACATCATCGTCCCTTCGAGATTTCCAAGAGCGATCTCGCTTCTGCGACGCCCTCTCGCCTCTCTCGGCGGCGGCGGTGACTTTTCTTTCCGCTTCCCTTTTCCGCCTCCGCGCTGGCGCTTCGGAGAATACCGGCCCACAGGCGTAAGCCCACTTGTCCTGGATGACGCCGGCATGGCGACCTGGGTGGTGGGACCGCCCCGGTCAGCCAGTCAGCCTTCAGCCATCGGCAGTCAAGCAGTCTGCCCGCTTTCGGCACCGGAATGAATGAGACACGAGGGGAAAAGGCTCGCTAGCTCGGTCAGGCAGATGTCATGGATCAGCGCCACGACTTTCTTCAGTGAGCGGCAGCTGCTTGCTAGCTGACAGCGGCGGCGGCGGCGGACGACACCGGGATCGACCGGGAGGTGTCTCCGGCGGTCCGGCCTTCTCGAAGGCTAAAATCTGGCTTGGACTACCACCGGACTTTTACCATTGCCGCCGTCAGTTAAAAGTTGGTGGAGGACGCCAGATGAGAGGACGGGGTCGACGGCTCCCCCAACCCAATCCATCAATGCACCGAATCCGGGCTACTGCTGCTCGCCGTATATGTCGTGTGAAACGTAGGATGAACTGAGACATACTGTATCGGTGGCCCCCGTTCCGTTCCGTTCCGTGCCGTGCCCGAACGATACTTCGAGCTGGGGCAATCGCAGCGCCGACGAGTCGACGACACACGGCCCTGTCGAATCCCCATGGGTTTGCTTCGCTGAAGCGGTTAGCTACCTGATCACAGTAACCGACCCAGCTAGTATACTGTATGTTACAAGTGCCTATCATAATTTTCTAAGCACTTTGGTCGGGCTCAGGATAGAGAAGAAAAAAAGTACATCAGGACACCGTGTTCAAGTCGGGCTCAGGACTAGCTAAAAATATTAGGGGTTTTTTTAAGCCGGTCTGAACTCAACTCAAACCACACGTTTTAAAAGTTTTATTAGGAGGTTCTAGGTTGAGCTACTGAGTTGAGTTGTTCCTATTCAAAAACAAAGCCAACAACTGAGTCGCCAACCTCTTGGGAGTTTATGAGAGATGACATGACGTTGTTGTGATATGATAGTATCATAGTATGTACTATGGCCTAGCAGGGATGACGGTAGGAGCAGAGGGGCTAAACTTATTTATGTACGAAATTCAATAGCAATGTGCATTAAGCTAGGTGGAGGTGATCAACATATCGTGTCAACACATGGAGCGGGTCCAAGTCCGTTTGGAGTAATACTGACCCCGAACAATTTCATGAACCTAGACGATGCAATTATATGAGTTCGAAAACTAAATATCAAAGTTTGAGAGTTATAGAGGCTCGAACAACACCAATATATACAAAGTTTGGAGATTCAGATGTTCAAAATTCAAGAGTTAAGTACAAAGATGGTATCACCATGCAATTTGAGAGGCTACTAGTTTCTTGTGGCCGTGTTATTATAAGTTTTCTTTTTTGAGATTACACGATACAATGTAAACACTCAACACGCACGCACACTCACCCCTATGAACACACGTACGCAAACTCTACCCCTATGAGCACCTTCGAAGGACTGAGCCAGCAAATCTTGAAGTTCACAAAGTCACCACAGGCGCCTCGCTGTCGACGGGCACGTCGCCTACCACTTAAAGCATAGCGCCGGAAAATCCTAGAATAAATCCAGAATAAAGTGCCGCACCCAGGATTTGAACCCTGGGTAGGAGCCCCCCAACCAATGGCCTTTGCCATTGCGCCGTGAACCCCTTGACTGTTATTATAAGTTTTCCATTAACAAGTTAAAGGTTTTATATAAACTTGGCTGTTATTATAAGTTTTTCATTAACAAGTTAAAGGTTTTATATAAACTTACAATAATATGCTGAAGATTATCCTAAAACCGCACTAACATGATAGAGAACTATTCCTATTTGCGATGACCCAACTAAAGAATGAAGAGTCATGATACAAACATCATTTGTGGAAAGAGTCGTAAATTTGGAGACCGCTAGTACTTATGATTGAGCTAGCGAGTTGAATCATTTCTATTCGAAAACGAGGCCACAGGCCACAGCTGTAGTGGAGATCCAAAGTCTTCCCTCCTAGAAGACTGGCTCGGGATTGCACAACTGCAAATCGCCGAGTTGGTCCACAATGAAATATTAGGTACCAAAGAGAAGTGTCGAGACTATCGGTGTTCGTGATGGTGCCTATCTGATTTGCAAGATTGGACCTTACATGATGTGTCAATTATCATAGCCTTTAATATTTAACAATAGATTATTATATTTTACATATAGGGAATTAGAGGGAAATAACACACATACTCATTTATACTGGCAACTTCTTTATGCAACGTCCATACATGAGTGCTTTTTACTTGAGAAATACAAGAAGACATACCAACAAATGCAAGTCTTGACAAACTAATCACGCATGCAGTGATTAGTTTGTCAAAACTAGCATTTGTTATGTCAAAAACATGATCACTGTATATGTTAAATTTGTTTCTGGACATGTGACATGATAGACTTTAACAATTTGTTTTTGCATTTAATCCACTTGGCCTCAAACATTGGAAATGGGACTGTGAGACGCCGTGGGATGGCCAGCTGCTAAAGGATGGAGAGAGGGGCAGCAATGACATTTCACATCTACTCCTAGACACATAGCGATTAATTAATGGAGATGGATAAGATCGATCCGCAAATAAATTGTTTAGGGTCTAAACGGGACGTTTTGAAAGTTGAGGGATCAAAGTAAGCTTCGGACAATAGTATAGGGACAAAGATAGCTATTTCGCCTTTCCAATTCTTAGTATAGTTTATTAGAAGGGATAGGAGTTGGATCCGAATTGATCGCCTTTTAAGAATATCTAGCATATATCTTGTCCGTCGAGTAGCAGAGAGATACATATTCGATTTGTACCTATTATTATGTGACATGCTCGCCTTACCCATCCTAGTCAGTCTGTTTAGAATATCCGAGGCCCATACTAACGGCATCATAGATTATCCCTAAAAGACGCACCAACACGAATGAACTAGTACAGTCTCAATGCATATTCATAACACAGTTACTAAGACTATAAACTAGGTAACCGAGCCACAAGAGTTTCATAGGGATGAAACTTCTCTCTCATCTGATAAAACTCCTTCATTTAATGATCCTACCAAGTCAGCAATTTTGCTTATGTAGTACCGTATTTAATGTGCATGACACTCTCATAAAACATGCATTGAGACTGGCCTTAGCGACCGACCTCAAGAACTGATGAACCATGCAACAAACGGCACATTTCCACTAGTAAATTTAGAACTTGTTTAGTTCCTGAAATTTTTTGGTTTTAGCTACCGTAGTATTTTTGTTTTATTTGTATTTGATCACTATTGTCTAATTATGGATTAACTAGACTGAAAAGATTCGTTTTGCAAATTATAGATAAATTTACAATTAGTTTTTATTTTATATACATTAATGTTTCATAATAAAAAATCTTTAATGAGATAAAAAAAACCTTTAAAATGTTTAAGAACTAAACCAGGCCTTAGGGCACTCACAATGCAGACTCTATCATAGAGTCTAAAGGTATTTATTACCTCGAACAATGTGGACTTGTAGTCGAAATAAGACTTAGAGTCTTATTTTTTCTACCTCTTTCTTCAATAAATATGCTGTCACATCAGCAAAATACCATAAATAGTATGTAGTTAAGTGTCTTGGACTCTGTGATAGAGTCTTGCATTGTGAGTGCCCTTAGCGACCGCTAGTACTTAGGGCCTTGTTTAATTCACTCTGAAAACAAAAAAATTTTCAAGATTCTCCGTCATATCGAATCTTACGACATATGCATAGAGTATTAAATATAGATAAAAACAAAAACTAATTTTACAGTTTGTCTGTAAATCACGGGACGAATATTTTAAGCTTATTTGTTTTATGATTGGATATTATTTGTTAAATAAAAATGAAAATGCTAACGTGTTAGAATTAAAAAAAAACGCCTAGGTTGAGCTGGCGATCGAGTTGACTTGTCTGTATCCGAAAAAGCGAGACGAGCCGCCGGCACGATATCACGGCACCATTGGGACATGAAAATCTAGGGTACGGTCTACCATATCGCCCCGACTTGACGCACCAGATTGCACGAGACGAAGCGGGTCGATGCCGTCACGCTCAGGGCATTGTTTAGTTTACCTAAAATCAAAAATTTTTTAAAATTCTCTGTCACATTGATTTTTTTCACACATACACGAAGCATTAAATATAGACGAAAATAAAAACTAAAACTCTGTTTAGTTCTCCACCTAAAAAATTTTTACTCATCCCATCAAATCTTTGGACACATACATTAAACGTTAAATATAGATAAAAAATATAGTAATTACATAGTTTGGTCGAAAATCGCGACACGAATCTTTTAAACCTAGTTAGTCCGTGATTAGCCTTGAGTGCTACAGTAAACCACATGTGCTAATAACAGATTAATTATGCTTAATAGATTTGTCTAGCAGTTTCTAAACGAGTTATGAATTTGTTTTTTTATTAGTTTCTAAAAATCCCTTCCGATATACTCCTAAAAAATTTTTAATCTCAAATCTAAACAGGGCCTAATTGCACATATTTGCCACAAATAAACGAAAGTGCTACAGTAACGAAATTTAAAAAATCTTTTCGCACTGACACTTCTAACAGGGAAAAACTACGTGCAAACTTCGCAGAATTTCGGCAGGAAGCCGCGGCGAAACCGCTAGCCGCCATCCCGTCAACTTTCTTCCCTCCGGCGAGTCATCAGGCCACAACCACGTAGGCCTTGTTTAGTTCCTAAAAATTTTACAAAATTTTTCAGATTCCCCGTCACATCGAATATTTAGATATATGCATAAAATATTAAATATAGATAAAAATAAAAACTAATTGCACAGTTTGATCGAAATTGACGAGACAAATCTTTTGAGCCTAGTTAGTCTATGATTGGACAATATTTATCAAATACAAACGAAATTGCTAAAGTGCTCATTTTGCTAGAAAAAATTTGAACTAAACGTGGCCGTAGTACTACGCCTGTCGCCGCAACGTGGCACGGACCCACGACCCACGCAGACAGACAGACAGTCAGACACACTCGCTCGACGGCTCGACGACGCCAAGCGATCGAGCTTGCTTGCCCACCACAGACCACAGTCACGATGAATCTTCAGGGAAAAACACACGCTGTACAGTATAGGCACTAGGGACTGCTCGGGCCTTGTTTAGGCCTTGTTTAGTTCCAAAATATTTTATAAAATATAAATAGTAACATTTTTGTTTGTATTTGACAAATATTGTCCAATTATAGATTAACTAGGCTCAAAAGATTCATCTCGTCAATTCCGACCAAACTGTGCAATTAGTTTTTATTTTCATCTATATTTAATACTTCATGCATACGTCTAAAGATTCGATGTGACGGAGAATCTGAAAAATTTAGCAAAATTTTTGGAGGCCTTAGTTCCCAAAAAATTTTGCAAAATTTTTCAGCCGTCACATCGAATTTTTAAACGTATGCATAGAGTATTAAATATAGATAAAAATAAAAACTAATTGCACAGTTTAGTCGAAATTGACGAGACGAATCTTTTGAGCTTAGTTAGTCCATAATTAGATAATATTTGTCAAATACAAACGAAAGTGGTACTATTTATATTTTGGCCTTGTTTAGTTCCCAAAATTTTTCAAGATTCCCCGTCACATCGAATCTTGCGGCACATGCATGAAGCATTAAATATAGACGAAAACAAAAACTAATTACGTAGTTTACCTGTAAATCGCGAGATGAATCTTTTGATCCTAGTTAGTCTATGATTGTATAATATTTGTCATAAACAAACGAAAGTGCTACAGTAGCGAAATCTAAATTTTTTTCCCAAACTAAACAAAGTCTTTGTAAAAAAAATTGGAAGTAAACGAGGCATAGCCAGTAGTAGCACAGCACACAGCAGCGTCCGGTGGCAAGCAACCCGATCGAGAGCCGTGGCCAGTGGCAGTCGCAGGGCAGCCAGCTAACAACGGCGGGTGGTTTTTTCTCTGAAAGATCGGCAATGACCGTGGTTACCACGCGGGCACGCCGAAATGGGAACTCCTTGGACCGAAAGCAATGCAACAACTACGCAGGTGCCAGAGAATCTTCCGGTGAAAAACAAAGACCAGACGGCCGGCCCGGAATAATAGTCAGAGAGCACTAGGAGCTACTATTAGCAAGCATCTAGCTAGGCCCCGCTTGTCTGCGACATGGCACTGCCAGTGCCGCACACTGCCGGACCCAGGTGATCGGCTGGGCCCCAGAACCCAAAGACCAGTCCAAGTGTTGGTTTGAACCAGAGCACCAGTCAGAGAGTAATATAATTATTCTCTGGGTTTTTTTTTGACAAATTATTCTCTGGTTAGTCTTCACCTTTTCTTCGGTCTCGGTCCGGTCCAACCCGAAGTGATCCCGTTTTTCCCAGGTTTGAACAGCAGCATGCCCTGTTTTCCAACTCTATAAGTAGCCTCTCCCCCCACGGTCGCTGCCACACTCACCACCGTGCTCACACACACTGCTTTGTGCCTGCAGCCTGCCTTTCTTTTCTTGCCTTCTTGGCGAAGTAGCTTAGCTGAGCTGAGCGGAGCTGACGACATGGACGGGTACGGCAGCTACGGCGGCGAGAAGAGCGCGCTGGCCTCCGAGCTGGCGCAGGTGCTGGCCATGGTCCGGGAGCTGGAGGCGCGCATGGACCAGGACCCGCTTCCGGCGGCCGCAAGGGAGCTCTGCGCCGAGCTGGCGTCGTCCGTCGACAGGTCCATCCGCATCGCCCGGTCCTGCTGCGTCGACTCGCCGGCGTCCGGGTCCGGTAGCCCCCGCAGCGACGGCGGCAATGCCGGCGCCGCCCAGTCCAAGAGGAGGCAAGCCGATCGATCCATCTTGTTTCATCAGAGTACTACTGTAACAAACATATAAGCGAGTAGCAAGCAGAGCGTGGCAATAATTCGATCGATCTGTGTGTCTACCGCGCAGGAAGGGGACGCCGTGCGTGAGGAGGCAGCTGCGGGCGGCGTCGGTGCAGGACGCGGCGGCGCTGGACGACGGGCTCAGCTGGAGGAAGTACGGGCAGAAGGACATCCTCGGCGCCAAGTACCCCAGGTCAGCACGCACACGTCACGCCCCCACACGTCACTCCCCTTGCACTGTTGCACCAGACGACTCCTTGACGAACCGACGGCGCAGATCGAGCGACGCTGACACGTGTGGAGCTGTTCCAATTATCTCTCTCTCGCAGGGCCTACTTCCGGTGCACGTACCGCCACTCGCAGGGCTGCCTCGCCACCAAGCACGTGCAGCGCGCCGACGGGGACCCGCTGCTGCACGACGTCGTGTACCACGGCGCGCACACCTGCGCACAGGCCGCGCACCCCAGCGCCCAGCAGCTGCGGCAGGAGCTCCAGCTGCAGCCCGGGCATGGCGCCCAGGAGGACCAGGCCTCCCCGCTCGCGCTGGAGACCGAGGGCCTGAGGGCTGCTCTGCTAGAGCCCATGACGCCCTACTCGTTCGCCACCGTGGCTGGTGCCGGTGCCGGTGCCAGTGCTGGCGCAGACTTCGCCGGCTGGTGCCCGCTCCTCTCGCCGACGGCCTTGGACTGGCAGTTCGAGGAGCTGTTCACCAATGCAATGGAGCCCTTTCAATGGGACCTCTATACGGCCAATTAGATGGGGGTATCTGCAGACAAAACATATATGTGCAGCACGTACTGTAGCTTGTTTTACCGATTTCCGGTATTAGTATTAGCTTCAGAGTAGACTAGAGTGTAGTATTCTTCTGCTACTATGATAACAGCTGGGTACTGTTTTGCCTTGTCCATGCAAACCATGATAACACAGCTTCAAAATGATATGAGCAACCAGACAGCCCAAGAAAATGTTGTACCCAGCTGGCTATCTGAAATTCTGAATCTAAGATAGGATCAAAGATTCAGACCAGGTAATCATGTTGAAGCACTCAGAATCAGAATGTGAATAATTATCCAAATGGAAGTTGTAGTACCATTGCCTATTACACACTGGACACTGCAACTACTCACAACAGCGTAACTGGAGACTGCAACTACACAGAATTGCAGCAGATACATTGTTTTTTTCTCAGCATATGCACAAAGTTGATTTGCCAGATTTCTTTACACCCAAAACATCATTACTAACTAATTGAGCAAAAGAAGAAATGCACGCACTCTTAGTTACTGAATGCACCATCAGGGGTACTGATACACCTATCTAGACAGAACTTTTTTCTTTACTGTCTTGAGAAGCTTCAGAAACCCTCCCGTTCGTGTCCTCTTCTTCCTCCAGCTTCCTCAAGGCTCCCCTCAGGCCCAAAACGATAAATAGATTGGTAAGAGTAAGCAGCGATTCCGCGCTCCCGTGCAGCCAGTCAACATTAGACAGCGAGGTTCCGTAATGAACTTTTGCTGCAACAGATATCCTTGGGTCAGTAAGTGTACACGGTGTGTATAAGCAAGAATATAAGGATGATGAAAAATTCATGGCACGATTACCATAAATCCCAGCAGGTACTGCTCCAGGGATAAAAACCGGTGCATGAAACAACATGGAAACAATTAATTGCACTGACATAATGTTCTGCTAGACAGCTAAATAGTCAGAAACATAACGTTACTAAATTCAAGAGGGCTATGCATAGGAATTACAGTTACACTATACAAAATTTGAATTGCAGTTACACTATACAAAATTTGAAATGTCAGACGACTTGCAACGATCACTGTGACGGTGTGACCTTGGAATCAATTGGTCCGTAAGCTCCGATCACTAAACTAATTTAGTTTCAGGTTGCTTCCTTCTGTAGAACTTTAGACCAAGCTATACATCTCTCTAGTTAAATCTCTTCGCTTGTCTTCTCCCACCCTAGCCATCTAACGACACTGGAATGATGGCCAGAAAGGGAAGACTGTCTCGAAAAATGAAAAGGTCGAAGATATTTGTTTCAAATAGTCCATTTTAAGACTACTGGTATTTTTGTCTGTAACCTCAAGAATAAGAAAGATAAAGATTGGTCTGCTGATTGTCCTAATACTCACTGTTTATTTGTTTCAATTGGTCCATACTATGTAAGACTACTGGTATTTTTATTTTGTTACTGAGGTTTGTATCAATGCATGTCTTTCAAACACACACAAAAAAAAAAAAGCAAAGCAACTAATATCCAGTAGCAGTACAGCACAGATCTTCACCATCCTATGCCTCACCTGATATTATATATTTCAATTTAGGATCCACAAACTTTTCTAAAAGAGATATACTGGAGTAAAAGCCTATGTGATCATATATGAGCAAGCCACTGAGATGTTCAGTTGCTTTAGACTAATTTATCCATTCCACCTATTGTTCAACCAACATATCTGTAACTTCAGTGTGGCAGCTCTACACAATGATCTAATCATGGAAGTGGAACATTAGCAAATGAAACTGAGAGACACGTTACTGCCCTGGCAGTTTCATATAACCTATCTGAATTGTGCTTACAAAAGCTGTGTATTATTTTTCATGTACATTTTATGTAGACAAGCTGAGCACTGACATACTAAAATCACCATATTGTATGTTAGAGTGCACTTATCAGAACAATAAATCAAAGCACAATACTACTACAGTACTTACTACTGATCTACCGATGGCAATTGGAAAATCACAAATTGTGCAACAGTGCATCACCATCCCATTTGCATAGCAGGTGCAGTCACGGGTGTGAGGAATTATTACACAATACTTCATTTGGCCAAATGCTGACAAGCGAAACTAGAGAAGAGACAGAGATGGGGATGGGAGAAGTAACGCGTACTGGTGGCGCCGACGAAGACGAGGAGGAAGTAGAAACCGAAGAGCGTGAGCCCGGGCGCGGTTTTGGACCTGGTCATGAAGTAGAGGAATCCCAGGTAGGGGAAGAGCGAGACGGCGAAGAGCTGCGACGCCACGCTCTGGGAGTCCATCGTCGGCGCCCACGGGTCCACGGGCAGCAGCCCGCACCGCACCACCCCGGCTCTCCTCAGCGCCCTTGGCCTAGTGCTGCGGCGGGTGCGCCCAATGCCATAGCCTCCGCCAAAGGCCGCCGTGGGGGGCCGCCGCGACCGTGCGCACGGGCACGGCGGCGCGCCGCAGGTGGTCGCCAGCATTTGGGCGTGGACGCGTGGTGGGGATGGATGCTTTTGCCGAGTTTGGGTGGCTCCCGTTCCTCCCCCACCTTTCCCCGGATGATGATGCGCCTAAATGGGCCGGGTATCAGGACTCGGAGGAGCCTTTCAGCCCAGTAAGACTTCAGAGTAGGCCGTACGTTCATGGGCTGGAAAAGGGGGGAAAAATCCATTTTGTCTCCGTCAAATACCGGTCAACTCTAAAACCAAACATAGTTCATCAAAACCAATCACCCTAGCAGCCAACAACATGCCATGTGCATTCAGAGTTGGCGGCGGCTCTATCCAACCTCTCTTTTATAAAACCTCCCTCCGGTTTACGCAAGTAAAAAATGTCTCCCACAAACCCCACGTGACTCATTCCGCAGCCCTCCAAAACCTCTCAAAAATGATCCCTATCCCTGCAGTGTTGGCTCTTTGGCCTCCCCCTCCTCATGAGCGAAAAGGGTCTCATTGAAGTATCCGGCTATCAACCACAACACATTTGGCACTATGATCAGCCAATGTTTGCCAAGCCATCTCCCTTTGATCGGCCTAGGGTTCACCATAGACTCTAGCTTCGAGAGATGAGGGAGTAAATAAGTCTGGTTTTAGAGTTAGGGGGGAAATAATGATTTTCACGATAGCTGGGAGAGCCAAAATGGACTTTTTTCTTAGGAAAACTATCACACGCTGCCTCTCTCATATAGTGCACTTGTTTTTTTTTAAAAAAATATTAACCTTGGCATTCTAATTTTTTCAATTAAAAAATTGAACTTTTAACCTCCATCAGTTTTTAAAATCATTTATTTTTGCACTAAGACGAATTTGGATAGCGGTTTTATCTGATGTGATGCCACGTCAACAACAACACATCAGTTGCGAATGGGTAAATCAAACTTTTTCATAGTTTATTTCTATGGGGTTAAAATTTTATTGGTGGTTTGATATTTTTTTATTTAATATCGTTATTACATATTAATCTACTTTTGATTACAGATAATACAAAAGAAATCAACTAGATGGCCAGATTCGTAAAGTTTCCATAGGATGGTCAACGATATTTGATTTCGGGAAAAGATATCCATGACCATCAACTGGTTGTTTGTTGCCTTTGCTCACGTGATTTTTCAGCCATCTGATTTTGTCTCGCTGTTATTGAATCCATTGGATGGTTTGGTCTACTATGTTGTTTCTCTAGATCAGGAGGCCCACACACATGTCTGTACTTTTTTTTTTTGGAATCACATTCATTTTTCCTTGTCTTCATTCGTTAAATCTTATCAGTCATAATCAATATAACTTATACTACATAACTTATTCAAATTCTCCATACAAGTTCTCATGAAAATGTTTTTATCCTAAAAGTATGTGCTACAAGTTGACATCGACATATCAACAAGTGTTTTCATATGTAACTTATACCACCTAACTTATTCGAATAAGTTTCTCCATACAAGTTCTCATGAAAATGTTTTTATCCTAAAAGTATGTCTAGAAGTTGACATGGACATAGCAATAGTTTTTTATATCACTTATAATACATAGCTTATTCGAACAAGTTTCTCCATACTTGTTCAGGTAAAAATGTTTTTTATCCTAAAACTATGTGCTAGAACTTGATATAGACATAGCAAAATGCACTGTAAATCCAACATTTTCACCTGGCCAACCGGCAGACAAAGACAATAAAATTCAAGAATACGTTAGAATAAAACCCGATGGTTCAAAATTCGTGTGTTGAAAGCTGTCGAAATTCATGTTATACCAGCCGTCGATTGTTTCATGTGCTGTCAATATGCGGTTGTTGGTAGAAGACGAAACATATGATGGTAGACAGTTCTTTGATTTTTGAGTTAAAATCCGGAATCTCGCAACGATCAAAACAGTCCATTTCCCAAACATCGGACAACCGGATGTGAATGTCCATCTGCCGTCTAGGTGAAGATGTAGTAGATTCGATGGCTGGAGGATACTGATACCGATACGTCCAGATATCGTCCAGCATCACGGCCAACTGCAGTTAACTACTTCCCATAATTGGGTTAGAAACATGTTACTCTCAGTCACCATCTAAACGAGCAAATTGCACGCTAGCGTGCAATTGATGCTCCTCATGTCAAAAATACGGTGGCGTGGTGGTTGGTGCACTATATCTAGCCATTTTAGCCAATTTAATTAATGACGACAGGTCAAATATCGCAGCATAAAAAACTAATATTATTTCGTTCCTTTTTATATGCCATATACATATCAGCTCGTGAAATATTACTATTTTTATCCATCTATTTGGGAAAAATATATAGTTTCGTAACATGAATTCTACATTATCAAAGTATTTTTATAGCTAAAACATAAATCATGTATCATAAATTTACTTTTTAGAATGAGTCAAAGATACTCTCTCCGTTTTAAATTATAAGTCGTTTTAATATTTATGATACTAAGTTAGTGTCATCAAACTTTTCATTAATTATATTTTCATAGTATATCTATTTGATGTCATGAATTTGTCATAAATTTTTAGAATTTTATCTATTATTAATCCTGACCCCGTGACCCGTCAAATATCTCACTACTTTTTTTCTAATATTTGTGCTTCATTTTTTTCTCGTCAAATAAGGTATTATTACTATTACTTTGTTCTTATTATATGTGGTATTGTCAAATGTTACTGTTTTTAACCATCATTTTTTTTAAAAAAGTTATAGTTTCACAACATATAAGTCACATATTATCAATGTATTTTTTACAGCTAAAAATATAAATCTTATATCATGAATATATTTTTAAAAAAATGTCAAAAATATTAATTAACATTTGATTTAGGACCGAACTAATAGGACGAATATTTGCGCAAGATCGGCTATGACGCGAAACGCGTTCAATTGATATTTCACGGAGCATCCTTCCAGTTCCAGGGTGGAAACTGATTAGCTCATCTGGGACTAGGAGATTTCCCAGCTGAATCTAGCGTGATCTGGCTCGATCATTATAAACACGGCAGGCAGTAATCGTCAAGCCTCCCGCGTCGCTTGCACGAATAATGGGCGTAGACCGGGCCGAGGAGGCGGCGGCGGAGCACAAGAAGCCGGCGGCGCAACCGCCGTCGCCGTCGCCGTGGGACCTCGGGAGCCCACTGTACGACGCGTTCGAGCTCGCGTCGGTGCACCGCGTCCTCGACAACCACCTGATGGCGCTGCCGTTCGCGCGGCCTCCGCGGCGCCCGTGCGACGACGACGACGACGTGGCGGTTCTGGCGGTGGGCGTGGCGAGGAGGGCGACGGCGCGGAGCCGCCGCCGGCGCAGGCGGAGCGCCATGGGCGTGGCGAACGCCGCGACGCGGACGGGCAAGGCGGTGCTGCGCTCCATCATCTGCGGCCGGAGGCTGTGACTGACTGCGGTGCGAGGACGCACCAGGAGCTGAGCCCGCCGGCGCCGGGCGTGTTCGCGCGTGCTGCCACGGCTAGCCAAGCAGCTACTGCTACGGGCTACGGCTACGGCGTCCGTGTCGCACTGCTGGGAGCAGGTGGAGCGGAGCAGGGCGATCAGGCGGGTCGTTGGGATTGGATCGATTTGGATGGAGATGGTTGGACAAAATGTTACCGTCCATCTGCAAGTTAGATTTCCATTGCCATCGGTTCCTTTTCCTTTCAGATTTCCTTTCGTTTTCGGTTCGTCATGTTGACAGCGCGCGATTATTATCTATAAATATGTATAATTGTCAGCGAACAGTGATGAAAATACCTCGTCCGCAGGTGCGGCCAGACGTGTGTAACTGTCTTCCACAGGGAGTGTAGTTAAACACTACACCCTGTCCGAAATTTGAAGCATGCTATTAGTAATTCGTAAGCTACATTCAGTTCTCTGAACATGTACAGTACACTGCTACAGAAACTGGCGTCTCAAATAAAGTTCAGTGAATCGATCCGGTGCCTACTGTGCGAGCTTGTGTAAGGGCCTGTTTGGGAGCGGATTGGATTTTTCATCTCCTCCAAAAATAGCTCTGGCCGGCTCGGACTATAGTTTCTCTAAAGTAGCTAAAGCATTTTGCAAAAAATGTTTAACAATATGGTTTTTAGGAGGAAGTAGCTCCGCCCTCTTGTTGGGTTTAGGGACGACAACCATTTTCTCTGATCCGTTTAGTAGGCCTTGTTGACAAGCTGTGGCCGAAGCCGCTTCTACGAGAGCTCCTGCAATTGGCTGCTTCAATATGCACATATGCATAAATGCATCCATTGACGCAACGACTCTCATCTCAAACAGCGGCCGCCGAGCCCTGGTGATGGATGGATGTATGTATCCAGTCCAGGTCTTTTCTTCATTCTATTCGTTCGCTCATTCAGTGTCTTCAGACGTTCAGAGAAAAAGTCCAACAACGGTGGTTCGGAGTTTGGAGCACTCTCAATACACAAACTATCATAGTTTCTATAAACATTAATTATAGTATTACCTAAGCATTTTATTAATATGACAAGGTAGTGATTATAGATGGAGAGAGAAAAAACTGGGTCTAAGTTAGAAACCATACCTACACGAAATTCAAGACATGAAATAATATAATTGGCTGAAAATGGAGAGAGAATGAATATGATTAGATAAAAAAGTATTCTATAGAAACTATTAATTGGGAATATAGTTTCTATATATAGTATTTATAAAAATTAATGGATATAGACACTACATGTAGTTTCTAGTATTAGGAGTGCCCTTAAAAGAATGAGCAGGTGGTGGTATTTAGGCCTTGTTTAGTTCGTGAAATTGTTTGAATTTTACTACGTTTGTATTTAATAATTCTTGTCTAACTATGAACTAACTATGCTCAAAAAAATTATTTCATAAATTACAGATAAACTGTATAATTAATTATTTTTTATTTATTCAATGCAGGGTCCAAAATTTTAATGTGACAGAAATCTTGATAATTTTTTTTTCAACTAAACGAGTCCTCAGTATTCACACCGGAGACCGCAAGTAGCACTTGGCCGTACTTAGCTAGCGCCATTTCCGTTTCAAATGGGAACTGTTTTTCATCCCGTCTCGTCGAATATTTGGACACATACATATAGTATTGAATATAGATAAAAATAATTAATTACACCGTTTATATGTATTTTACAAGACTAATCTTTTAGATTAAATTGTTTCATGATTAAATACTAATTGTTATAATTACATATATGCTATGGTATCATAAAAACTTTTTTTTCACAAAACTAAACAATGATTGAGGCCTTGTTCAGTTTCCGAAATGAAAAGTTTTCGGATACTGTCGCATTTTCGTTTTTATTTGGTAATTATTGTCCAATCATAGACTAATTAGACTCAAAAGATCCGTCTCTGTATTTACAGTTAAACTGGGTAATTAGTTTTGTTTTTTATTTGTATTTAATGCTCTATGCATATGCCGTAAGATTTGATGTGATGTAGAATTTTAAAAACTTTTTAGTTTTGGGTAGAACTGAACGAGGCCTGATTATACTTTTAGAACAAGAAAAAACTACAGTTTCAGAAGAAATGCAGCTCGCTGGTCGCCAGTGGTAAGACTACCGCGCGCGCATGGGTGGAGTGCAGGATGGGTCATGTCATGGGTGATGGGTAGATGGACGTGCCCTTCCACAGCTACGAGCGTAAGGGCGGCGGTTCTTGTCCCTCACGTGCAGTTAGCATGCAGTTGACGGGCACCGGTTCTTCTTCCTCCTCCGTCTGTGCAACAAAAGAACAAATCCCTAGTCTCGGCTTCAGTTATCCCATGCCTCCTGGTCCTGGATCCATCCACCGTATACAGAACAGGGGTAAATAACCTTAAATTTAGCAACATGCCAGAGCATCGCAAATTTTTAGAGTAATGTCTGGGAGGCTAACAGGCCAACAGCTGAGCCTGTTGTTGGAGCCATTGGCCGGAGCAAGCAAAGCAACAACAGGCTGAAGAACCGTGCCTGAGAAATGTCAAAGAGCATTTCGGTTTCAGGGAACGGACGACATTCAACGGCGCCGATGGAACAGGCTGTCCATCCCGTCCCGTGTTTCCTACGGAAACCACAGATTTTAGGCCAGGTTCTCGCCATGTGCATATGTGCATATTGAACGGTTGGGATCCTATCAGCACTGTATTGTTTGACTGGTTGCCCATCTGTGTCAACAAACTAATTCTGGTTCTGCTGTTAGCTGTTGACGTTCTGTGTGACTCGTCCTCCACGGAGACTGAGGGGTGTTTGGTTAGGGGTGATAAAATTTAATAGATATCGTAGCATTTTTAATTTATTTAATAATTAGTGTCTAATTATAGACTAATTTAGATTTAAAAGATTCGTCTCGTAAATTGTCCTCTAGCTGTTGTTTTAGTTTTATGAATAATATATATTTAGTACTTTATGTATGCGTCCAAACATTTTATACGATGAGTGATAAAAAAATCATATGAAAGGCCTGAAATTTGGTACGTTCTAGTGAGAATGTACAATGGTGTAAGCACCTAGAGATATTTCTGAATTTCATCGTTTCATTTGTGTCACCGCTCTAGAGGGGCTGTTCGGATCCTATCTTGATAGGCAGCTCACTAGCCAGGCAAACGAGCTCAGCTCCAGCCAACTGAAATCGGAGAATCGTTTCTGGACAAGTGAGGCTCAGAAACAGAGCTCTCAGTTACTGCATGCTGGTGGCTTTTGGTGCTGCTGCTATTTGTCCGAACATTCCAACGACGGCTGTACCGTACAGTTTTTTTTTTTTTAGTTTCAGCAAAGTGAGCCCAGTTCAAGCGGCTAGTACAGTTGAGGCCACATGCCTACCGTACCATACTGCCATACCACAGCAAAACGTTGCACGTGATTGATGCAACCTGTAATCAAGCGAGGCATCTTTCAGAAAATCAAGGCCTTGTTTAGTTCCTAAAAAATTTTACAAAATTTTTCAGATTCTCCGTCACATCGAATCTTTAGACGCATGCATATAGTATTAAATATAGACGAAAATAAAAACTAATTACACAGTTTGGTTGGAATTGACGAGACGAATCTTTTGATTCTAGTTAGTCCATGATTGGACAATATTTGTCAAATATAAACAAAAGTGCTACAGTGTCGATTTCCAAAAAAAAAATGGAACTAAACAAGGCCCAAGCGGAACGAACAGGCAGGTGCGTGAGGATCGCAGAGAAAATCTTCCTCTGTTTCCTGACCCCCTGCTCTCCTCTGCACTGTTCATCAGGTCATCGGTTCAGGGTCCTGCTCGACCGAGCCTGTGCAGTGCAGACTGCAGACACGCTTCTGAAATCTGAGCCTTACGAGATTGCTTGCTTGCAGCTCTCACACAATCATCTCTTAATTACGAGTAGTACGAGCATATTGCAGTAGCATACAAACAGAAGAGAAATACTAGTACGTACGTACTAGCAAGAAACAGAGGAGATGATGATGATGACTCATAACAGTACAAGATGCTAGCTGGAATGCTTATGCATGATGACTCATAACAGTAGAAGATGCTAGCTGTAATGGAATGCTTATGCATGTAGAGATAGACAGTGAATCAGCGATCAGTCTTTACAACTCGTCGATCAATCTGAAAACACACGACGATTCGAGTATTCAGATACTAGTACTAATCATGGCTAGCAGGCCCAGGTTTTCTTGGGCATTTTATTGCTCATGGTATCATCATCCTTCTACTAATAGTTTGTTATATATGTATATACGCTCATAATTTGAAAAAGGAACAGCACCTAGATGCGAGCTCTACGCGGGGCAGCCATGTCCAAGCAAGGACCTTGACGTCGTTTGGTCCCGGTGTCCATGGCGGTCCCGTTGATCGATCGACACGCGCCGTGCAGTTAGCCGGCTAGAAGTTAAGCATCTCCCAGATGAGCTCCGGGTCGAACGACGGCATCCGCTCCAGCGGGCAGTCGCCCTCGGCCGAGACCGCGCTCACGGACAGAACCCCGTCCGGCGACCCGTACGGCGTGGTTGACGTCTCGGAGGTGGTGGTAGTCGTCGTCGTCGTTGCGGCGCCCTCAGAGGCGACCGGGCGCGCGGCGGCTGGCTTGCTGCTGTTGGCACCGGAACCGGAGCGGGCGCTCTCCTTCTCCTCGCGCTGCTTGCGCGCGCGGGCGCGCTTCCGCGCCATGCGGGCGCGGATGGCCTGGATCTTGGCGTCGACGGCGGCGCGGAGCTGGCGAAGGTGGTCGGGGCAGTCCGTGTCCGGCGCGTCCATGACGCCCGGAAAGTTGAGGCGCGCGTACTCGCCGCGGAGCCTGTAGGCGGCGCGGTCGTAGGCGTGCGCCGCGGTCTCGGGGGAGTCGTAGGTGCCGAGCCACACGCGCACCCGGTTCTGCGGCAGCCGGATCTCCGCCACCCACTTGCCCCACTGCCGCTGCCGCACGCCGCGGTACAGCTTCTGCCGCAGCATGGCCGCCGCCGCCGCCGCGTCGTCGGGCGGCGCCTGGGGCTGGAACTGGAAGCTGGCCGAGGCGGCGGAGGACGACGAGGAAGAGGACGAGCATGCGGCGGCGGTGGCGGTGGCCGGCTGGTGCGTCTGTGACGCGGCGAAGTGGCGGAGGAGCTCGCACTGGCGGTAGTAGACGCTGGAGCCGAGCGGCGGGATGGTGACGGGCGGCGGGAGGTGCGAGAAGACGGTGTCGAGGGCGCTGGTGCCGCCCGGGGAGGAGAGGAGCAGCGACGACACGGCGGACCGGACCTCGCCGGGGAAGCTGCTGCCGGCCGGGGGCAGCGTGCGGAGGCTCGCGTCCATGGATGGGCTCCGCGTGTGGTGTGGGCACAAGTTGGAGTAATTGCGGGAGGAGGTTGTTACGGCCGTGGCGGGAAGGGCATTCTGGGGACGATCACTGATCCTTCTGCACGGCCTGCTGATCAACCGGGCGCGCGCCAGGTGGCTTTAAATAAGCGAGGAGTACCACTGCGGTTTTACCATTATACCCCCCTGGCTCTGGCTGGACGACATGTGAACTGGGAGACATCGTCATCTGCAATAGTGGCGGATGCAGCTGGTCGGCTTTGCAAACTGCAGCGGCACGGCAGAAGTCAACTCCTCGCTCAGCAATTCACAGCATGTCTACACTGCTTAGCCGATTGACCTTCAATCACCATTCTTTGATCAGATTAGGACGGAGTGATACAAATTTGACTCGGTTCATCGCGGTGTCAATGTCAAATTGTCAATGATACCTGACAATCATATTTGCTCCCAAAAATGCTCACGAGTCATAATGTCCTGCTTATTTAGAGATAATATAAAATATTCAGTGTCTAGAAGAAGTTAGAGCGCTGCTAGAGGCTTAAAACCCAACAAGTCTTTTCTCCATTGAACTGGTAGTGGTAGGTAAAGTGTTCAAGTACGGGTAAGGTCATTTCTTGCTCTTTTTTCCCCCTTTTTTGACTGCAGCACGTGTTGGTCGGATTGGACCTTGGTTATAACAATAAAAACGGAGAGTAAACTATAAGCTACTGCAGTTGGTTACCTGCGAGAAACAGCATCTGCATGAGCCTAACCTCGAAGTAGTATAGCAGCAAGCACAACAGTCAGTTGCAATTTTTGTGTGCGTCATGGTGACTCATGCCAAGGATCAGGATGGGCAGTTTCGGGAACGAGTCTGCCTGCCCGGAGGGTGGATGTGGATGAGGGGAGGCACGTGGCGATGGCCCAGCGGACGGGG
>Ga0182004_10000844_pt1 | contig 20639 bp, 19 predicted proteins | sample Sormic07211540_1_FD_120479 | JGI IMG/M metagenome (GOLD analysis project Ga0182004, IMG submission 120479) | Endophyte microbial communities from Sorghum bicolor roots, Mead, Nebraska, USA - 072115-40_1 MetaG | ecosystem: Host-associated > Plants > Roots > Unclassified | place: USA: Nebraska...
ACGGAAACGTATCTTACCGGATCCAGCTATCTTCTAATCGCAACAACCCTACGATCAGACGGCACGTGGTACCCGTAAAGCACACATTCCCCTGCGAGCTCGGACGCGACGTGGCCACCACACCGTCACCGCGTCGGACCCACGCGTGGAGGGCTCCCCCTGTCTCTCACTCTCCACGTCTTCAGCAGCGGCAGCCCCGGCCAGGGTGCACTGCGAACCAAACCGGGCCCCATGCGCGTGACGCGAACTCAGGATAAGATCAGAGCCGTGGAGCGGAACAGATTCCGGGGCGGAAACCCATGTGTGGCCGCGCCGTAGTGGCCAGCCCCGACCCAACCCTCCTTTATTAACGCAGACAAACATGGTCCGGCGCCGGCGGGTCACCCTCTCGTGTCAGCGTTGGTCGCAGGCACCAGGCAGGACGACCCGATTCGTGCCATGTAGGAGTAGCCGCGACGCGACGGGCACCAGCCGGGAAACACGAACCGCTGCAAAACGCGCGCGTTTCTTTTGTGGTTTCCGCACCGAATTGCGCACGTTAGTACTCGCAAACTGGCAGCGTTGGTCAAACAAACCACGAACGGACGACGTACCGCGTCTGAATCCTGAAAGCGAGAGGCGCAGGGCGCGTTATCCCGCCGGTGCGGGGCGCGATGCGGCGCGGCTCGGGGGGTGTTGCCTCCGCGCCGGGGCCTCTGTATATAAACGCGCTCCGCACCAGCGCCGCGGAGGCCGACACGCAGTCTCTCCGCAAGGAAGCGGAGCGAAACGCAAGCGACTGAAACGAGAGCAGCGTGCGTTTCTCTTTGGACTTTGGGTCGGGTGAGCTGCCAGCGAGAGCGCGGCGGGGTGAGGCTTTGCCGAGCGACATGAGCTACCGGCTCGGGGAAGCGGCGGGCCGCGAGGAGGGCGACGAGGAGCCGTTCGAGACGGCGTCGTCCGTGTCCAGCGGCGACTCCGACTCCGACGACGAGGAGGAGGGGGACCAGTTCCCCGGCGGCGGCGGCGGCAGCGTGGCCGGGGGCGAGGCCTCGTGCGACCACCAGGACCGCCGCGCGTTCGTGCCGCAGCCGCTGCGGAGGATGAACTCGGACAGCATCTACGACATGACGTCCATGATGTCGCAGCTCCCGGCCAAGTAAGTGCGCGCGCCTTCACTACACCTCCCGGGATACCCGGCCCCGGACGGCGAAATCACATCAGGCTCTGAAGCTTGCTTTTCATCAACCCATGGTCGTTTTGCTCACGAATCGAGGACTTCTGGTTTGCAGGAAAGGGCTGTCGCGGTACTACGAGGGCAAGTCGCAGTCGTTCGCGTGCATGTCGGAGGTGCGCTGCCTGGAGGACCTGCGCAAGAAGGACAACCCCTACAAGCAGAAGATCAAGTCGTGCAAGAGCTACGTCGCGCTGGGAGGGATGATGGCCAAGAAGCAGCCCGCCTCCACCTCCTGCGTCAACCTCGACCTCGTCGCCGCCAACGGCTTCAGGACGCCGCCCATTCGGAACGGGTACCACCAGTAGGCGGCGCTGGACGGGTCGCCGCTTGCGAGAGAGCGCTGCAATGCGACTGCAGGAACGCCGTTATTGTTCCTCGAGGGTCACTGAACTGTTTTTCTTTTCTCTGTTTCTTTCTACTTGTTCTGCGGGTGATTTTCTTCACGGGCGCATTTAGTCTGTGAGAATTTTACGAGGTGGCGTGAACTGTTACTTGTTCTGCTGTTGGTAGAGTACTAGAGGAACTTACCGTTGACCGTTCTGCACTGTTGCTGCTCGGCAAAAAAGAAACTGTTCTTTGGGTACTGTATGTAAATACGAAGCGCGGCAGTCCAGGGCTCCAGGCAGAAAATCATCGACCGTTTCCTTCTTTTGTGCATGTCAATCTTTCAATCTTCTTTTGTAGGTGACCACTCACCAGTCACTAGGATAGCATGGATAGGCTTTACGCTCTGCTGCGCTCTAACAAGTTGGCAGCCTAGAGGCGAAGAGGAGGCCAACATTTACACATACACACACAGTACGATGTGCTCCGTCATCCCAAACACATTCTCAATCTTTCGGATTCATAATAATGAGAATTGATAATTGGAATTGTATGGAGTATCCTCTCCGCCGTAATAACCCAAAAAAAAAGCGTAAAAGGGCCCTTTTAGTTTGGGACTAAGACAGAATTTCTTAGATTTAGTTATACCTATAAAAATAGTTTCAGTATTCATGTCTCTAAATTAATTTACTATAACTACTCTTCATTCAAAATATAAGTCATTCAGTTTTTTTTTTGTAATGGAAGTCAGATATACATTACATATAAAACACATTATATTAAGGTGCATAGTAAAAGACATATATGTATCTTGAAAAGGCTAGAACAGCTTACAATTTAGAATGAAGAGAGTATATTTTATGGTTAATCTAATAACACGTATCCAGTATATAAATGGTAGTATTACTCATTTACTTGTATATCTTGAGTTTTGAAAAATAAAAAACAAGAAGCACACTTTTTTAATGGAGAGCACATCTTTTTATTACAAGGAAAACACTGATATCAGATATGCACACAGACCTCTCGCTCTCTCTACAACAATACACAGGTCTCCTGATAGCCAAATCTCTCTCGCCACCCACAGGCAACACCATACAGTTCGGTCTTCTGTCCCGGGGGAATTCCGCTGGCTGTGCAAACTCAGGTCGGTAATTACACTCTGCCGATGTACAACGAGCGAAAAACAGATGCGGAAACCGTAGCAGATCCACCTAGCAGGTTCGAACCTCAGTCAAAAGGCCAGGTGGTGGCTCGCAGTTGCCGGTAAAGCTTCAAGGACTCAAGGAAGCAGGAGAGTTTCCTCATGATGGACACCATAGCAGATCCACCTAGGCTCGAACCTCAGTCAAACGGCCAGGTTGTGGCTCCCAGTTGCCGGTAAGCTTCAAGGACCCAAGGAAACAGGACAGTTTCCTCATGATGGAAACCATAGCAGATCCACCTAGCAGGCTCGAACCTCAGTCAAACGGCCAGGTGGTGGCTCGCAGTTGCCGGTAAGCTTCAAGGACCCAAGGAAGCAGGAAAGTTTGCTCATGATGGGCTTGCGGCGAACCACTACTTGCACTTCAACAACGTCCTTCCCGTCATCGGCGTAGGTCTCATAGCCCTCTAGATCTTCTTCGGTTACGAAGACTGCATCGCTACAGCCAGTGGGGCTTGTTGGTCTGGACAGCATACTTCGACAACGAGGTAAAATAAAATGCTCGCTGTCAAACTCAGTGGCGGCGTAGCCATCAACTTCAGGGTCTACAAAGGATGCTTCACTGGATTCTTCATCAGATGCTATTGAGTCTTCAGTCGAGCTCTGAATCGAAAGGCATCTGCTGCTCTGCGTGCTCAACAGTTCACTGGATTCCTCATAAGATAGTACTGAGCAGGTTGGGTTCGAGCTCTGTATGGAAAGGCATCTCCCGTTGAGCTTGCTGAACATTTTAACAGCCTGCAGCAAGAAGTACCATATTTCAGCAGCGGGATCACAAAATTGGAGACCAACTGTCTGAGTTACGTTCACAGAATATATGTAGTCATCATGTAATAGAAAATTGCCAAGGAAGTCAGGTAGCATGCCTGCCACTGAGCTGGCGCTAAAAGCACTCTAGGCCTCACAGACCTCGCATGATCCAAAGCTGCTTCTGGTGTCATATTTCTGTACTTGATCTGCATTAAATATGTTTGTTAAGTTTATATTAGAATGCACAGTTACGAGACAGCTAAACCAGAAGCAAAACATTTTCTTACCAAAAAACACAAAACTATAGTGGTGCTTCGTCCCCTTCCAGCCTTACAGTGGACATAGGTGCTACCACCTTGCACTTCATTACCTGGAAAAGAAAGCAATTGATACTTAGCCTTGGCCACCTGACTTCCACACAAACCACACAGAAGCAGGACATAACGACACTGTTTTACTACATATACTACTATAATTGTTACTAAGAGACTGTTTGGTTCTAGGCCATCATTTGCCAGGCCTCAGCGGCGGCAAGCTGTGGCGGCGAAATCGAGCGCCACACTCTGGCAGAAAATGAGTGAGCTGGTGCTGTGGCTGCCTAACCTGCGTATAGGAACCAAATGGTAGCCTCGTGAATGGTGGCGGGCCACAACTGTGGCAAGGCGACATGCCCTAAAGCCATGGAGCATTAGTCTTCTGGTACAATGTTTCAAACTGTCTACTGATCTGCCCTACCATACCGAACGAGGCAACGGCCAAAAAAGAAACTGACAGGCCGTTACTATTTCCTATTGTGAATAAGCACTGTGTTTTTAACATCTTGTTATTTGATCCAACCAAGTGCATTCGCTTCTAGGGATTATCACCAGATAATATCACTGGGGTAGCACTAATGTAAAAAAGAAATGCATAGTACAAATATTAAAAACTAATATCAGTGAGGCAATGGCAACAATGGTTGGCAGAATTTATAAGCTATCTTTCCTGCCCCTTGACTGATTAAAGAACTACCACTTCTAACCATACCATACAGATTAGTTCACAGCACTGTCACATCTGATATGCATCATCATAACTGACTCACTCTGTTCAAAATTACAGGCCACTTTAGGTTTGTCCTAAGTCAATTTTCTCTAACTTTGACCAAGTTTATAGAAAAACAAATTAATGTGTGCAACACCCAGTGAGTGAATTATCAAGAAATATTGAATGGTGGATTTAATGAAACGGCGTTGGTGAATTTTTCTACAAATTTAAGAGAAATTTGACATAGGAAACAGTCAAAGTGACCTATAAATTGGAAAGGAGGGAATACAACTTTATACGAGCAGTCATAATTAAATTGAAGAATGGCCCTTTGCATTCAAGTTGACAAAATGCCCAACGACAGCCAAAGATAATATTCAAGTAACACAGATGATGCATCAAACTGACGACTACCACTACTTCCCTGATCTGAACTGGCACCTAAATTAGCACCATAAAGCTGAGATGGCATCACCAAGACAGGTTGCCTGATGATGGATTGGTGAAGCACATATAAAATTCTAAAAACCCTAAGAAGCAAAAGGAAATGAAATCATGGTTCGTAACATACTTACAATGGATAAAATCCACTGCACGACAAATATGCTCCAGGGATGGGGCAAACAGGTAGTCTCTTGTGGGAATTTCGAGATGATTGATTCCATGAGCCTGAAAAATGGAATTATATAATTATTCAGATCATAAGTTGTAAAACCTGCCAAATATGGTATGGTGCCATAACAATATCTTGCTTGATACCTCCCTAATCTCATGTGCACCAGTACCAACCTAACCAAGTGATTTGCTGATTGCGCAATTCATAAGGCAACGAAATGATGTACATCATCAGAATGCATAGAAGAGGATAAAATGATTCTGCCTACTCCTACAATGACTTAAAAAACTAAGTGCCTCCTGAAGCGATCTACAGCTTACCAACTTAAGTGTCATTAAGTTTACTATGTAGATACTTGTTACTGTTAGGTTAGAATCCTATAGTTCTCTTGGTCATGTAATAACATTATACGTTTAGAGAGAAATAAAAGTAATTCCAGCAGCTACAAGAGGTAAAGGGACATCTACCTGATATAGGGATGTTGGAACCAGAGTTTCATAGGGTTCATTGAGTGTAACAACTCCTCTTACTCCAAGTTGCTTCAGGCGCGGAACATCGCTAGAGAACGGAACAGCACCTAGCAAAACATACTGATGATAGAGGTGGTAAGAATATCAGGCTACAATATCTATTGCACATTAAGAAGGAATGACTTATCGTTATTCCATCACCAATTTTACTGACTTGACTAAATGGTACATTTACACCTCCATAACAATAAGATTGCACGTACATTTGATGAAACTTAATCGGGCAGCAACTAAATTGCCGAACCACACAGCGCTAGCTGTCCCGAAAAGCATATCCCCAAATCGCATCCCGAAACACAAACAACCAGGACATAAACATGGAAGAGAGGCAAAAGATCAGCACCTTGTCGACGCGATCCCACCAGCGGAACTCGCCGTCGAACATGTTGCGGAGCACGTTGTAGAGAAGCGTCGGATAGAACAGGACCCTCGCGCCGGCGCCGACGAGCGCGCGCTTCGCCCGCAGTCGCACAACCGCGACCACCTCCCCGTCGCCGCCGCCACCCCACGATCCCTCCTGCTCCCGCTCGTCGTCCTCCACCTCCAGCCCATCCCGGAGCTCCCGAATCCTCATACCCGCACGACCGGATCGGAGCCCCAACCCGACCGGCAAACCCTAGGAGCCAACGCGCTCTGCGGCGTCTCCTCCAGCGCTCCTCGATTTCAGGGAGCGAGATGGAGAGAGGGGAGCGATTTGTGGATCGAGAGATGATTAATCTACTGGCTTCGAGACGCCAAAATGGGAAGGAAAGGGGGCGGCTGCGGCTCAGCGAACAACCCAGGTGGACGACGGCGACGGGAATACGTCATAGGTGGCGTATTAGGCTGCGAGTTTTGCGACAAATCTGCTTTCCCATCTGTTTACCTCTGATTAGCGGATGAGTAATGACTGAGTGTGCTTTTGCGAATCAGTCCTTGAATGGTTGCATAATTATCTACGCCTTGTTTAGTTCAAAAAAATTTCAAGATTTCTCATCACATCGAATCTTTGGCACGCATGCATGGAGCACTAAATATAAATAACAAATAACTAATTCAATAGTTATCTGTAATTTTCGAGACGAATCTTTTGAAACTAGTTAGTTCATGATTGGATAATAGTTACCAAATACAAACGAAATTGGTACATAGCCGAACCCAAAAAATTTCACGAACTAAACAAAGTCCAAGTCTAGGCTAAAGAATTTTGTAACTATGGCCTTGTTTAGTTCACCCTGAAAACCAAAAAGTTTTCAAGATTCCCCGTCACATCGAATCTTGTGGCACATGCATGAAACATTAAATATAGACGAAAACAAAAACTAATTACAGTTTAGCTGTAAATCACGAGAAGAATCTTTTGATTCTAGTTAGTCCATGATTAGATAATATTTGTCACAAACAAACGAAAGTGCTTCAGTACCGAAAACTTTTCACTTTTCGGAACTAAACAAGGCCTATGTATAGGTTCACACGTTGCAAAACAAAACAACAAAACACCCTTCCTCCTCCTTTTGAATTTCTATCACAAAAATGGAATGATGCTTGTTGTGGCGTATATTGAAATCAAGAGCACCACATGTAAAAAAATGGATTATGGCCATGCTATATTATGATTCTACGTATGAACTCCAAATGCTCACAAACGTGAAGCCCCAAGAAAATAGTAGATGTGGTTTTCGACTGCGTTCGACTCAACTTTTTTGAAAATGTTTCTTCTAACAAAAAATAACATCAATCAAACAGGTGAATTTCATAACAGATTTTTTTTAGAAATACCTGCTTTCGCATATTATAGTTTTCAAAGCAACTTAAACCCTACTTTGACTTTTTAGCTTTGTGCTTTTCTAAATGAATGGATACAGAGATATGTTTACCATATATGTTCCGAGAAATATAATAAGATATGATATGTTTCATAGTTATTTCAACCAAACAATTTATTACTGAGTTTCCACGGTGCATTAAAAAGAGGAAAACATGGTGGTAAGAGCATCTCCAACAACTCCTCAAATGAACTTGCTATCTTTATAAATTTGGCAAAACCACAAAAATCTTTATCCAACAATTCCTCAAGTACACTTGCTATATTTTCCAACTTGCTATTCAGGGGTCTCGCACGCGTATAAATCCGCGCGCGGCTTCGACTGCGAATCGCGATCCGCGGCGCCGTCTCCCCTGTCGTATTCTCTTTTGTCCGCGAAATCCCTCTCCCTCGCCAATAAAACTGTCTCCCGCGTCGTGCAGTCTTCCTTCGACGTCTCGTCTCCTCTTCCCCTCGACGTCGTCTCCTCTGATCTCTCCCTCGCCGTCCCCGTCTTCTCTGGGCGCGAGGAAGGTGCCGGGACGTCCATCTCTCCCTCGCCGTCGTCTTCTCAGGTACGTTCTCGCCATCTGGCTGCTAGGTCTTGCTAGGGCGTCGGGCAGATCTCTGTCGTAATTCCTCGTCAGCCGTAGAGAGAGGGAGGAGGAAAGGGCAAACAGACAAGCAGGAGATGCGATACCTGAGCAGATATGGAGTGATTGTTTATTTACTAGTAGCACTAAGCAGATGGAGTAATTAATTAGGCCCGAGTGGACAGCAACATCCGCTGATGTCCATCTCTCCCTCTGATCTGATAGGGCGTACAGCATGGCACAAGGGCTTGGTGACAATTTTCATAAAAAAACATAGGGATTGGTGGCGGATCAGAGGGCCTACGCGCCGTACCGGAGTAGCTTGACGAGGAGAGATGGCCGTGCCGCGCCAGAGTAGCTTGACGAGGAGCGACGTTGAAGATGCCTGGCCGGAGTACCGAACAGCGGCGGCGGCGGCCACGCACGCAACACGCAAGAGTCACGGCCACGCACGAAGGAGATATGACACACTCACGTACGAAAGGGGATACGGTAGACTCACGTACGAACGAGATACGGCGGACTCACGGCCCAATCTGAGTTGTGGAGAAAGATGGGCCAACTTTTTCAATTTTACCAAGTGAAAATAGCAACTTGTTGGAGATATATCTTTTTTTCACTTGCCAAACTAATTTGCAGCTTGCTATAACCCAAGATTTACCGAGTGAATTTTACCAAGTTGTTGGAGAGGAACCTTGACGCTCCTATTATTACACATTGACTCTTCTCTCTAAACTAAAACCATTGCGGTGCCATGACACGCCACATTCCCTATAGAACCATAAACTTATTTTGTGCGTTCATGGTCCACTTTTTTCATTTGACGGAGTAGTATAGAAGCTAAACCATTTCTTCTCCTTTTGACTAGATCAGAACAACACGTAGGAGTTTGGTATGAATGGGGTTAATTTCTTTAGTTTAATTTAGTCTTTGATAAGTTATTATATAAACATGACTAAGCTATGGTTAGCTTGTTGCCGAAAAGAAAAGACACCGTACCTTATACTGTATTATAAGAAAGTAAGATCATGACAGCTTCCAACAATTTAATAAAAGGCGTTTATAAGGTCCTATAGCTTGATGATCGTGCGATATGGCGGCCTGGAAAATGAGGCACAGAGAAAGACACTAACCTCATGGAGGCTGCTGGAAATGCAAAATCGCGTAACGGGCCAGGCCAACAATGCATGGACATCTGATTTTTTTTTCCCCTTTTGTATAAGCCGACGTCACCTCGTGACCTCCATGGCAACCGGCCTAATCACCGAGCGCGGGGTCGCTTTCCGCGCGCAGCTTCCACAGATCGTACCCAGACTCCAACCCCCGTCGCATCTTCGGTGCCGTGCGACGACGGACGTACAGCTGCACTCGAGCGGGCGGGGGCCTACGGGCTACCGGCTACGGCTACGGCTTCGCCGCTCCGCACGGACCGCACCCACGCGTCGAGACAGCCTGTGGCTTTCAGAAACCGCGGCTCCGGGACCGCGCCCGCATGGGCGACCGCGGCGGCGTGGCGTCGTGTCGCCCCCGCTAGCCCGCTTCCCCTCCGGCTTCCGTCTCGCCGTCTCGGCCTCGCGGACGCGAGTTCGTGTGTAGGCCGCTCGACGCGTGCCCCAAAAAAGTAACTAATGTGGAAATGATTGTCAAAAAATGTGGAAATTTGATTTTCACTTTTGTTATCTTGTTTAGGCCTTGTTTACTTCCACCCAAAATCCAAAATTTTTCAAGATTTTCCATCACGTCGAATCTTTATACGCATGCATGAAGTATTAAATATATACGAAAATAAAAACAAATTGCACAGTTTGATTGGAATTTACGAGATGAATCTTTTGAGTCTAGTTAGTCTATTGTTGGATAATAATTACCACAAACAAATGAAAGTGCTACAGTATCACGAAATTTTTCGCTTCACGAACTAAACACGGCGTCCGTGTTATGAGTTGATGGAGTAGAAGGAAATATTGCAAAAATTGAGAGCTAAGGTCAGATTTCATATCCCCTATTTGTTTGTGGGGTTTTTAGTGAGAAATTATATGGCAAGTTATGATAAAGTAATTATATACTCCCTCCATTCACAAAAGAATATAATTATGAGAACCGTGACGGTCAAACTAGTCTAAGTTTGACAAGCTTATAGTAAATAATATTAATATTTATGTCTTTAAATACATTTATTATGAAAACATATTCTATAACTAATCTAATAGTACTTATTTTGTATTATAAATATTAGTACCTTTTTATATAAATTTAGTCAAAGTTCAAATTAGTTGACTTCTTGAAATACGAGAATTGCATTTTTTCTTGGACGGATTGAGTATTTATCTTTTATTAAGATCATAATTCTCATCCAATTACCATTCCTCTCGTAAGGGAATTGATTGATGGAAGTTAACCCTCTAGACTCATGTTCCACTTCCCATCCAAACTATCACAGAACAAATACAAGATTTTTAAACTCCTACTTTCAAACTGTCATTCTCTCCTTTCAATTACTCCAACAAAACATGGCATACGCCTTACACATACATTCCATGAACCAATTTTGGGCAGGATTTGTTTCCTTGACTTTATGCATCATGCTTCATGAAACCAAAAGCAACTAACTAGTTGTATTTCTGTAAAAAAAAAACTAACTAGTGGTACATGTTATTAGGTTATTAGAACTGGCTAGTTGGTTTAAACCAACAAATCAGCTCGGTTTGTTTGGTTTTTAAGAAATTCGGTTTCCAAAATCAATAGTAGTAATTATTTATAGAATAAAAAATGACGAGTTGGTTTCTTCTGCTTGTTTTTTATTCCACTGCACGTGCCTGTCCTACGGCCACGCCGTGCATCCCACACTGACTCGTTTGCTGCCCCGCCATTGCCGTGTAGAGAGCTGCAGAGTAGACTCGTCCGGGAGCCTGCAATGCCCCACCATGACTCTGCTCGCGTGAGGGTCCTGTTGTGCCGCCTCTTCGCCACATCGTGTCTGCGTGTCGGGCCCTTTGCTGCGTAGTGCATGCGTGCCACTCTAACATGCATTCTCCCACACTAGGGTTAGGGATAAGGTTGGGTTTAGATGGTTTGGACTTGAGGAGATGAGTGGAGGAATGTTTGGGCCCTGACTGGGCTATTGGGCACTTGTGCTGCAGGCTAATGTTATGATCCATGCACAACTTCATTGTATAGGAGTTGATTTTCTCGGTTCTTTTGTTTAATTGGACCCTAAAACCAAAGCTGAAGCCAAGACTGAACTTCTCAATTGTTAAAACCGAAACTGAAGAAAAAAAAGACACTTTAGAACAGAGGGCATTCTAGTGTTTGAAAAATTGTACCATAAATAAAGACGTTTTAGCTTTTGTCGCTCCTATAGCAGACTACGGTTTAGCTTCTGCAGCCCCTACAACACTTGTCATGGATCAGCTCCTGTCGTCCACTACAAATAAAAGATAAAAGGAAACACATAGTGTGGGAGAAGAGGCTGATAATCTATGGCTGAAAGTACTGCTCGCTAATTTATTATAAGAGAAAAATATTGTTGAATGACTGATAAATTCGATAGATAAGCTCAAGCGAACAGGCTCAGACGATGCTGCTCTCAAGACGCATGTTGCTACTGCTGCAGACGTCTCTTCGAGCTCAGATACAAGATTCTTATAGGGATGTAGGGAGTCATTTTTTCATCTATGTTGAGTTTTGTGATAACTTACAAAACATCTAATCCGGGGACAGAGGTAGTATGGTGTAAACTTGCCCAGCCCTATATGCTACAAACATGCTTCAAAATCGAGGATGGTGAAAATGGAACAATCAAATAGCCATGATTATCATTGCAACATTAAAAAACAAGTGTGCAAATTTCAAATAGTTGAAACTATGATGTTTTTTTAGAGAAAATTATGATACGGAGGAACCTTGGTCAACATACACTTACTTTTAAAAATGAATGATGGATTAAACCTCCCTCCTTTTTATAAAATAGACGATCTCTGGCATGCAATTTCCAGAGCAGACAAGAAGTCAAAAGTCAACTATTTGTGGGCCACTGCTATCCAATCAGCTACTAATCGCTAGTAATACAAAGCTATTAACGTCATGCTGGTCCCATGAAGAACTGGTTTGTGTACTACTATGTTTTAGCCGGGGGCATCGACGACCTACGCTATGGCTATGGGCAAGCTTTGAAAGTGGATAGGAGTGTGCTGATATGAATATGATGGGCATGCTGATGCAAATCAATGTGCTCATCAACTTTTCTTTCGTAATAACAAAAGTCCTGAGGGAATTGTTCGTCCATAATACATACGATCATTGCTTATGCGACGAAGCATTCGATCATTCAGGTGCTGGCAGCAACGTCATCGTTGCTTCTTATCTTCCTCTCGTCATTGCCGCCACCAGGGTTTTCAATCTCGTGCACAATCTAACAAAATCGATATACTTAACATTGATGGTTTAATTTACAACATTAAGAATCTTCTGCATCTGAATTCTCTCAGAGCAAATATAATAACAGGCTGACTAAATGCTAAGGTGAAGGAGAGAGAAGAAACGGACCATAAGCTTATAATCAACTTAGGTATAAAAACCAAAAAATATATATATGAAAGAGACAGGTGGGTTAAGTATTAATAGTGAAGAACTGACTACTGTATAAGTAGACTAAGAGAAAGCCGTAAAAAAGCTTACAGACTTTGGTTGTATTAGCCTTGCTCTTACATGCATCATGCATGCTGGTAGATTTTTTAGATAAAAAAATTTGTCTCTGCAACAGTTTTCCCTTCAACCGACCATTATTATAAAATTTCAGACTTTGATAAATGAAGAGAAACTCCCAAAAAGCAACAAAGCACGAGAGATCATATGAAACTAGCAGCAAACTAAGCTCTAAGCCTGTAAGAAAGTCACTCGTGACTTGTCCATTCATTAGGCGAAAATCTCTATTAAGTCTCCATTGCATGGCATGCTCGCTTCAAAATTTGGTTAGTCGGTCTCTTTAAAGTATGAACCAGAATCTATGGCAATTTCAAGTGTCATAGGTCAGAAGGCAAATAAATGACTATAAAAGCATCTATCGTATGGTACACTAGGATTTAGATAAAAAAGAAAGGAAAAGAGAAGAGAGAAAAAAATTCACTCTTAATCTAGATTTTTTGAGTGCATATATAATTAAGTGCATAGCAAAAGTTAAAGCATCTCCAACAGTATTCAAAATCCACTCTCAATCTAAATTTTTTTTATAAGATTGAGAAAACTGCTCTTCAACAACTCCCTATCTCAACTTCTATTCTTTCCGCACTTGAGAAAACATCAATCGGTCAATTTGAAGGTGGAAGCACATGGGAAAAAAAGAAGTAGGGCAGAGATCTCAATGTAAATTTGTCTTATATATTTTAGAAGCGAGCTTTTAGAAACTGCTAGAGGAACCCAGAAACATGCTCCCAACATTTTTTTAACTACTTAGAGAAGTGATTGATCTACCAATTATGGTTTTTGGCAACTTTTAATAAAATTTTCAGTAGAGGCCTGTTTCTTCAAAAAAAAAAACTATTGGAGATGCTCTAGCATATCTAGAGAAGTCAAAAACATCTTGTAATTTGAAAATAGAATGAGTAGCGGATAAAAAAATGCTAATCTACCTAGAGCACGTAATAAGAGCATAAATAGCTATTTGGCTGCTTGCCTACACGAGTGAGGAACCACAATGGCGAGAAGAATGGTGGCAACATCGTCGTGGTTGCTGCTGCTTATCGGCCTCGCCTTGGCTGCCGGGGTCCTTCAGGCTCGTGCACAGCCAGACAGCATTGGTATGGTCATCATCTCGTTGGCTGCACTCTTACAATGTTCCATATCCTCCTGCACGATGCACAGAGGAGGACAAAACACCGCCGCTCCAGCTCCATGTCCATGTGCGGCCATGCACCGATTGAAGAACAACGAAATTTAAAGGTCCTGCGCGGTTGCAGGTTTCATCAGCATAGACTGCGGCCTGCCGGGGACGGCGAACTCCGTGGACGACGCCACCAAGCTGTCGTACGCCCCGGACGCCGCCTTCACCGACGCCGGCTCGAACCACAACATCTCGGTGGAGTTCATCAATCCGGCGCTCGCGACGCGCCACCTCACCGCGCGTAGCTTCCCCGACGGCGGCGGCGCGCGCAGCTGCTACACGCTCCGGCTCCCCGTGGCAGGCGGGCTCAAGTACCTCCTCCGAGCCGAGTTCTTGTACGGCAACTACGACGGCCTCAACAGACCCCCCATCTTCGACCTCTACGCCGGCGTCAACTTCTGGTCCAGGGTGAACGTCTCGAGCCCGGACGAGTTGGTGAGGCGGGAGGCCATCCTCGTCGCCCCCGACGACTTCGTGCAGGTTTGCCTGGTGAACACCGGCTCAGGAACGCCGTTCATCTCCGCGCTGGAGCTGAGGCCACTCAAGAACTCGCTCTACCCGCAAGCCAACGCGACGCAGGGCCTGGTCCTCCTTGGCAGGGTCAACTTCGGGGCCGATGAGATTGTCAGGTGAGCAAAAAAATCCAACTCCATCGTCACCTATCTCTAGTCATCACCACGTAGACTATCAATAATGTTCGTTTAAGCTTATCAGATGAATATACCAGCTATTCAATAATATTTTTTCTTATAAAAACTCAGCTAATAATATTTCTGCTATGATTTATCAGTCAAACGAATAAGACAGTCACCCTGGTTTTGACTAGGTACCCTGATGATCCACGGGACAGAGTATGGCCCCCTCGGGTGAACAGCGCCGCCTGGGACGTGATATCGACGACGAGGAAGGTGCAAAACTTAAAAGACGACAAATTCGAGGTGCCGTCCATGGTGATGCAGACAGCGATCGTTCCGCGTAACGGATCCAACACCAACAGCATCTGGTTCTTCTGGGACTCTGTGCCGCAGCCCAACGATCGGACGCCGGGGTACATGGCCATCATGCACTTCTCCGAGCTGCAGCTCCTGTCCAGCAACGCCGCCCTGCGCGAGTTCATCGTCAGCATCAACGACGACGTGTGGTCGTCGCCGCGCGGCTTCAGGCCAGACTACCTATTCTCTGACGCCATCTACAGCACTGCTCCCTTGCAGCGCTCCCCTCGGTACAACGTCTCCATTGACAGCACGGCCAACTCGACGCTGCCGCCTTTCATCAACGCCGCCGAGGTTTTCTCCGTAATCTCCACCACCAGCGCCGTTACGGATTCCTCCGACGGTATATTTGTACTTGTAGTTGTGGACGTACTACTTGAGCAAGTGTCGATTAACACTTAACAGTAGATGCACGCTAACTATTGCTAACTGAGAGCAATCAACGTACTTACAGTATCTGCCATCATGGACATCAAGGCGAATTATCGGCTCAAGAAGAACTGGGCCGGTGACCCGTGTAGTCCTAAGACTTACGCGTGGGACGGGTTGACTTGCAGTGATGCCGTACCACCTGATCGTCCGAGAATCACCAGCGTGTAAGTAGTATATTCACTCAGGCCTTGTTTAGTTCGCAAATATTTTCAAGATTCCTCGTCACATCGAATCTTTGGTCGCATGCATGGAGCATTAAATATAGACAAAAATAAAAACTAACTGCACAGTTTACCTGTAATTTGTGAGATGAATCTTTTGAGCCTGGTTACTCCGTGATTGGATAATGTTTGTCAAATAAAAACGAAATGTTACAGTAACCAAAAATAAAAAAATTTGCGTACTAAACAAGGCCTCAGTCATAGGAAAGCACATGTTCCGATCATAATTAACCTGCTCAGTTGTCAGTCAGATGATGGTGGGAACATCTGACGATGTTCTGTAGCCATCGAAACACAATTTTTATGGGGACTTTTTTCTGTAATATACATACTGAAAACACCACAAATATATATGATTTTCACTGAAAAAGGCTTATTTTATTGCTTAGTTGATTTGTTGGGAGAGAAAAACATAAGGCATACTATTACTTTTCAAAATTAAATCTACCAATATCTATACCTATATCTAATAGGTTTCTATAGATAATATTAAAAGTGGTATTTTTCCCTTCCGTATCTCACTCTCTCTATCATCCATTCATCTTTGTATTAAGTAGAGAAAAATTCTTACAGACGCGCTGAGGCGCCGGAGGGGGAGGGCGGCCTAAAGGTATTACAAGCAGCGCAGCCTCTCCAGCACTCTACACATGACCTATTACTCACGGATGAGACAATCTAGGTTTCGTGCCCCAGCATCGATCCACAGATCGACGATATGCTTGATGGTGGACAACAGCTAGTTGATGGTGGAAGGAGCGCTTCGGAAGCATCATGCGTTTCGCTCTTTCCAAATCTTCCAAGCCACCAGCGCGAATAGGGTGTCGGCTCCTCTTTGCTTATCCCCGTGCCATCTCTGCTGCCACTTGTCCCACCAGGCTACCAGGGTCCCATCGCCTACCTGGGACGCGTCGGCTCCGAGTACCGCTAGAATGGTCCACCAGATCTGACGCGAGAACGAGCAAGAGGCAACGATGATCATCCATTCATCTCACTTTTTTTCTGTCTCTTAATCTATCATTCCTCTCTTTTATCATTCTCCCTTTGAATTTAGAGCTGCCAAATCCTTTTGTGCCTCACTCCCAATCTGTCCCTTAGTTTCACCCTTACCATTTTGAGTTTGAAGCTACAAAGCTTTGGCTGGTATCACACCAACCATGTCATGGCCCAACCATCTAAGACCATACACGTGGCAGTGCACGTGCGACTTGCCTTCCACTTTTTAAAACTCATAACAACCTAAGTACACATAATAACTATCTAGTTAAGTTGAGTCAATCTCATATAACTTTACTATATGAGATTAATCTTTTATTGTATTAACATTTATTATGGATATTGAAATTTATTTGATTTAAGGTTGGGCCAAACCCAATTAAATCCAACAAAAATAAATAACTCATTATTATTAACACAAGCACCATTCAATCCAACAAATGTACTTTAACGCACAAACCTATCCCTTGTTCTCACCCTTCTTCCACTCTTCTCACTTTCACGGGTTTCCCTCTTTCGTCACTTCCACTCTCACGAGTGTCATACGTAGATCCATATTAAGAGCCACATAATCTTTGCGTCAATGCATCATCCACTCATATCATGGCCTAGCCGCTTGAGTCCAAGCCTGTACTTTAAAACACATGCAGGCATTTGCTGCGCATAGTAGATACCCATTTAAGTTGAGTCAAATTTTCATATATAAGATTAATCTTTTATTGCATCTAACATTTATTATAGATCTTAAGATTTATGTGATTTACTTGTCGATGTTACATTGACACAGGCAAATTAACAGACACTCTCTAATATCCAAAACCAATAATTAATAGAAGCTAATTTGTAAAATTTTAAAAAGTTGACCGCATGCAACCTAAAATAGATTTGTTAGCAGAGTGAGTTTTAAACAGAAAAATAACTTGGGCTCATCGCTAATGACAATTGACATGACATGATCACAAGCAATGGCTTGTTTATGACCTTTGTTCTATTCAAAAGTCAAAAGAAAAAAGAAAATCATCAGGCGTTGATCTTACAAAAAAAAAACATGTAGCCATTAGTTTAGGAGCATTGTTACCGTGCTTGCGAAGAACCACCGGTTCCTCCCTAAAGAAAAATCATCAGGCGTTGATCTTAAAAAAAAGTTTAATTAATTATTCTAGGGGTAGTTTAGTATTTCTTACAGTTAGGGTATCCATCCTCAAAGGCGGATTTCTCATTACTTCTAAACGCTGTAGAATCTCTTAGTTTAATAGACTCTAATTATGGCTGATTGTTTTCTGAATCTACATCTCAATTACTCATCTATGCCATAAAACAACCCCTTAAATCTGTATGTAAATTACCACATTTGTCTTTATAAAAGATAATCTAAAAAATAGCATCGAAATTTGCATCTAACCAACCTTTGTCATTGTGAAAAAAACTAAACCAGTCCTGAATATGTTTCAAAATTACCCACCCCTACTATTAGTAGTATCTAAAAGTTAATTATCCAAAGAAGTTTGAAAGCTGACATGATCTTGTCCAAGACGTCATGTATTTGGGACAAGGGGTTGTTAGTATCCTCAAAAACTGGAATAGGAGAAAAGCTATGGTTAAACTGAAATGTCGTATGTTTTGCAGCAATATATCCTACAGTGGCCTGGACGGCGATATATCGTCTTCTTTTGCAAATCTCAAGGCCGTCAAAAATTTGTAAGTGTTTTTTTTATCCATTATATTTCAACCCTGTAAATTGTAATGGGTCAATGCAAAAGAACTTGACCGGCTCATATGTATATGTTTACAGGGATCTATCACATAACAACTTGACCGGCTCAATTCCTGATTCCCTTTCACAATTACCTTCACTAACAGTTCTGTAAGTTACTAGATTCAAATATTTCGAGCCTGATCCGCCCCCCCACGTTGATTCACATGACTAGCATTCGTTTCTTTTCAGAGATTTGACAGGCAACCAGCTGAGTGGGTCGATCCCCCCCGGACTTATCAAAAGAATTCAAGATGGATCCCTAACTCTAAGGTCGATTTATCTGATTCTATTTTATAATTCCATATAGAATCAAATATAGGACCCGTTGAATTAAAACAGTTTCACTTAATTCTAAACTGTTCGTTCTTTTTTAATTTTATTCGTTTGTAGACATGACAACAATCCAAACCTTTGCACTAACGACACCAGTTCATGTCAACCGGCAAAGGCAGGGAAGAGCAAGCTTGCCGTCTACATTGCCGTCCCTGTAGTTCTGGTTGTGGTGATAGTATCAGTGGTAGCACTACTATACTATCTCGTGCCGAGACGCAAAGAACAAGGTGACATGCATCAACTGTCTCCTCTAGCATTTCCCCAACTTGACCACAAAACTGAAGTCTGTTGTATACTTGTATGTGCCACTCAGGACCGACGACCAACACTGTGATGCCTCAAAACGAGACGCCGATGGGCCATGCACCAGCGCCACTGCCACCAGGCGACGACGCGTACGCGCAGGCGCAGAGCTCGCTGCGGCTTGAGAACCGCCGGTTCACGTACAAGGAGCTGGAGATGATCACGAACAACTTCCAGCGCGTGCTTGGCCAAGGAGGCTTTGGCAAAGTCTACAATGGCTTCTTGGAGGATGGCACTCAAGTGGCAGTCAAGCTGCGTTCTGAGTCTTCCAACCAGGGTGCCAGGGAGTTCCTCTTAGAGGTAGAGAGAATTTCTTCAGAATTTGCATCAAGAATTCCTTTTGAGGAACGTTACTGCAATACTGCAGGAATTTGAATAGTTTTGATCCCTTGTTCAGGCCGAGATCTTAACACGGATCCATCATAGGAATCTCGTTTCCATGATTGGTTACTGCAAGGATGGGCAGTACATGGCACTTGTCTATGAGTACATGTCAGAAGGCACCCTACACGAGCAGATTGCAGGTTCTTCCTCCGATCAAATAGTATTAAGTCATTAGGGCAATGGGATATGGTCTCCAGTATATATATATAATCTTTATAATAAAAGAATAGACGTTATAGTTAGAGAGAGATGAGTTTGATTTGAGAAACACTTCAATCCAGGCAGTTCAGAGTATTGCACGACACATGATAATATTCTGAACTGCCTAGATTGAAGTGTTTTTTATAACAAGATTTAAGTGTTATTCATCTATAAGATTTCGGATCATTTACAAAGTGCCTCTGTTGATACGAATTTCTCATCTGTCGGTTCATTCATATAGGAAATGGTCGAAATGGAAGATGCATAACCTGGTGGCAGAGGCTCCGAATTGCACTGGACTCAGCTCAAGGTACTTTTTTTTAGCATCTCAGCTCAAGGTACTTTTTTTTTAGCATCTCAGCTCAAGGTACTTGTTTGTGATGAATATACTAATGCTTACTAAACGTAGATGTTACTTATGTCTTTGAACTATTAATCTGCATTTTCTTGTTCTCAAACTTGTAAGTGGTTCATCCGAGATCCAAACCTTTTGGTCTCCGTTACTACTTATAGTTTATATTAGGCCTTTTGGATAGTCTACTCTTGTATTCATCTTAATCCACGTGTGATTAGGTAGATTGAAATATAATTTAGTTTAAGTTTCACTAGATATGAGGGTATCCAAACAAACCCTTAAGTGGGGGTGTGAATGTCCGTTGCCGCCTCATCACGCGTACAACTGTCATGCTTCACATTTCATTCAATATTCAATACATAAAAAAATAGGGGATCATATCACCTTATTCCTTAATTTGTATATCCAATTCAAACATTACGGAGGTGCACACCAGAATAGCATATCTACATCCACATCAAAGTTAAGGGGCATTGGAGTTATCAAGGTCCTTGAACTATTACTTTGTAAGCTAATGATATTGGAGTCATATGGTTTTGCTGGAAGAGTGAACACTAATGTAATTGCAGGGTTGGAATATCTGCATAAGGGTTGCAACCCACCTCTCATTCATAGGGATGTGAAGGCGACTAACATTCTATTGAACACGAAATTGGAGGCCAAGATTGCTGATTTCGGCTTCTCCAAGGCTTTCAATCTTGGCAACGAAGCTCAGATAGCCACAAATACTCTCGTCGGTACACCCGGAT
>Ga0182004_10000845_pt1 | contig 20636 bp, 21 predicted proteins | sample Sormic07211540_1_FD_120479 | JGI IMG/M metagenome (GOLD analysis project Ga0182004, IMG submission 120479) | Endophyte microbial communities from Sorghum bicolor roots, Mead, Nebraska, USA - 072115-40_1 MetaG | ecosystem: Host-associated > Plants > Roots > Unclassified | place: USA: Nebraska...
CAAATTTCAGGTAAACTGCGTAATTAGTTTTTATTTTTATCTTTATTTAATGCTCCATGCATGTAACCAAAGATTCGATGTGACGGGGAATCTTGAAAATTTTTGCGAACTAAACAAGGCCTAAACTCTCAAATTGTTCGGAAAGAAGTCACAGTGTGGCCTATTTTGTTTTCAAAGGACGACAACAGATTTATCTAGTCACTCTATTAGAAAAAAATAGAATAATTACAAAGCACGTAAAAGAAAAAGGAGAAGAAGAAAAAACAACGAAAGAAAAGTGATCGCTAATGAGATGCGAGGGACACCGGACACACATCATTTAGACATAGCCGATTACGGAACTCACGCCGGCCATAAGGGACGGCAATAGTAACCACCGAGATAGCTACAAACCAGAGAGCTCCCAAAGCAACTAAAACGCCCGATTGTATAGTTTGATGTCTTCCATGATCATGAAAGCCATGTGAAGCTTCTGCATTGTGGTATTTTGGGACGTTCTCCCATTCCATTCCTTCTAAATATTCTACCAAAAACACAATTATTCCATCACAATTATGCCTGTGAATCTGTGACGCCTGTCCACTGTCCTCTTTGCGAATCCTACTTTACACTTTTGTCAATGCTCATAGAGATTCTTGAACTCGTTAGCCTTTTGCAATTTCTGTAACCGAGCCAAGCCAAAAGTATATGCCAAACCATCTCAGCGACTCAGGCCTTGTTTAGTTCCAAAAAGTTTTACAAAATAGGAATAGTACCACTTTCGTTTGTATTTGACAAATATTATCTAATCATGTACTAACTAGGCTTAAAAGATTCGTTTCGTCAATTCCGACTAAACTGTGCAATTAGATTTTATTTTCGTCTATATTTAATACTTCATACATGCGTTTAAAGATTTGATGTGACGGGAAATCTGAAACATTTTGCAAAAATTTTCAGGAACTAAACAAGGCCTCAGCTCCTACAAAATTTGGACGACGTGCCATCTGGCCATCCCATCTCTCAGATATGAACAGAGCCCCATAACTGCTGCTGTTCAATAGCACACGGTGCCGTAGTGCAAAAGTATGGCGATTGTTCATGTCAGAGGCGTTTAGCTGTGGCCTGTGGGTGGTCACACTCACGTCATTCAAAAATTTGAGCAGTACAATCAAATACAGTACCACTCATTTGGCACCATTTTAAGACTCTGTTTAGTTTAAGAATGAAAATTTTTTGAATGTCACATCGAATATGTCGAAAGGATGGATGTCGGAAAAGTTTTTAGAAACTAATAAAAAAACAAATTACATAGCTCGTCAGAAACTGCAAGACAAATCTATTAAGTATAATTAATCTATCATTAGCACATATGGGTTACTGTAGCACTTAAGGCTAATCATGGAATAACTAGGCTTAAAAAATTCGTCTCGCGATTTTTTCAACTAAACTATGTAATTAGTTTATTTTTTATCTACATTTAATGTTCTATGCATGTGTCCAAAGATTCGATGGGATGGATGAAAATTTTTTAGGTGAGTAACTAAACAGGGCCTAAGTCAAACTATTTAACTTTAATTACAAATTTACAATATGAGATTTTTTAGGGTGCTTGGAGGAACCATCGGTTCCTCCCGTTGCAGCAGGTTTTAGTTAAAAAATTTAATTAAGGGCAGCTTAGTACTTTTTTCCTACGGGTCAACTCTATAAGGGCTCTCTCCACGAATGCACGAATTGTCGAGATCTCCGTCGCCGCCCACCCTGCTGCCGAGAGTCCGTCGTGTCCCAGTGCGCCGGCTTGTCGCATCCTAGGCCGCTGCCTCGCCGCCAATCGAGTCGGCATCACCGTCACCACCACGACGCGTCTCCATTGCCGCCCGCCTCGCTGCCTCATCGACTTTCCACATGAAGCATTCGTGCAAGTTCCTCACCAAATTTTTCCTACGCCCTCCAGAAGCACTCTTTGGCATCAGTTCCCCCACTTTAGTGCATTCGCACTGCTTCTGGCGAGGCATCACTATCTCTCCCCTGCATTGCCTTGGATGAGTAGCTAGACACCTATCACAAAGATTATGAAGCCAATTCTCAGGTCCAGAGCACATACTAATTCAACAACTGCAAACGAGTAAATGAAGATGCATACTATTCAGAAGTGTGAATAGCATTCATCAAAACTAAACAATGGCAATGACATGGCTACATAAACCTTTCTAATCCAAGCACTGCAAAATTCCTCAAACAGAGAAATTTTACATATCCTACAAATTCTTGTATGTGCTTACTATCCTACTTTTGTGCTTCGCTTTGTTTATTTTAGCCAACATATCTCACTCTGGATGCACGAGTCCCACTTGCACAGCTAAAAATAAGTATCCAGTTTGCATCATGATGTGCCACCAGCAGGTAAGAAAATCTAATGCAAAATGCACTACTACAACTCTATTACTGCTAGTGCACCAAAGCTATTAGCTCTCCTCTTTCATTCACGTCTACTTATACTTCAGTTGACTGATTGGCCACTAATCAGAACATTGGCCCTTTTCTATGCATGACAAGGAGAAATACATTGAGAATTAATTAAAACACGAGATCTGATCATAGGAAGGAGATTCAAATGATCTTCAATATATCCACAGTAGAGGTCCATCATAACATGCTCAAGATGAACAAACTAGGAGAGGACGTACCTGCAGGGCCTGGCCATTGGAGACTGCACGCGCTGGGGAGCACCCGAGCCAGAGACCGCGCTCGGAGAGTGCGCCAGCCAGGGGACCATCATGCCAACAACATTACGAGAGGGAGAGCTGTCCCCCACGTACCTCGCCGCTGCCGCCATCACCTCCTCGCATCGCCGCACCACTGTCGCCGTCGTGCTGTGCGCTGCTGCGCGTATGCGGGCAGCATGCTCCGTGCTACATCCGCCCAAGATGTAGCCAGAACTCTGCCCCCCTCCTTGTCGCCTCCTATATAGCCCGCTGTCGCCGCCGTCTACACGTAGCACGCCGCCGCCGCCTGTGGCTGGCTCGCCCTGGCACTTCGTGTGCCTTGCCGCTGCAACCTCGAGTGCGGGAGGCCATGGCCTTGACCCCACGCACGGCCTTATCCGCTGCGAGATCCCGCCGACCGGCCGGCGTGCCTTGTTTTTACGATTTGAGGACGAGCTGGCAAAGATTTGGGGCACGGTCTGATGATGATATCAGAAGCAGCTCCTTTTTTATTCTGAGGACAAGTTCATTTTTTTTAATTAGAAGCAGCTTCTAAAATGTTAAAAATACAATAATATTCTTTGATTTTGATTACAAACTAGTTCCGGGCCCACAAATTTTTGGTTCCGGTCCACGAAGTTCCTCTTATTTGGTTCTTCCTATTTTCAGTCCATTAGATCTAACGAAATGGAGGGCTATTGTTATTTTCAAGCGTAGTAAAATTTCTCTTCCAATATATATAAATACTGTCTTAAATAAAATTATTTATACCTTATAAAAGTAGTTTTCAACAAATTTAATAATGTACATTTTAAGTTTTCAATCCGTATAGTTTTTTTATACTAACAGCTAGAGTTAGGCTTTGGCCCCATTTGGCTGAGTTCCTTCAAGCTTTAGTTCTACACTACTAGAGGATCCATAAAGTGTGGCTTCTTATAGCTCCACATTTATCTTGTAAGGAGAGAGAGAAACATCTTATATGAATAATGCTGCTATAGTTACTATTGTTGCAGAAGCTGGAGCCACAAGAAACATAGTAATTATGCCAAATAGATCCTTGGTAAAGGTTGACTTAGACCAAATAATAAATGAACCAACTACATTTGTGATTGAATGAAGTGATCTAGAATAAAGTTTGCCAACAGTCGACTAACCAAACACATCCAATTTAAAAGGTAGTGCGAAAATCAATATTGGCATAGAGGTAAAAGAATATACATGCCATAACTCTTATGCCGATCTCAATGAAAGTTTTATTTAAGCATCATTATATCTAATAACTTGCCACATAAGCATTTTTGTCATATGGCAATATTTTCAATAAGAGCAAAGAAGTGAGCTTAATGTAAATAAGGCTCCCTTATATCTGTTACCAACTTTAAATTAGTATGGAATTCAATGTCTATATAATAAAATATGCATTGAACGTGGTCATTTCATCCATGTTTTATTATATTATATCCGATATGGTATTTTTAAAAATGATGCTATGAAATTCTTGATTAAGAATGAACTTATTTGAACATATATGAGGATATAAGTTGGTGTTCTGTTCACACTTGGACCCTCCAACCACACAAAAGTTTGAGCGAACATAACGTTGAAGTCCCTTTTACCTTGTTACTACTTACCAGTGGCTTTCAAGTCGATATCATATTTTCCTACTTAAAATAAGGGTCTGCTTGGTTGACATTCAAAATTTGCCATGCCAAAGATTTGGCAAGCCAAAAGTTAGGTAAAAACATTGCCATTGATTTAGCAAGCTAAATGTGAGAGTTTGGCAAGTATTGGTAGCAAACTAAATACTTGGCAAAATCATGACTTGCCACATCATTGGATGACAATTTTTGAAAATGAACCAATCATGCCCTAAATGGTAAATTGTTGATAGAATTAACCATGGAAAATATACACAAGCTTCTAAAAACTATGAGAAAATTATGGTGATAGAACACCGAGATAAAAATATTTAAAACTCATAAAAATATCCCTAGAAGTTTTCGAAAATTAGATTTAGCTCTAGAAAATTGAGAAAATAACTAGAACATTTAGAAAATTCACGGGACATTATAATTGGTGCCTAAATGTGTTAAAACTTTCCATGACAAAAATATATGATGCAACCAACATGAATGCAACATGCATTTAATGTCCTATGCAACTAGGTGCATTTCATGTTTTTGTTGTGTCAAGTTTCAAAAACACATTCATACGTCTATAGAATTTTTGTGGATAGTTTTCATTGCCCTAGAGCTAAATCTATTCCTTTTTTAAAAAAAATGTTGGGGTATTTTCATGAGTTCTAAATATTTTATTTTGATTTGTCATGTCCTAGTCTATCACTATAAATTTCCCTTCGAATTTTAGAAGCTTATAGGCATTTTTTAGGATTTAAACAATTATTAGGTTTACCAATTTTTTGTTTATTATAACTAACTAGCAAAAGTGTTCGTGCGTTGCAACGGGGAAAAGGAAAAAGTAATTCTAACAACCATAATAAAATCATAAATTATCAAAAAAAGTTTTTATTAACAATGTAAAGGCTATAATTTTGAATGAAGTTGTCATGGGTCCATAAGATAGACTTTTAGTAAGAGACAAGCACTAACTATGACAAATCTAGCATTAGGTTAATCAAGTTTTGAAACCTGCGCCAACGCCACTGAATGTATGGAGACTCTCGTCCTGACTACAGATTATAATTACTAAAGCATACAATGAGAGGCTAAATATACAAAATAAGTAAGATATGCCTCTCCTAGCATATGTTTATAGTTCCGCCACTGAGCTCTAACTTAAATTGAAGCTTGATCATAATATGCCTATTCAAATAATGCATCACTTTAGAAAAAACAAACTCTAAATCAAATTATTCATAATGAAAAGTTTCATTGGCCTAAAGCATTGGAGCCTTGGCCAAGTCTCAAAAATTATCGTTGCACGTCTTGTTATTAGGAACCTTGAACTTTGAAGATTTTTTTGATAGGAGTATAATTTTTTTTGAATCAATTAGATTTAAATTATTAGGTGTAGTCAAAATTAACTATTAATCTATTTAGACTTCAGCCATATTATGCGTAGGGGACGGTTCCACACGCAGCCTATCAGGTTCAATAGCATATCGTTACCCGTTTGGATATATACAGAGTCATTAATTCAATTTTTTATATGGTCATTATCCGCACCGCCCTCGCTTGATTTCAGAAGAGGAATTCAGAATCTTCCGCTTGCGTGGCTTCATGCGGTGGTTCTCTCCCCTCCTAGCTTGGCAGCGGTGTTTCCCCCATGTGGAGCCGCACTGTCGTAGGCCAGCGGCGGCTTCCCCAACCACGCCGGTAGCAGATCCAGTTCACTCATCGCTCCCGGCGGCAACTCTAGAGGCGATGCCCTCCCCTTCACCAATGGTGGCTGCGCCCTAACCAACATCAGCGGCTTCCCATCTCCCCTTCACAGGCGTGGTCGTGGTGCCTCCACCGCGGTTTGCGATCTCCATCCACATCGGCTAGGCGCCGGGCCACAGAACCGGGAGCGCGGGCTCCTGCTCCGCCCAACGTTGAGAAAGAGCTTCGGCGGATTACACGGTGTCTGCCTCCTCTACCCAGGATCATGGGCCTCTCTACGTGTCCCATCTCCCCTTCACTAGCGTGGTCATGGTGCCGCCGCCGCAGGTGGCGATCTCCATCCCCGTCGGTCAAACGTTGGGCCACGGGAGCCGGGAGCACGGGCTCCTGCTCCGCCGAGAAAGAGCTCCGGTAGATTGCACGGTGTCTGCCTCCTCCGTCCGGGATCACGACGTCCGCTCCGACTGCTCTTGTCCGGCTTGGATTTGGATTTAGACGCGAGTCGAAGACGGTCAGGGCCAGACGAAAATTTTGGCTAAAATTTTGCCTCTTTTGTATTTTATAACACACACGATGTTTGATTAATTGTAATCATAGTCATATACAGAACCTGATATCTGGTGGACATATAAAGATATAGTGAACTGAAATTTTTACAATTTATTATTAGGTATAGAAAAGATGAGACTGCATTGAAAACCATTTGTAACCAAGTCATGCACTTAATTTAATTGATTTTGGGAGTTTAGGGGGTAAGATGTTAGGCTTAGATTTAGAGGAGAAAAATCATACCAACAGTAGTTTACAGAGATAAAATGAACTTTCTCATAACATTTTATTTCACATGCCCAACCATAGTAGATGCGTTGTATACTTGCATGTACACAAAGAGTAATCGAAGGAAAAAAACTTTTTATTGCCTTTTACTCTTCTAGTAGATATATACGTACCTGTCTAAACTGCCATTTCTTTATTTTTTCTTATTTATTTTACTTTTTTCTTATTCTCTTTCCAACTTATACGAGATAGCATCACACACAGATTCGCTAATCCGATAACCGTGCTTTTTTTCTAGGTAGGGGGCTCGACGTGGACTCTGGTTTTTTTTTTCTCGTGTATGGACTCGCAATTAAGCGGGAGGCAGAGCGATTATAATTGCCGTCTGACGATAACGACAGGAATATTTCAGGTGTAGAGATAGAGATTATACAGTTGATTTTAAGCTTGGAACATGAATATTTGACAATTTTAACCTTTTTGACTATTCAAAACGTTATTTTTTTTGAAGTTAATTTTTCTTTCACAAAGTCAGCGGTAGGTAAATACCATGTATGATGGTTTCACTATTAAATTATGTCCTAATTTGGTAAATGCATTGGGTATGCATTTTAAAACAGTATCAACAAAAATCAGCCTTAAAACAGTCGAAAATTACATGTATTTCAAAATTCAAATGGTTGAATGCCTAAATTTTTTTAGTTGTGTTAGGAAAAAATATATTTACATTTATATATAGGTCATGTTTAGTTCATCCAAAAATTCAAAATCTTTTCAATATTCTCCGTCACATCAAAACTTACGACACATGCATAGAGTATTAATATAAATTAAAAAAGTAACTAATTGCATGATTTATCTGTAATTTGCGAGACGAATCTTTTAGATCTAATTAGTCCATGGTTGGACAATAATTATCACATATAAATGTAAGTGCTACGGTAGACCACAATTTTTTCTAAGAGAACTAAACAAGGCCATAGTATCGAAGATATGTACTTCTTGTGTCCCAAACTATAAAACATTCTAAGAGATTTGAGAGTTAAAAGATCTCAAGTTTAACTATATTTATATAATAAGACAATAACATTTATGATATCAACTAAGTATCATAAGATTGTTTATTAACTATATTTTTATAGTATACATATTTGATGTTATAATTTTTTATAATTTTTTTCTATAATTCTGGTCAAACTTAAAACGCTTTAACTCTCTATAAAAATTCTTAGATGACAATTTGAAACGGAGGAAATGCTATGGAGACATATTTCATGTTAGATTTAATGAAAACGATTTTGATATTATACATGTTCTTTGTATGTCTCGATCAAAACCGGAATTTCATGTTTAAGAGAACAATGGACTTCCAAGAAAAAGGACGGCACCTCGCCTCCCGCAAAGGAAAACTACCTGCGGCAGCCGCGGCCCGCGCAGCTGGCAGTTAACCGCTCGGAAGTCGCTGCGACGAGGTGCTGGATTTTGACTTGCTACCAAATCAAGCTGCCGCAAAACCCCTCGCCTGCGGCTTCGCGTCGGCCGCCGCCGCTGCCGACACTTTGCCGCGTGCCTCGCGCCCCCGCGCTGCCGATGCGATCAGCGACGCACGCCAGATCCGAGCTTCTGTAGGACCTTCAGCCGTCGCCGTCCCATGGGGGACTGCGTTGTCGAGGACGGCCACGGGCACCACCAATCGGAGGCGGTGGAGGGCGCGGTTCCGTTGACGGTAGCCGTGGAGCTCGATGAGCGGTCGGGAGAGTCGCGGGAGGAGGGTGGCGGGCAGCGGAAGAAGGTTGGTGGGATCCGAAGGGAGCCGTCGTTCTCGCGGTGGTGCAGGGACCCCTCTGACGCCGCCGCCTCCAATACCGCCGCTGCTGCGGCGACCAGCGACAGCGACGACTCAGAGGAGTTCGAGCTGCCGCTCCTGCCATCCTCCTCGGGCGGCGGCAGCTCACCGATGGACATTGAGGCGGGGGCGACGGCGAGATCTGATGATCTGCCGATCTCGCCGAGGTTGCTTGCGAAGGTCATCGGGTTGATAGCGTGTTGGTACACGCTTAGCACATGCTTGACGCTGTAAGTAACACGTATTGTTCGTTAATACTGTTGTGCGGATTTTCCGGCTTTTGTTGCTAGTGTTCATTCCGCGCGTGCGCGTGCGCATGTGGTCAGGTACAACAAGGAGATGCTGGGGAAGCACATGTGGAAGTTCCCGGCGCCATTCCTGATGAACACAGTGCATTTCACGTTGCAGGCTGTGGCGTCCAGGGCCATCGTGTGGTTCCAGCAACGCGGCCTGGAGGGAGGGCCAAGTAAAATGTCGTGGAAGGATTACTGTTTACGAGGTGGGTATCTGCGTGATATGGTGTTTCTAATATTTTTCATATGTCTACTATAGTCGGGGTGAGTATCAGTTCCACATATAGTGCAAAATGTCATGTGAATTGGAATATTGGATAGCTCGGTGCTCCATAATCAGCAAAACTAACTTTGGCTATTCTGGACTAAACGTGGATGTGGATAGGATTGTCAAACACAGTATAACTAGCATCAGGGAAGCATAGTCGAGATTAGGTCTTTTGGGATAAGGTAAAGCATTGAGCATGGAGGAAATTAAGCGTTTTGGTGTGAAACAACCATGAGGCCAGATGCGTATACAGAACAACCTATATGCTAGATTAAGCAAGGACGGAAAATTACCATCATTTGTGGTGTTGCTTCTTTTAAATGGTAATCTCACCCATGCTCCCACCTGGGGATCAAACCCTGGTTGCGGGTGGCTCACTCCCTCACAGTTACCACCACAATGTGAATCAAAACTGCTACAGAGCCACATGAGCTCAAAAATAGAGTTGGTTGCCACTTCCCTTGTTTGTATCTTTGTCATTACATTGCAGCAAATTTGAACCATGGTCTATGATCTAGAAAACACTTTTCACTCGATTTAAAAAAAATGCTAGTAAAACATTAGTACAATTTTGTCTTCCTGTTTACTCATTTGTTTGTATTTTGTTGTTTAAGTTTCAATAAATAGTAAGTTCAATATTTACTCTAATTTGTATGTATAACAATTCCAGTATTGGTTCTGCAGTTGTCCCAACAGCTTTGGCTACTGCTCTTGATATAAATCTGAGCAACATTTCACTTGTTTTCATTACTGTGACATTTGCTACAATGGTATAATTCTTTCTAAAATGATCATTATTTGTTCCGTCTACTAGTTAGCATTTGGGCTTCTAATTCACCCTTTTAAATTCTTGTGCAGTGCAAATCGGCTTCTCCAATTTTCATTCTTCTGTTTGCTTTTATGTTCAGGTACTTTGCTTGCTACTCTGTCTTTAGTTGCACAGGCCTTATTGTCTTCTGTTTTAGCAACTTCTCATCTTCATTGAGTCTACTTATGTTTTTTCATCTGTTACTTGTCTCTACAATTGTCTTTTCATGTTCTTTTGCTATGCTTTGTATCATTTTTCTTGTCACAAGCTGAAGTTTACCTTCTTTGTTTGGAAGGCTTGAGAAACCGAGCTTTAGCCTTCTTGGAATCATGCTGGTTGTTTCATTTGGAGTTCTACTAACAGGTAACACATGCTTACATTAAGGTATTCAGGGTTCAGACAATACCCTTCCAATTAGTGTGTTACTAAATTGTAGTGTTGGTAGTATAATCTGTGGATTACTGTTGCATCTTAATTCTCAACTTCATGCCACTTACATTTTTTCCCGAAAGTTATCAGCTTCCTGTTGCATCTTAATTTTTAACTTCACGCCACTTACATATTTTCTGTTACCTTATCATCTTTGACCGTGGCCTAATTTTGTATCTTGCAGTTGCTAAAGAGACAGAATTTAATCTGTGGGGATTTATATTTATTATGCTTGCTGCTGTTATGTCTGGTTTCCGCTGGTCCATGACTCAGATTCTTCTCCAGGTTTGTTATCGTATAGTGCTTTCGCAATCTTCTTATTTTGTAATTTTTAAATACTGTGTAATAATGGTTGTATATCTGTGGCTGTATTTTCATTTCATCCCTGTCATGACTGACCTTTTGCCTCTTGTTTTTTCTTATATATGTCTTCCAATATTCCTGAAGAAAGAGGAATACGGTAAGATTTCTATGTTAGCATTTTACCCACAGATAGGAACATTGTTACACCTTTCATCCGTGTGATGGCATCAGCCACACATGGTTAGGTTGGGATCCTTGTTATTGGTAGGATTGTCTTTTTGCCTGACAGTAAGATTTGTAACATGTTATAAAGGTTGAATCCTATGATATTCATTTTGGTTAATTTAATTGACTTTCTGTAAGTTTAAGTGGACTTAGTGACATTATTTTCAATCCATCTAATATTTTATCACAGCCGAATCATTTTAAAAAATCATTATTTCAATTATTATGCAAGATCATAAGATCATTGGGATCGTATATAAGATCCTACCTATCTTATGAGATTGGGATACTATGAAATTTAAGACTTATGGTGGGTTCGGTATCGTTTCGACTTGGGGCCTTGTCCAGCTGGCATTTTTTTTGGATTTTGGGTACTGTAGCACTTTCGTTTGTATTTGGTAATTATTGTTCAATCATGGACTAACTAGGCTCAAAAGATTCGTCTCGCAAATTATAGGTAAACTGTGTAATTAGTTTTTGTTTTCGTCTATATTTAATACTCTATGCATGTGCCGCAAGATTCGATGTGATGGAGAATCTTGATTTTTGTTGGGAACTAAACAAGGCCCCTTGGTAGAATTGTAGTATACTAACATTCTAGGATATGGATTGGGATACTGAGAAGTGACAACCTTGCAGTCACATTCCTGAAAAACAGTCATACAAGGGTCTTAAATATTCATATAGATTTGATTGGCTTAATTTCTTTGGAAGTACAACTACTGATCTATCTATAGCCGGTAGCCACTATTGCGGTATTGACTCAAAACTATATATCAGCTGTTCCGTGAATACATTGCATTAGAGTTACCAGTATGGTCTGAAATATTAAAATTGACAATTTCAAATGCAGTTTATTCTACTGAGTCAATCAACATGTGAAATGACAGATTTATAGCACCATTATTTTATTTTATTTTATTTTATTTTATCTTGGCATGCAGGATTAAAGAATCCTTTTACCTTGATGAGCCATGTTACCCCAGTAATGGCAATAGTGACAGCAATTATTTCCATTGTGATGGATCCATGGCACGACTTCAGAGCAAGCCACTTTTTTGATAGTTCTGCTCACATAATAAGAAGCAGCTTGTTGCTGCTTCTAGGTGGCGCTTTGGCCTTTTTCATGGTATGTGACTATGTGTCGTGTACTCCTTTTTGGGGAATAAATATTTATGCTTTCTTCTAACTTAGAATTAAACATAACAACTACCCCCTCATTGTCAAAGTACCAGTCCATGCTAGTGGGATCTGTTGTTTCAGAATTGTTGTCCATTAAGGAAACCAGGAGTGTAAGTATTGCTATTTTTTATAATATTGATTAAAGTGTTTAAACACATCATGTAATAGGGTGAACTGGTGAAGCATTGTTGATTCTGTTAACTATTACTTAGACTGGCTTGTTGCGTGCATGACACCATGAGCTAGTTGGACTGTTGAGGGAGTTTGTTTTTTCAATTCCACCGCAGTACTTGTAACAAGTCTTCTCTTTCTGGAGTCTATTATTGATTTATTATTAAGGCATGAATGTGCCTCTCCCGATTGTTCTTTTAAAAGGTTTTGTAACAGATCTGTTCACTTGCAGGTTTTGACAGAATATGTCCTTGTTTCTGTGACTAGTGCTGTAACAGTTACTGTAGCAGGAATTGTGAAGGAAGCTGTCACTATTCTGGTATAACTAAAGTTTGATTTTGCTTTCCATCTTAGTTTATACAAAATTCATCCATGTTAGTTCATTCATGTGACTGTGACTCTACAATAAAAATGCAGGTTGCTGTGCTATTCTTTCATGATCCATTTACATGGTTAAAGGCGCTTGGGCTGGCAATAATAATATTTGGTGTCAGTCTATTCAATATTTACAAGTGAGTTGAAACTTTCATATTTCATTTCCATGTAGTTATTGTTACCGATCCACAATTGGTAAATCAACTCTACAAAAATTTCTAACTTTGAATCTTTAAATAGGAAGCATGTGTTTATTTCTAATGCATGGAGAATATTGACTAACAATTGTTTCGTGATGTATGATGAAGGTATAAAAGGTTCAAAAAAGGACATCACAATGAAGATACTGGGACAAATATCCAATCTTCCAATGGGACTTCAAAGTACGTTATCCTTGACGATGATACTGAAGCCCAAGATGATACAGGCTGACCTGAATGTGGTAGGTAAGGTCAAAATAATATGAGGGATATTTTTTTTTTGTTCAGATAGGATATTCACTTGGCAATTTCTTGAGTTTTTTCAATTGGTTTAACGATTTAATTCACGCTTTTCTAGAATGCAGACTATTATATGCACTGGCGTTTCCAGAGAAGCAAGATCATCTGTGCCTGCATAGCCTTGCTTTCACAGGCTAACTGATTTAATATTTTTTGAGTTCATCAATCGCTCTGGTCAGCCATGCACGAGCATGTCGCTTGCAGCCATGTGACAAGTTGGGAAGACTACACGCTCATACATGCAACATACAGCCTGGTATCAGTACAGATGTTTTGTCCTTTCATTCAAAACAAAGAATTGTGCATATATCTGAACGAGACTTTCTGCAGTATGTCCACTAAGAAAATGTTCCATCAATTGCAATTTTTTTAAAGAGAATTGCAATTAGAAATACATCTGACACACTATTAATTTTCTGGAAGAGGAGAGAGCTCAATTTTGTAGGGCATTCTGAATGTTGTAGGGAGATTCAGCATCAGAACACATAGCTTTCTTTTCTTTCTTATTTTTTTAGATGATGAAATTAAACACTCTTATATGTAATGTTATCATTATGGGAATGTATACTGTTTGAAAAAAAATCACCACAAGTTTTTTTTTTTTGTTTTTGACAAGGTGCACCACAAGTTGAAGTTCGTCCCACCTTGTTTGGAGAGGGTTCTATTGTACTTCTATCAATTAATCCCTCCATTCCAAAATATAAGATGTTTTAGTTTGTCTATATATGGAGCACATAGCTTTTACTATGCACTTGAATATAGTGTAACAAAAACAATGTATCTAGTAAAGCCAAAATGTCTTTTAATTTGGAGAGGATCCAAACAGGACCTTAGTAACAACCATATCATAGAGGCACTGGTAGAACATTCAGAAAATATTTCATGTTACCTGTATCTCTAATGAATTGTACGAGTACATAACCTGCAGGCCTTGTTTAGATCAGTTTTTTTTATTTTGGGTACTGTAGCACTTTCGTTTTTATTTGACAACTATTGTTCAATTATAGACTAACTAGGCTTAAAAAATTCATCTCGCGATTTATAGGCAAACTGTGCAATTAGTTTTTGCTTTCGTTTATATTTAATGTTTCATGCATATGCTACAAGATTTGATTTAATGAGAAATTTTGAATTTTTTTTTTGATTTTTAGCGTGAACTAAACAAAGCTCGAGACATAATAAGGCCTGGCCCAAGCCCAACTGCCCAATATAATAATAAAGGCCCGAGCTTGTCAGCTGACAAGTCTCTCTCAGTCTCAGGACGTTAGCTGAGATAACATGCCGCCCAACTTTATTCGTCTTGTCTTTCCTTTGATTCGTCTCTGCTCTTGGCCTTGTTTAGACCTTGTTTATAGATCACCTAAAATCTAAAAACTTTTTAAAATTCTCTGTGACATCGAATTTTGTGGCACATACATAGAGCACTAAATATAGACGAAAACAAAACTAATTATATAGTTTGTTTGTAATTTATGAGACGAATCTTTTAAGCCTATTTGGTCTATAGTTGGATAATAATTATCAAATATAAATGAAAGTAGTACAGTATCAAAATCTAAAAACTTTTCAAAACTAAACAAGGTCTTAGTTACCAAAAAAACTTTTTATCTCATTCCAACAAATATTACATACATACATAAAATATTAAATATATATTTAAAAAGTAATTAATTATATAGTTTGTATGTATTTTACAAGACGAATTTTTTAAACCTAATTAGTATATAATTGGACATTAATCACTATAGTGTTACAGTATCCAAAAATTTTTCTTTTCGTGAACTAAACAAAGCCTTAGTGGCAGAATTATGCACGGATACTGACCCCCCAAACAGAGAACCCCCAAACAATAACCTCATCTGTTTGATCCGTTGTTTGCAGGCTTGGATGGATACGGCGTTTTCCCTGACATCTTAGCTGTCATATCCCCTGGTTTAGACCTTTATTCCGGGAGTGCATATTGATGAGTGTTTTCATCATTTGTCTTAAGCTCACCTATCTCCCTACTGGATATCTCTTTTGGATAGTATACTAGTGTAGCACCAGCTGGTTAATGATATGCTTATCTTTCTAGATATCGGAAACATTTAAAATCCCAACCTCGACGGTGTAAACAGTGACGTGCATACCGCTGTTAGCCTAATAATGCTCTCTTAGTTTGACATTTTTTTCACTAACTTGTAGGCCTCTTATCATAGGATGCTGACAAAGGATCTTGTGACAGAGATAGGTTGTGTTTGGTTCACAAGACTAAAGGATACTGTAGTCACCTAAAGTCTAGTGCTAACCATTTAAACAAGGTGGACTAATTTTTATTCTGACCTAACTAGTTGTAAGTTCCTCTTAGGCCTTGTTTAGTTCCCGAAGGGAAAAATTTCGTGACACTGTAGCACTTTCGTTTGTTTGTGGTAATTATTGTCCAACCATGGACTAACTAGGCTCAAAAGATTTGTCTCGTCAATTTCGACCAAACTGTGAAATTAGTTTTTATTTTTGTCTATATTTAATACACCATGTATGCGTCTAAAGATTCGATGTGACGGGAAATCTTGAAAAATTTTGGGTTTTTGGGTGGAACTAAACAAGGCCTTAGCAATCATGTATTCAATCAGGACATGACTAAACTTTAGTCACCTAAAGTTTTTAGTTTGACTAATAACTAGTCCAGTGATCCAAATAGACACCCTAGTTAGGCCATGTTTACTTCCAAAAAGTTTTGCAAAATAGAAATAGTAGCATTTTCGTTTGTATTTGACAAATATTGTCCAATTATGGACTAACTAGGCTCAAAATATTCGTCTCGTTAATTCCGATCAAACTGTGCAATTAGTTTTGATTTTCATCTATATTTAATACTCAATGCATACATCTAAAGATTCGATGTGACAGGAAATCTGAAAAATTTTGCAAAATTTTTGGGAAGGCGCATGGAACACAAACAGGACTCTGAAATGTTACTGGCTTTCGATGTGACATGCGATGAAGAACCATAGTAGGAGGGAGTAGTATCCTATACATGTCCGTCCTCACTCCTCACTCCTCACTGCCGATACAAGACCAATCATCAGTTCATCATCATCCTATGGAACGAATGACCCAAAGCTTCCGTCCTCCTGTGCGACTCTTTTCTGCCACACATAGAACGCAAGAACTCAAAGCAACGGGACCTCCTTTTCCACACCCTGGATCGACCAGTCCCCTCGGCCTTTGGAACCTAGCCTTGGATCTCAACGTGTTTGTCCGATCTGCTCGCAAATTCCCTCTCGTAACGCCGTGCTCGGCGGACGGGACGGCATCGTGTCCGTATCCCACGCGGCGTACAGCGACCGACGCAGGCCGAATTCGACGCATCCAGCGCCCGCCCGCAGGCCGCAGCGGCCGGCGTAGCCTCGCGGGTAACGCGCGGCCCGCGATTCGTCCCTCTCGGCATCGGGAGGAGATTCTGCCGGCCAGCTCTGCCCTGGTGGCGAAAAAACTAAGGAAAACGACTAGCCGGCCGTGATCGGCAATGGGGCGGGACAGCACGCGGCCCGCAGATGGGGATGGGGGTTGGATGCGTAGCGCCCGCATCCTCCGCGTCGCACGTGGCCTTGATCGCGCGCGCGTGCGTGCGTGTTCCCAAGCGCTCCCAACCACCGCGGCACCGAAGCCGGGCGGCGGCACACGCCGGTGCGTTGCCACCACTTGCCGTCAGGTGGGCAGATTCCGCTTCCGCATCGGACGAAGCCTGTCTGGCCCGGCGGCACCGCAGGCGGACGGAGCGCACCACGCCGCAGCTCGTGGCGGCGCGAGCCACGTCTCCATCCGTGATCACAAATGGGCGAGACGAAGGGGGCAAAAAAATGCCAAACCTTTCGCTGCTTTCTGGTTGGAATCACATCGCAAACGGGACAACCTTTGGACGGCGAACGCACGAACGAACAAGAACGCGCGCGCGCGCACCAAATCAACACGGGGAGGCAGCAGCAGCAGCAGCAGCAGCCGGCCTTGAACAGATAAACCCCGTGCATCGATCAGAGCTACTATGTACTAGTGCCAAAAGGGAGCAAAAGAAAACAAATGTAAAAATAGTCGAAAGCCCATCAGCATCAGGAGCACGGCGCGGTGGTGGCCAGGCTGAGCTCGCGGCGTCGCCCGAACACGACGGCGCACTCGGGCAGCTCGCCGAGCCCCGCGAACAGGGCGTCTTCCCCCTGCAGCTCCCGCTCCCACTCCTCCGGCGGCAGCAGCGGCGCGTACAGCGCCGAACGGTGCCACGTCGGGTACTGGTCGAACCACCCAAAGTCGAAGCTTTCGTCCTCCTCGGCTGCCGCCGGCGCCACCGTTGCGGTTGGTTCCGCTTCCGCTTCCGCTTCCGGCCCGGCCAGACCTGGGACGACCTTCTGCTCCTGCTCCTCTTCCACCGGCTCCTGCTGCTCTGGCACTTCTGTTTCTGCCAGCTCATGCTCCGGACCAAGCTCATCCTGCTCGACCACGGGCTCAGGCTTCGGCGCCGGCGGCCGCGTGGACGGCTTGCCTTGCTGGTGGCAGCTGCTGCTCTTCGGCTGCGGCGCCTCGTGGTTGTGGTCGAAGGTGTAGGTGACGAGCAGCACGGTGGGGTCCGCGCGGCTGCGCTCCACCTGCTTCCTCGCCGGGCACCCCTTGGAGCTGCTGCAACGGTAGTACCCACTGCACAAACACAAGCAGAAAGCAAGGTTACCAGGCTGCTAATCGGGAATCTAGCATGCAGATGCTGATTAGGTTGCGCACATGAATGAGCAGAAGGCCAGCAGCTAGGTACGTACCGTGGGTAGGGGGAGCCCTTGATGGGCTTCTGCCCATACTTGCGCCACGCCCACGAGTCCGACGGCGGCGGCCCCTCCCCGGTGGCCCCTCTGGGCCGGTCCCCGCACTCGGCCAGCGGCACCGACACGACCCGCTTCTCCACCGATCTCCGGCTGCTTGCTCGCACAGAAAGAGACAAGAGCCAAAATCAGCCATCTTTGCTTGCAGCTCTGATTTCTAGATTCCCGTACCAGCGCAGCAGCAGGGTCACGGGCGCGCGCCGCGCAGAATACTCGCTGCGCAGGCACGCGTGATGAGACACGACACATGAATCCTGTCCGTACCTGCGCTTAGCTGGCGGCAGCGGCGACGACGGCGAGGCGGGGAGGTCGCTGAGGTCGCGCTCGCGCTTGTTCATCCCGGACCCGGCGGCGCGAGGGGACTCCGCGTCCGCGTCCGCCACCGCCGCAGGCAGCAGCGGCTCGTCGGGGGATTCCGCCCGCGGCGAATCCGAGCTGCAGTAGCCGTCCTCGGCCGACGACATCGATCAGATCCCCCTCTCTAGCTCTCTCTTGCCGCCGCTGCCGCCTCGGTTCCCACGCCCGGCCGGAGTACACGGAGCCGGACTCGAACCTGTGCTTCTCCCGACGCCCGCAGCCCCGGATGGATAAAAAGGCAGGCAGCTTCAAAGCAAAACTAACTCGCGCTTTCCCAAAGCGCGCATAAAATTTTCGCCCTGATGGTGGAGAAAGCGGGCGGGGGGGAGGGGCGGAGTATTGGAGCGAATGATGGAGGGGATTGAAGAAGGGGGTGAAGGAAATGGTGGCGAACAGACGGGCCGGGGGCGGATCGATGATGGGCGCTGCGGCTTTCAATGATCCCTCCTCTCTTTCTCTCTCTCTCTCTCGCTCGCTCGCGATGCGCGGCGTGTCTGTATATGCGGGGGTGCGCGCGCTAGTGGGCGCCTTTTTTTATGCGAACGATGCTGGCTGGTGTCATCGGGGAGCACCGGGGCGCCCAGGGCAGCAGCAGCCCACGCAGGGCGAGCGAGCCATATCCATACTGGCAGCCGGGCGGCACCAGCGGGCGGCTGCAGGCGTGAGCGTACGCGATATTTTTGTTGTTGGTTTGGCGCCTTGCCTCGCTTGTGTTGGTTTTGGATTGGATCTCTCGCTGCCCTGTGTCTTGTTGCTGTGTGTGTTGCGTCTCGGAACGGAAGAGGAGAGCCGGAGAGGAGGAGAGCGACGTGCTCGGCTCGGGGGCGGCCGGGCCGGGCGCGGACGAGCAGCCGTGATTAATCTAATTGAGTGGAGGCTGCGATCGCGACCCCCGCCCTAACCACTCCGGCCAGCCAATCACGGTCATGGACATGTTGTGCTCGTGCACTTGCTCCACGTCCACCCGTGCACACACATTTTCGTGCATGTGCGGATACGCGCGCTGTCATGTCCAAATACGGTGTACTGTACGCACGGGCTCCTCTGTTCAACCCTGGCCCGTGATCGTATATATATACACACGGACGTTGCCAGGACTTTCTTTGGGAAAGGAGGAGGAACAGGCACAGTTTGTGAGAAAAACCAAGGCTTTCATGTTAGTTCGCTCCCATTTGTACAACGAAACGAACTAGTGCTAAACACAAACAATAATCTCTATCTTAATATAAAGACGTGCAAACCTTTTTGCGTGTTTGGGAAAAAAAAACTAGCGCTAAACGCTGCAGCCAATCGGCATTTGGAGGTTGCAATGTCCAGCTGCCTTGTTCCGAGTGTATGTCCGCATCGAGTAGAATATTGCATGTACTTGAAAGAAACGGGCTTAGAAGAGTACAGCCAAGTTGGACGTGCCAGAGTAGGGTTCATTTTCATTAATGATCCATGTGCATCGCTAGAAAACTATACAAATATTGAGTACTTTTTAAGCCAATCTTATACAAGTATACTGTCATGGCTGCTATCGATCTGTACGCGGCACTAATTTTATCTGATGTCTGACACCAACTACTGATCTTGATATGGGTAATGATACTCTTGTTTCAGTACTAATTGAATACTGGAAACACACGACGTATATACATTCCTCACCTTCTTAGCACGATACCCATTCTCACAATAAAAACATATCAGTTATATATGCAAATGCAAGGGGCTTTCTCCGACACGGACAGATACCATTCATACTATATTTATTTCCATATTTCTTTGAATTTAAGTTCCAATACGAATAGTGTCAACTAGGAGTATGTTAGACATGATACAATTAGATATCGTCATCATAAATATACAATTTGAGTATTTAGATATATATATAGTATCAAATGTTGGATCTTCGAATTTGGATACAGACAGATCTAAACTTTGAACAAATTTGGTCTCAAATACGGTCAGAAAATATTCATACCGTTTGGGTGCCGTTTACACCCAAACAAGCGTCGTCGTTAATTGCATCCATTGTAAACTATTCTTGCACATGAGAATATAGTTCTCGTGAGCAAGAATATATAGTCCCTTATCCTTTTTCAATAGCTCGAATGCTTTTCATGTGATAGAATAATTCATGGAATGGCATGGAAAGTCCCACAAAAACTGTTCTTGGCATTTGCAAATTCCATAGGATGATATGGGAAATCCCATACAAAAAAAGAATTATAATGAAGAGCCTTTTTCAAAA
>Ga0182004_10000846_pt1 | contig 20636 bp, 11 predicted proteins | sample Sormic07211540_1_FD_120479 | JGI IMG/M metagenome (GOLD analysis project Ga0182004, IMG submission 120479) | Endophyte microbial communities from Sorghum bicolor roots, Mead, Nebraska, USA - 072115-40_1 MetaG | ecosystem: Host-associated > Plants > Roots > Unclassified | place: USA: Nebraska...
AGAAGGCGTACCTGGCTGGCGTTGATGAGGAAGGCGTCGTAGATTCGTCCTATCGCGCGCTGCGTCGTCCTATTGTGCGCTGCTTCGTCCAAACGCGCGCGCGAAGCTGGCGAAGGAGGACGCACGATGCTTCTCTTATCGCGCGAAGTGGTGGCAGCGCGAAGGGAAACCGCGCGAAGGGAAGAAAAAAGCCCGCGAGGTGGAACCGAGAATCCCGTGATCTCTATTTGCATAGCCGGACTTCTTTGGCATATATGCCAAGTTTCCCCCTCCAAATACATAGCTATGTAAAATGCAAAGTCCAAATGCATAACGATTGGAGGGTTTTTTTTTGGAGTTTTATGCATTTTGGTAAATGCCAAGTCCATTTGCATAATGGTTGGAGTTGCTCTTACTCGGCACCGTGCGGACCTCCAGTAAAATTACGACGCGTGGACTTCTTAATCGATCGGCTCAGGCTCACAACGCTTGCCGACTTGCTCCTGCAAGACCTTGATACGAGTCCTCGGCTCGTCACAACAAGTCCTTGGCTCGTAGTCTGGCTAGCATTGACTCACACTCACAAGCTTATAGTAATAATTAAACGGGCTCGTTAATTCACGACGGCTTTGATGGTAGATGGAATTTGGAAAAAGCACCGGAGAGACAGCCACCGCCATCAGGCGGTAATTCAGGTAGGGACATACTAATGTGATCAGATTCAATCAGAGGCAGGTGAACGAAAACTGCAGAACCAATTGATCATGGTCTAATGAAAAATTGGAAGCGCATCGCGGTTCTCCTTTGATGGCGCTGCATGCACCTTGCTAGATTCCAGCAGCTGGCCAGCTGCATCCCAGGCACCATGAAACCGGACGAGGCAGATGGCAAGCTAATGCATCTTTTAGCACTGTGCAACTCGAGACAGGAAGATGCATCTTCCGATGATAGCGAGGAGTTGCAGGTGGGGGCAGACGCTGCAGCAGCAGCAGCAGAGAAGAGAGCGGTGGCTGACCAACGTTGAGGACGAGAGACAGACGAGACTAGGCCGAGGCGTGGTGTCATAGCCGTGGGTGCCGCATCTAGCCGAGTTGAATCGCAAGCCAGCGCTAGAATGTGGAGTCAGTCATATCTACTCGTCCACGCGTCGTAATTTTAGTGGAAGTCCGCACAGCGCCAGGTGAGGACAGTCCGCACCCAATTTTTTTTTTTCAAAAAACACAACTACTATAGATTCCATAGATAAACTCAAACGAATAGATAATATACGGTTCGTTATCTTAATTTCCTCTCTCATAATCGTATCGTCTGACTTTACGTCTGAACTCGCCGCATATGAATGCACAGACTTTGAATTTGTCTAGGCACAAAAGCTAATATAGTGTGCTCCTTCTTTTTTGTGTTGGAAATGATTACGGTTTCGCAGCTATTCTTGAAATTCTCCACGGAGGTTTAAAACCCTCTTTTATTTCAAGACAAGACAAGAATTGGGTGTACATCCCTTTTTCAATCAGCACACGGAATTTCATAACCTCTGATGCCTTCAATCTGAAACCGAACACTATAGTAGCACACATGAATTGCATGCATTGGTTGTCCACACTGCAAAGATCGAAGCGTAGTTTACTCCCATTTCTTTCGTTGCTAGAGAACTGTGTAATTTTTTTTTTGAAGGCGTCATTGACACTAGGATGATGGAAATTTGGAACACCAAAATCCCCTTAAAAGTGCAAATCTTTTTATGGATGGCGTGGCATGACAGGATCCAAACAATTCAACCACTGAAGAGGAGAAATTGGATTGGTTCTAATGATTGCTCCAAAGATTGCAAATTCTGCTTAACAGAGTTGAACACTTGCTTTTCAAATGCCCAATAGCAGTAACTTTGTGGTGCTGGGTCAGGGATAGCTTAGGCTGGGAGCGAGCTCCCTCTTCTATCAATTTCTTTCGTAAACATTATAAAAAATCATGGAGGGGATCAGATAGGTTGATGTTGGTGGATCATGGCGGCAGTTGGGTGGTCGCTGTGGAAAACTAGGAATGATCTAGTTTTTTTCTAACATTGTGATCAAAACACCTAAACAAGTAGCTTATAAAACATTTGGATTTTTGCAGCAGTGGATCAAGATGGCGAAGAAGGATGCAGCAAAGATGGAAAGCTGGTTGGTAAAGCTGAAGGAAGGCTTGATGAGATGGTGACATGTGCCTATATCTTTTGCTTTCTCTGTTTAAGTTCTGTTAGATAGTTCTCCGTTGCTGGTTCGTTTGAGTCTGGGACTCAAGGACGTTGGGTATTTTGCTTTGGTTTCTGTTTTGGAGGTGGAGTGTGTTGTTGTTCTGTTTTGGAGGTGGAGTGTGTTGAGATATAGATTTAATTCTCTCATTGTTGAGAGAAGAAGATATAGCTTGGTTTCAACGTTCAAAGAGAGTAGGCACATATTAGAATAGAAGGTGATAATAATGCACTAATTTTTTCAGCATATTACTAATAGTAATCACAGTAAACACATCTTCCAATAGGAAGGGAACAATAAAAATGAGAGTACTTTATAAAAGATGTTGCTAATAGTAAGCACAGTAAACACATCTTCCAATAGGAAAGGAACAATAAAATGAGAGTACTTTATAAAAGATGACGGGGAACTAACACTGAACAGATCATTTATTACCACAATTTGTTTGGACCACCATAGGAACAATAAACTAATTTTACCGTATTGGAAAAATAGAGATGATGACATACCGTAACCGAAGTAGAGAATGACTGTTTAGCAACAATGTTTAGTTTACTAAAAATGAGGTCAAAAGAGCTATTTTTCAATGGAACATAACAAAGCACCTAGTCTAGATGGTTTCCTATCTGAGTCCTATAAGTTGTTTTTTGGGAGCACTACTACAAAAATCCTTTGCGAGACATTTCAGATTTTTTTGGAGGCGGTCAGCACTTTCAACTGCCTTGGTTAATGCCACAGATTAACCGATGCAATCGCATTTTATTAACCGAGACGGTTACAAAAGGCTGCCTCGCAAAATCAATTTACAGTGGTGGTTAAAAGTGGCCCGCCTCCTAAAACCTATTAACCGAGGCGGGCCTTATAAGTGGCCTCCGATATTGCCTTATTTTTCAGAGGCAGTTCTGCTAAAAGGCCCGCCTCAGATAAAGGAGGCGAGGCCCAGATGAGCCAAACGAGCCCACTAACACAAGCTATACAGTCTTTCATGACTTCATGCCTCTCACTCCTTTAATGCCCACTAACACAAGCTATACTTAGGGTTTCACTCATCCTCTCCCCTTTCCCTCTCACTTCCTCTACCGAGTGGCGCCCCTTGCGCTCGCGACTCTGACCGAGCGGGCTAGTGCCCCATCGCTCCACCTCCCCTTCCCTTCCCTCCCTCCCATCCCATCCTGGTGGGGAACGTCCCTCCCCACGCCAACAAGCACCTCGAGGCGGGCGCGGCCTCCCAACGGGAATGTGGCGTCAACACCCCTCCCCATGCGGATCCGGCCATAGGCATCCCTCCCCATGTGGATGCGGTAGCAGAGGCCCTTCCCCATGTGGATCTGGTTGCGGCGCCTCTCCCTCATGCAGATCCAGTAGTGGCGCCCCTCCCTCACGGAGAACCGATCGTGGGCACCCCTCGCCACGCGGATCCAGTGGTCGTGGCCCCTCTGCACATGGATCCAACAACCATGGCCCCTTCCCACGCGGATCCAACAGGCGGCGCCCCTCCCTCACACGGATCCGGTAGTGGTGCCCCTCCCCACGCGGATCCTCCAGCGGCGCGGCGGGTGGTGGATCCTCCCCCTACATGATGTGGACAACAGGTGGATCCTTCGGTGGCGAGGATCTGGCGAGCGGCTACAGTTGGCCGTGGATGGGCTCAATGGGCCCATAGATGGGCTCGACAGGCTCATCTAGGTTTTCCTATTTTTATTATCTTTTATTTGATTAACCGAGGTGGGCATGAAACCACCTCGATTAATGGTTGATTTACTGTGACCTTCCATCGAGGGCGTTTCTTTTGCCCGCCTCCTAAAATAAAAAATGCCCGTCTCTGTTAAGATTATTGTAGTAGTGGAGGTATAATAAAATCCTCTTTTTTGGATATGTTCCATGATTTCTATGAAGGGAAACTTCATTTTTTAGCCTAAACTTTGGGTGATAACATTACTACCAAAATGTTAAGAAGCTATCACACTTCAATAAATAGATCAATTGATTACTAAATGTGAGTTTCAAAATCTTCACAAAAGTTGAACCAAATAGGATAAAAAGGGTAACACAGATGATGGTACAAACCATCATAATGGACTTCATGCCTAGTAGGAATATTTTGCAAGGCAGTGTCACAGTCTTTCATGAATTGCGCATAGAAAGAAACTAAATGTCATCAAATTTAAGGTTAATTTCGAGAAGGGATATAATAAAGGCTTTTTTTCAAACAAACTCAGGGAATGAAAAGATTATTAATGAATCCATTAGTTTGGCTTTAGAAGGAGCACAACAAACCCACTACTAAAGGGAATGTTGTTTGCTGGAGACAACAATGGAGATCTTTACCAAGAATGGGTGACTATTTTCTAGTAATAATAGGCTTAGTGCTTATAGAATGCCATTAAGTTTGAGGTTGTCTCGAAACTTGGCTTTCATAAGGCTTATAAGGTAACCGGAGGCTGAATCTATTATAAATAGATGGTTGGAGCAAAATGTTTGCAAAAGCCAAAAGAAAAATTTCTTTTTGTAAAAAGGGGCTTATAGCCCTCCTATATTCCCTAAAAAACCTAAAAATCTTAACTCCACCCCACCCAACAAATACTCCAAATTCTTGAAAAAAACAAAAAATAAAAACAAATACTCCAAATCCAAACAGAAGCCTCATGGAGAGTATATGAAACATCATCGAATAAAGGAAATTGTAATAAGTTTCATGGTTCGCCTAGACTTGCAAACATAAAGAGTAGACTTGGGAATTAAAAAGACAGGATTGCATGTGTCTGCAAATTAAAAACCCTAAACAAGAATAACAATTATAACAATTAATTAATAAATAAAAGAGTGCAGCTCAATCATCGATCCATGCATATGCAGTTGGAGCGCACCTAGCCAGCCACTGCGGCTACCTAGGCTCGTTTATTACATGAACTCTCCACTGGTTCGATATCATTTGTTTGGGGGCACCGTTTATCTAGTAGCAACCCTCAGCAAGCACTTCAAAAGAATGGCGCCCTCTCCGGCCTTGCCTGCTTGCGCGCCCGCCTGCGGAGTGACGCATTCTGATTTGCTACCATCGGTGGCAGCGGCTCAACAACTTGTGCATGTATCACAGACTCAACTTCAGAGTTAGTCAGCTCCTCAGCAGCTGCCTCTGATGGTGGTTGAACCATATGCACTTGCAGGCTCCTGTAGCGAAGCTCAGCTTCAGGCCCCGAGAAGTCATCTTTCGATATATCAAAGTTCCCCTAACAGATAATAAGAGAGATTAGAACTGATACATATGTATATTATATTGGACACATTTGCTTGTTTATACAAAATTAATGAAGAAAGTTAAACATCATTTACTTATAATTCTTTATTACCGTGAGAGGCAACTGGTGTGTGCCTATGTAGAAGGTATGAAAACACACTAAATTGATGTCTAGACAACTACTGTAACTTCACCAAATGGTCATAACATATGCGGTAGTAATAGTAGGTAAGAGAAGAATCATACATACCTCGCAAACAAGGGAGCAGTATAAGTTGGGCGCGCTACGGAGCCAGACGCCACAGGTTATGCAATGAGGTGTCCCTGGCTGAGGCCTGAAATGCTTGGATCTATTCATGGGCCTAAGATGCAACACCTTTCTTGCATTGATAACATATGTCTGCAAACACAAGAAATTTGTATTATAATGTATACATACATGCATATTGAGTCGACAAGCTTTAACTTTAATCTGCATACTACTATATATTCATATACTCAACATGCCCAACAACTAGGAAAAAATACACAACAATGTATCTATATACATATATATGTATGTACCTGTATCCTGGAGACGTCTATGCCGCGCTCCTGCATGTCAGAAGCATGGACAACAGAACGGTAGACGTAGCGGCGGATCTTGAGGCGACGATGACCAGGCTTGTTGTGGGTGCAGCGAGGGCAAGTCACCTTGGAGCACTTGAGGCAGAACATGCACTGGTCCGCCCTGTTCTTAGACCCGTGCTCCTTGCAGGGATCCCAGAACGTGGTTTTCAGTAACATTTCCAGCCATGTTGGCTTCTTCTCTTGCTCCTCCTGCTCCTCCGACTCCGACTTTGGATCTGAATCCGTAAAATCTGACTCCCACTTTGACTCGTACCCATCGGACTCCAGCACAATCTCCTTTCCCTTGCTCAACTGTTGCTTCTCGTCCGCCACCGATGGCACCTCCACCACAATCTCCTTTCCCTTTCCCTAATGAATAACATTCAACAATAATAATTGCATAACAAAGAAAAAGATGCATGTGTGATGTATGATCATATATATGCGGTTAATTAGGCTTAGCTAGTAGGTACATGAGATCTATTCTTGGAGATGTGCATACACATTTTTCCTATTCCTAATAAAAAGGTGTTCTTTATCAAATTTTTTAAAAGGTGTTAGTTCATTGGTGAGATAGAATACAAATATACAGATCGAGTATGCAAATAAATCATATATATATAGACGAGTAATAAAAGATCAAGAGCTAGATAGCCCACGAACGTGCAATTCTATTGCAAGGTCTGTATGGCACAAAGGATCACTGTTGCCGTCGTCCTAACTTGCCAGCCTTGCCGGGCAAGTGCAATGAAGCCACATCTGGGCTGCTTTGCCTTAGTGCAGACCTGGGCTCGATCCACTACCGGCCCAACAGGCCAGCCCGAACCTTCCTTCTAATTAAGCCGTCTAGACTCTAGAGCCAGTAAACCCAAACAAGAAATGAGGAAACCCCTTCCCAGACCTATCATCAATTGCTGACGTCAACCAAGCTAAGGTAATATTGGAGGTGTTGCTTGGACAACTTCTTTTTTTAGATGACTGTTGTGTCAGAGGTGTGATTATACAACAGGAAATAGCTGACATCAACTCAAAATAGTGGAACAAAAATATATAGCTGCTGGCAATCAACTAGCTAGATCAAAGTAGAAATTATCACAAAAATGATTCTCTTAAAACAGTGAAACAAAAGAAAGTAATTAATGAGGAATGCTCGGAGGTTTCTTTGCAAAAAAACCACTCTAACATTCATGCTCGTGCTAGTTTATGTGTGAACTAGACATGCCCACAAGGAGATGCCATGTCACACCCTCATGTCATGCCTCTTCCGTTGATCCTCTGTCAGTATGAATTGTAAAATCCACCATGATACACTTCTAGGACCAATTAAGAAAACTTATTCAGGAATCAGTCAAAACAAGCTAAAACTTAAGTTGGATTGAAATCTAGAAACATATATGCAATGGTAACAGTTTTACTAACAGCTTCCAGTTGTATAACCGTTGTTACCTAAACTCAAATAGGTATGAATGCGGTAACACATAAGAAACACTTTAAATGATTTATTGTTTGTACACAAGTACTACGAGTGATAAAATAAGCATGAATAGATGTCATGCTACATCCTCATGGCGTCGATGCTCTCTTAACTCGTATCGGTATCAAATCATAAACATATGATGGCCTTGTGCGACTTAATTTAAAAAGAGCTAAAAAAAGTTTCATGGATTAGAAAACCAGAGGCTTTACAACGGTTATTGTTGCATACATGCCTCTGATTCAAATATCCCTTACTACCTGAAACACAAACATGTACTAACACGATAACATATAAGAAACACTTTAACAGCACAAACCAAAGAAATTGGTTACACACGTGTACCCGGTTCATACATGCCCATGAAAAAAAGGAGATCTTGAACTAAACTTAGGAAACAAACATATAAACCATGATGAATCTGAAGTCTAACAAAATTGTGATGAAAAAAGTTGCTCAGAAAAAGCACCAAGTAGCAATTTTGATCTAGATAGAGACCCACTGTGGCCTTGTAGGACTTTATAAAAATTAGGTAAAATAAGTAGCATGGATCTAAAAACCAGAGGCTGTTACAACCATTATTATTGCATACATGCCTCGATCTGGTTCAAATATCTGTTACTACCTGAAACGCAAACATGTACGAACATGATAGCGCATAAGAAACGGTATACTAGCATAATCCAAAACAATTGGTTACACACATGTACCACGGTTCATACGCCCATGAGAAAGAAAAACGAGATCTTAAACTAAACTTAGGAAACAAACGTATCAGCCATGATGAATCTCCAGTCTAACAAAATTGGGATGGAAAAAAGTCGCGCAGAGAAGCATCAATTAACAATTTTAGATCTAGATCGAGATCCTTATATCAAGCTAAGCTATTCCCTGAATTTATAGAGCACAAACATCAGAGATCGATGAATATGAACCCGCTACCTCATAGCAAACAATTCCTAATTAAAATAGATCCAATTTCCATACATTTACCAAGGACAAATTACGATTGAAATTCGTTCTACGCACGCATCGATCGATCGAGAGCAGCTAGCAGATGTGTTTCTTGTATATTACCTTGTTGCTTGCGGTGTTAGAGGAACCACCTATGCTAGACATGGCGTGCAGGTGGGGAGTGTTCTCACAGCTGACAAGCACAATAGTTCTCTTGTTCTACTGTTTCGTCGAGAGGAAATCTGGAAATATAGCACAAGCTCAGCCGCAATGGGCCAAGGGTTATAAATATATAGGCAAATTCAGAAGGGGAATGATATATTAATTAATATTGTAAACCACTAGTACACTGTAAAAGAAAAAGGAAACAGCATAGTTTTAACATGGCTCTATCTCGTTTTGTAAAGAATTAATCATGGCCGTCGTCGGTAAATCTACCTACCAATCCAACGGTAGGCTCACGCTACACCATGCTGTGTGCTGTTCCAGCAAGCCGAGAGAGTGATCAGATTGATGACAACTCTGACAGCCAGAGAAGATGGCATACATGATCTCTAGCAGCATTAGCTCATCACGTTGAGCGTGAGCCGTCGTCGTGTGAGGCAAGTTCGATCGCCGTTGGTTGCAGACGCGGCGCCAGCTTGGAGCCAGTCAATACGTTTCTACAGTGGTCTACTTATTCAATGTGCTCCTGATGTCAGTCGCGCTACGTTTAGCAGCAGCGCTTAACTTTTAGTGAAATGGAAGCCTTGTTTTGCATGCAGATGATGATGAGAAGGAGAACGTGTACGTGTCGTTCTTCGGGTCTCCTGCTGCTGCAACTGATCCGGGAACCCGCGTTGGTCTCCGGGTGGAGAAATCAGACGCGAGATGTGCCAAATCTGCATGCATGCATGCAAGCTTTAATTGAAATTAGATGTGAGATGCCAAATATATACCTATGAATAATAATCCTAGCTTTTATTTATGAAATCAGCCTGGATATGCTAAATCTATGTAGCAGATTTCATTTAGCACCCTTATAGCATTTGGCCGCGTCATTACCGAAATGGCGCAGGTAGGTGCCGTGCATAGGAGCGGCGGCGTGGTGTATGAGGGTGGCCGGGCTCCTTTTGCTGCCTCCTGCTGTCACATTAGCTGGTACTGCACCGTAGTATGAGCATGCAAAGAGATCCTAGTGCAGGAGCATGAGCATGAGCTCGCTGCTAGCTGTTGTTGACATATTAACATAACGAGCATGAGCATGAGCATGTAAAGGGATCTAGGCATCTAGCCAAGATAATATGATTTTTTTTAGCATGAGTAAGTAGCCAAGCATAATATGATACGAGCCAATCACTACTGCAGAAAGAATAACCGTAGCAGGCGTTTTCCTTTTTCCGCGGCGGGCAAACGCGTCCGTCACGGTCATAAGGTCACGGTAAATCGTGGCCACTACCGTGGCGGGCGCTCGTGCACGCTGCGGTTAATCTATTAACCGCAGCGGTCAACATAACACACCCGCTGCGGTTAATGCCTATTTACCGTAGTGGGCGGGTTAGATTAACCGCATCACGCGCATTATGTTGCCTCCCATGGGTATTGCTATTAACCGCAGCGGGCAGTTTATGTTGCCCGCCACGGTAAAGTGTTTTTAATTAAAAAAATAATTAACCATTGCTGCATTTGAATTTAAACAATTTACAAATTCTAGATTTCATATTTTATTTCAGAAACAAAGATTATATATATATATATAGAAGTTCAATACATAAGACACGACAAAATATATAAATCAACTTAGTTGTTCTCATCATCCACATATACACATATGAAACCGACGAATCAGCTACACATCACAATTCTACTACGTGGGCGTAATTCGTCGGCCGTAGCATGGTGTTCCATCTCCTAAGCTTCTCGAACTCAGGTTGAATCGCCAATTCACCTTCATTATCGAAGAATAGTTTGCCTTAGAGCACGCATTTCTCTAGGATGAACTTACATATGTCCGCATTGATTTGCTTGAAAGCGTGTCATTCATTCTTCATCGTTTCTCCATGATCCTTCACTGCTTCCTTGAGCTTTTTCTAGTTGTTGGTGTACTCCCTGCTTTCCCTTAGGTTCTCATAGGTGTACAAGCCACGTGCCTTTGATCCCAAGGGTTGTTTGGCGCACTGCACGATCGATACAGAAGCATTAGAACACATATGTACCAAAAGCATGATTGAACTACCTTTGAAACATACTTACAGGGAAATTGCGTCAGATTTTGAGGTGGTGCTTATGTCTCTTCTTAAATTTCTCCGTTCTCCAATCCCAGCATTGCGGATCCTTGAGATACGCACTATAAGTGTTGTACGAAGTGCATTAGTGTTAGCGTCAATTTGAATACGATAACCGTAAAGGATCAAGAAGCTTAGTGGCTTACTTGAAAGGCTTACTTTTTCAAGCAGTCTTCGAAGAGCTTGTACCCCTTTTTGTTTGGTTCCTGTAACGAGTCAAATATGACAGCCCGACCATCTTGAGGATAGATGAGGAAGGCAACCCAGTGGCCGACGGCTTACACCATTGAAACAGAGTACATGTTACGTCGACGAGAAGGCATGACTCTAGCCACTTTTGCTCTACATGGATGTTTTTGACTTACCCAAAGTGGTAGGCAACCATAATACAATGCGGCCCATACGGGTTGAGCTTCCTCATTACTTCAAAGATGTACCTTGAAAATTTCTTCTTCTCCTCTTTCATGTTGTCTTCGTACTTCTTTTCCCTCTGCCGCACGGTCAATTCTAGGTCCGTTATTTGGAAACCCTTGATCACTCTCTCAACAGTATGCATTGGAGAGAGGTATAGGATAGGATGGTGCTTTTTGTTGCTAATAGTGACCGTCAACCTGCACGGACAAGTCGTCGTGTCCTAAAAATCATATAGTTCTCCAATACAAATGCAGAGATCAGTATATGAAGGTCGCAATCATCACTTACAGAGAGAATAAGGTGATTTGGACGATGTCAAGGTCTTCTTCCCACAATAGATTGTACATCTCTTGGAAGTCCACATGCAGCTGAATATCACCACTGGGCAAGTGAAAGAAATCCGAGGGAATCTTGATGGTGAAACATGTCATCCCGGCTTTTGCCACTTCCATATACCATAGGTGGAACTTCCTTGTATCCCACTTTTCGTCGTCGATGAGTTGGGCCTCAGGTATCATGAACTTTCCAAGCTCATAGTGGATAGGACAGTCTTTCGCCTTGGGAAATAGACTGATCTGGAGAGTATTTGTAGGCCTAACAAAACATGGATACAAATGTTATTGCCATTTCATGTGTTAGAAAGGTTAAGAGATTATTATGCTTGTTTGTCTCATACCTTTCGGACATAGTAGTGTACGGGAGCGGTGTGGCGGTCATGCCTGCATCCTTGCTCGGTGGAGGAGGGGCCTCAAGAGTAGCAGTAGCTGTTGGTGGAGGTGTCTTAGTTGCGTTGCCTCCTCCGTGCCTGCTTGTTGTCTGCTTGGGCTCCGAGGTGAACTGTTTGGAGGAGGGGCACAGGTTGCGCCCATGTCTTTGTCCCCCTCATCTCCTTGTGCCTTCTCCTCATCCCCGCCATCGTCCTCGTCTTGTGCCTACTCCTTGTCCTGGCCATGGCCATCGCCTTGTCCCTTGCCCTTGCCCTTGTCCTCGCCATCGCCTTTGGCATCATCGCCACTGCCATCATGATCATCTGGGGGACAAGATCCGCCCACTGATCGTTGTGATCCGGTAGTTGATGGCTGTGACCTGGTGTCGACGTCGGAGTTGGTGTCGATGCAATGATCTCAATGTCTTCCTTGTTCCACAGGACTTCATGACCAACAACCTACCCAAGAAATGTGACGTGTTGTATGTTTGGAAGGTCCAATTCATACTCTTCTTGCTCTGGCACATTCCAGAGTGGGGTCACGATGACATAGCCTTCTGGGATTTCCTCTGGGCTGAAATCTATGCTTTTGGGATGTAGCATTCCATCGGCTATATACAACTTCTTGGATCTTCCAAACGGGATTAGGAGCTAGATGTGTGTGTCTTTCTAGACGTCCTTGGTCCAGTGACTTGGTCGACCCTCGATCATCGGCAACCCTTGTGGTTGTTGAACTGGAGGCGTGGCCAGGTTAGCCTCACAAAACATCTGTGACCTCATCACCACCATTTCGGGCTCATTGCTTATGAAGGCTTCTTTTATTGAGTGTTTGATCACTTTGGCCATGCCTTCTTCGAAGCCTTTTTGATACAATGTGGCCCTGTAATTCTGCCTCGACTTGTATGCGATGCGTCGGCTTGCCACGACTTGACCAACTTCCTATGGATTATACCATTTTGTGTAGAAGCAGTCACTAACACTTAATTCTACTTCTCACGAACACTTAGCTTTTATTTCTCATAAAACTTTTGGGAAATGACTTCATAGACAAGAGGACATGCTAACTTTCAATTAATTTGTATTCTCATGTACTTTTCTGTACTCTCATGTACTACTATAACTATTGTTTTTTGTGATAATTATTCTGTTATGAACTTTTTGTATGTGGTTCAAATTTTTAGTGCCTCTTTGGACAATATATGACTTAACTATTGCATTTTTGTCAAAAGTTCATAATATGCATGCAAGTTTCTAACTAAAAAGGCACTTTAGATTGTCTTCAGGTTATTGATGAAGAAAGTTTTAGAATCTACACTTCATACTGTTTTCGTGCTTATTAACTGGATAATATGTTGTTCAGGCTTCTTAACTTGATAATATATTCAGGTTGTTAAATTTATTACTTGATAATGTCTCATGAATGAAGTCTGATTTTTTGTTGCTCCCTTTGGATAGTATATTGTTAGATATATGCGCCAGGGATACCAACACCACCCATATATATGACCATCACTAGGCTATCAGCCTAGCAGCCACCAAGGAGGATGCCTGCAAGGGCTAACACGATTGACCAACATGGAGATAAGCAAACCAAGAAAGATGTATCTTCACAATATCTAGGAACAATCTGCTATGCATATCGTGTAATAAACTAGAAATCCAATATGTTAACCTGTTCACCCTCGCTGTAACCCTATCCCCTCTACCTATATAAAGGTGGGTAGGGACCCTAGGCATGGGATCCATCTTCCTTCATTCCAATCTAATACGTAGCTAGGAGCAACAACCCCTATAATTGAACATATGAACACAAGTGCAGTAGCACCACTGGAGTAGGGTTTAGCGTGCCACCACACCCTAAGCTAGTATAAATCATGTGTCTTGTGTGCTACCATCTACTTAAGGCTGGATGAAAAACTCAAAGCTCGTTAGCTCGTTCGTCTTGTGGTTGGCTTGGCTCGGCTCATTATGATAATTAGTCGATCCGAGCCAAGATTTTAGCTCGTTAGCTATAACGATCTAACTCGGGAGCCAAGCGAGCGATAATTTTAGGAAAAAGGTCATTGTAACTTATATTAGTTTTGTATTACTCCATCCTTACACTCTACAAATGGTTGATATGTTAGCACATATGAATATGCAAATTCCTAACTGAAATGGCAATTTGGATTGTCTTCAGATATGGAACAAGAGACCCTCTAATTTTCTAGCTATAGTCTCATCTGTGCAGGTTGTTGATGAAGAAAATTTTTGGATCTACACTACATATTGTTTCATGCTTCTTTTTTAGATCAAAGGCATTGCCTAGCTTTATTGAAAGCGTATCAAGCCAACAAATCTTGCTAGGGAAACCAACTTACAAGGGAGTTCAGCACGCTTCTAAGAGCGAGACAACAAAGCATTCACTAAGGAACTCAACTAAAGAGACCACCCCCAATGAGGAACCCAAAAGAGTATTGAAGATACACTATAAAACAAATTATAGATTATTAGCATTGGTCGTGACTAGCTAAATAATCTCCTCTGCTAAGGGCTTGAGTTTTGGCTTCAGTAATGGAATCCATGTCTTCACCAGGGAAATCAACTTGTAAACCAGCACCGCTGGTGTAGATACCGTCTTCTTGTTAAACACCACGTCATTGTGAGCTTTACATAATGTCCACAACACACCTACACATACAAACATTGTTATCTCGATCTTGCTTTACTCCTCTGCAATGTTCAACAACTTCTCTAAAAAAGAATCATAGCAGACTAGAGATCTTTCTATCCAAAACTATCTCTAAAGAAGGACCAAAGGAAGATGGCAATGGGGCATTGAAAAGAATGTGATCTGAGATCTCTAATCTACCACATACAAAACACTCCTATTTCCCTGACCATTTTTTCTTTTTTAGTTGAACAGGACACTGAATTCGACCATGAGCTACCATCCACACAAAAATCTTAACCTTCAATGGTATATTACATTTCCAGATTAGCATCATTTGTTGATCAATCACTCCCCCGAATGTCATTATTTTGTATAAGGATCTCGAAGAGTATTTTTTGGAGCTGTCCAGAAGCCAAAATGCTTGATCTCTACCAGTTGTTAGTTCTGTATCACTTAATAGCTCTAAGAAGCTTTTCCACTCATTTGCCAAAGAATCATCAAACTGTCTCCTGAATTGTACTAACCACTGTCCATTCACATAAGCTTCGGAGACCTCTAATTCTGGGTTAAAGTAATATTATAGAGATTTTGGTAACTGATTTCAAAGGACAACTACTGTGGGGGTATAAACCCCTATACCCTTATGGCTAGACTTGGGCCAGGAGATTTGGCCCATTATGAGATAGCTTGAAGCTTGATCCAACTGCCTGGAGTTTTGCGTAAGGAAACAAGACGTGGAGATCAAGCAGGATTCTAGTTGGTTGGAATAGGAATTGATGTCGCGTCATCTATGGCAATTGTAACCGACTAGGATTAGTTTCTAGATCTATAACCCTGCCCTCTGGACTATATAAAGAGAGGCAAGGGACCCCCTTAGACAACTCAACCCAATTCAAACATCTCATAGCAATACAATCAGACGCAGGACGTAGGTATTACGCCCTCACGGCGGTCGAACCTGGATAAAATCATTGTCTGTGTCTTGCGTCACCATCAAGTTCGTAGCTTGCGCACCTGTCTACCGATAATCTACTACCGTGGGTACACCTAAGGTAGACTGCCGACTAGCTTTCGTCGACAGTGGCGCGCCAGGTAAGGGGTGTGCGTACAGCTCTTCAGACAAACAAGATGGTCATCATCCCTGCTTCTACTGTCGTGGCTGAAGGCCTCACGTTCACCGTCAGCCAGATCAACTGGACAACTCATGCCGGTGGCCTCACGACCATGACTTTGGAAGAAGATCAGATTCGACCTAAAGCAGCAAAGGTGATAGTCTCGACCACATCGACTGTGACCACCTCCGCCCTGACAACGTTGTCGGTTACGCCGACAACTCGTCCTCTGCCTGCCCGTTACAAGGGAAAACAGGGAGGCAGAGGACGGTAATCATCCCTGCTTCCGCTGTCGTGCTGAAGGCCTCACGTTCACCACCGGCCACATCACCTGGATAACTCACGCCGGTGGCCTCACGACCATGACTTTGGAAGAAGATTAGATCCGACCTAAAGCAGCAATGGTGATAGTCCTGACCACATCGACTGCGACCACCTCCACCCCAACAACGTTGTCAGTTACGCCGACAACTCGTCCTTCGCCTCCCCGTTACAAGGGAAAATGGGTCGACAACTCCGACCTGCTCGAAGCCATTGATCGCGCTAACCACAAGCTCTCCGAGGCTTCCGATCTGGTAGATACAATCTCAAGCCAGATCACCTGGATGGCGCCGCCTAATCGCTGTGAATCCCCTCGACCAACTCGTGTCACCACACACGAATGGTTGGGAACATCGTTGGCAATCACGACCACCCCCGAAGGACAAAGCGTTCGTTTCAAGGTGACCCCTCCAAACAGGGGCTTCCCTCACGGCTTGAGTAACACGACCGACCAGATCACATGCTTTACTCAGCAGTTGTTTGAAGCGATGGATCTGTCACCTAGACAACCGGCGCGACTAACATGATACTTCGTCAACATGGTTTCTATCCAAACTTTACCGGAGGGCAACTCGAAGTGTGGTTCAATCCCCACAAAAGCCTCACAAAGGTGGATGAAAGTCGCCACCATATGAAATTATCTTTCCAACCATGGGTCGAACGTTGAAAACAGAGTCTGAATGCGTTCTAGCCGTCTGTTTTACTTCTCGCTGGTCCTGGACTCCGAAACAGGCTCGAAGTCGACTCAGTTTGGGCCTCCTCCTTAACTTGGACGTCCTTGCTGGTCCTCCATGCCTCTAAGCCGTCCCTTATGCATAACTCTTGATCCCTTTGCTTAACTCATTTATTCAGGATACTCTTGATCCAGTAGCAACTAAGCAAATCAAAAGAATGGCTGGTGCTTCCACACACACGCGCGCACACACACACACGCACGCACGCACGCATGCACACACAAACACACACATACACACACGACTAGCTAGGCTTGTTTAATTCAATAACTCTCCATTGGCTTGACATCATTTATTTCAGAGCACCCTTGATCCACTAGCAACTAAGCAAATCATAAGCATAGCCCTCTTCATCTTTGCCTACTTGCGCTTTTGCATGTGTGCACGCACACACACATGGCTACCTAGGCTCTGATTATTTCAGCAACTCTCCACTGGCTCAACATCATTTATTTGGGGCACCCTTTGTCAACATCTGGACTCGCAGTCCAAACACCAACTAGTGAATTTATGTCTGTGTGCCCTCAATCCAGATAGTGATGTAGGAAGAACATAAGGATTTTATATTGGTTGAGGCCGAGAATGCCCTACGTCCAGTGTGAGGTGGAGATTTGTATTATCCTGCACCGAAGTGCTCGTAGTAGGGGTTACAAGATGGCTACGAGAGAGGGATCGTGTCCCAGGTCACAGCCTAAGTGAGTTGTGTGTGTGTGGATTGAGTCGTAGTGTCTTAGCATGTGAGACTTGGCCCATGTCGGTGTTTTGTTCATTCTTTTTTTTGTGTGAGACCCTACCTCCCCTTTTATAGTCTCAAGAGGAGGTAGGTGATACATGTGTTTGTGTCATGATGTCATGGACTTGATCAGAGGTGTGGGTTGAAGCATGGCGTTTTACGGGGATGGAAAGGTGCTCCATTCCTAGTGTTGTGGTCGATCATGGTCATTGTATGGGCACTTCTATTGTTGTAGTGTTCGTGCCGAGCCATACTGGTGCTGTGACAAGACGTCTGTATCTGCCATGTCGACCCCTATTCCTCATCCCGCGTAGACCTCCGAAGCCTCTTCCCCATGGTTCATACCCTAGAGTTCTCAGGGATCCATGGCTACAGTGGTTGGGATTGATGTCGCCCATTGCCCTGACTTGATCGTTGTTGGGTATTCTTAACATCATTACCAAAAGTAGACTTAGTTTTCTAATTCTGATAATGGTGCCAAGAATACCAAACCTATCCCTTATATCACTTAAGCCAAGTTGTCATCCCTAGCATGACATAAGAGACGCGATATTGAAATATGCAATTGCTCATCTAAATAAATAATCGAATGGGATCTGCAAGCGCACATATTAATACCGATGTAGCATTTTAACCGGAAAGTATTCCAGGTATCGTTATTTATATTTTTACCATTGGGAAGGGATTAACAATCATCAATATTGATTACAGAATAGAATATGAGATTGAGTATCTATCATTTCATGTATAATATGAGATTGAGTATCCTATGTAGCTATTCTAATCTAGAGATCTAATTGATGTGGTGGCTCTAGGGCTTGATCAGAGGCTTCTTCTCCCTTGTTGAATAATGAATTAGGGTTGAGAGCTCTTCTCCTCCAGGGGCCAGGGGGTCTGGTTTTATAGTCCTTCCAAGTGAATATGGGCCGTTGGATCAAACCGACATTGATTGAACGGTTATCCTTGATCATTTAGGTCGGTGGAGCGTAATCCCGAAAGAGAGTTCTGATTGGACTCCAACAGGGGCGGGCGCCCTGGGCTAGGCTCCGTTCTGGCTCCGCTTCGTTCTCGTGGCTTCTGGAGTCTTCTAGATGTAAGATAATTGCGCGGTACGTTAATATCTCTATATAATCCCAACGTGTGGGCCTTTCTTCCGTATTTCCTGATAACCCCCTGCAGAAATAGATAAACACCAAAACTCGTGAAATTCTGTCTGATAAAAACCCTATGTCTGGATGTTGATTTCATTTGGATCCTTTTCTTTGTTTATTTGATAATTAAATTTGATACTTAAGGACACAATCGTACGCACAGTGACGGTAGCAGGTGCTACAGTGACGGAAGCGGATAGCATAGTACTCGCCATGCGCTGCTCTGTGTGGTGTGGGCGTGGGTATGAGAACGTGCCCTGTGTCCCATATGTCGTATGGTGGTCCTTGGTGTGTTTGGAAGCTTTGAGCGCTTCATTGGGGGCAAGGCGCTTGAGCCCAGGGCTCATGCGAGGCAGAAATTGTCCAAGGCTTAGCTAGGTCTTGGGAAAGATGGAATCAGTCTGATCTCATCCGAGGCCTGGCCTAGCCTCGAGTGCCTAGAACAACTCTGGTCTTGCTCGAGGCTTGTCCTGGTCTCAGTCGAGACGTTTTCCGATAGGCCTAGCTGTCCTTCTTGCCGAGGCTCGGTGATTGGGCCTCGGATGGGGTGTTGGGCGATTACTTTGGCCTCTCTAACTTATTATTATTTTGTTTTAAAAAGGAGATCAGGGTTTTATGCTTTCTGTTTGGGTACCCTGGTTTATGGTACCCGACACCCTTGATCTAGCAGCAACTTTGCAAATTTGAAGAATGGATCCCTCTTTGACTTTACCTACTTGCATGCACACACACACGACTACCTAGGCTCAATTATTTGAACAAGTCACCATTGGCTTGACATCATTTATTTGAGGCACCCTAGATCTAGCAGTAATAAGCAAATAAGAAGAATAGAGCCCTCTCTGTCTTTGCCTACTTGTGCTTCCGCACGAGCGCGTGTGCGCACACACATGACTACCTAGGCTCTGTTTATTTCAGCAACTCTTCATTGGCTCCACATTATTTATTCGGAGCACCCTTGATCTAGCAGTAACTAAGCAAATCAGAAGAATGGAGCCCTCTCCAGCTTCGCTTGCTTGTGCTTCCGCGCGCGCGCGCACACACACACACACACACACATACACACACGAGTACCTAGGCTCGTTTATTTCAGCAGCTCTCCATTGGCTCGACATCATTTATTTAGGGCACCCTTGACCTAACAATAACTAAGCACATAAGAAGAATGGAGCCCTCTATGCCTTCGTCTGCTTACGCTTTCATGTGCATGCGCGCGTGCACACACACGCATATGAGTGCACATGCGCGTGCACGCACACACATGGTTAGCTAGGCTCGTTTATTTTAGCAACTCTCTATTGGCTCGATATCATTTATTCGGGACACACTTGATCTAGTAGCAACTAAGCAAATCAGAAAAATGGAGCCCTCTCTAGCTTCATTTGCTTGCACTACCGCCTGCGGAATGACACATTTTGAATTAAGGCTGGTGGTGGAGGCTCAACTAGTGCAGGTATCTCATGCTCAACTTCAGAATCATGTGGTAGCTCCTTAGCAACAGCCTCTTATGATTTAGCAGCCATATGAACTTGGAGGCTCCTGTAGTGAAGCTTAGCTTCAAGCCCCGAGAAGTTGTCTTGTGATATATTGAAATTCCCTTGATCGATAATAAGAGGTATTAGAACTCATTATCTAAAAGAGAGAGACATTAGAACTAATATATATACACACACACTGGACACACTTCCGCTTGTTTTGTACAAAATTAATTTTTAGAGAAAGTTAAACATCTTTTACTTTTATGTTTCTTTACTAGGAGAGATGGCTGGTGTGTATGTAAAAGCTATGAAAAGCTGGTGTGTATGTAAAAGGTATGAAAAACACATTGCAATGATCTCCAAACAACGATTAGGCATTAGTAGGTAAGAGAAGAATCGAACATACCTCACGGACAATCAAGCTGTACAAAAGTTGGGGGTGCTATGGAGCTAGGTCCTATAGGTTATGCAGTGAGGTGTTGGCATCCGTGAAATGCTTGGATCTATTCATGGGCGTCAGATGCAACACCTTTCTTGCATTAATAACATATATCTGCAAATATTAGATATATATATATATATATA
>Ga0182004_10000847_pt1 | contig 20621 bp, 10 predicted proteins | sample Sormic07211540_1_FD_120479 | JGI IMG/M metagenome (GOLD analysis project Ga0182004, IMG submission 120479) | Endophyte microbial communities from Sorghum bicolor roots, Mead, Nebraska, USA - 072115-40_1 MetaG | ecosystem: Host-associated > Plants > Roots > Unclassified | place: USA: Nebraska...
ATCCTTCGAAACAAGTTCCCACATGAATATATTTAGACAAAAATTTATTAACGAGCATTTCTCTTATGAAGATAGAACATTTTTTATTGAGTAGAGACAATGTTCTAGATTTAAGGAACATTCCGTCTTCGTATGGAAAATATTCTCGGTTTATAAAAACAATATTTTTCAAATAGTAGACAATGTTCTAGGTTCAAAAAATAATGTTCCGTCTTTGTAAGAAAAATGTTCTCAGTTTAGGTTCATAAAATTAGTATTGTAATATACGTAAAAATAAATAAAAAATAAATACATAATACAAATAGAGATCAATGAAATCCAGAGCAAAGCATAAGGAAAAAAATAAAAATACGTAGTAGAGAAAATTTAAAAGAATACTATATGGATACTTTTCAAACATTCTAAAATATATTATAGAACATTACATGCGAACTAAGTGAACATCACTCAATATAATATAGAACATCACAAGAAACATAATAGAACAACGCATCTATACTACATGAACATCACAGAATACATCATAGAACATTATTATATATTATGTGAACATCACATGTGTACTATGCGAACATCACAAAAAACATCATAAAAACATCACATCTATACCACATGAATATAAACAAAATATAATAGAACATGTAACACATGAGTATCACATAAAATATCGTAGAACATCACATGTATACTGCATAAACATCACAAAAAATATCACAGAATATGATATTATAATCATGTGGATATCAAAAAAACATAGTAGAATATCACATCTATACTATATAAGCATAGAAAATAGAAAAAATAAATATAAAACATAATTAAGTAAGATAAAATAAAAAAAAAGATATGCAGAAAACCTAAAGACAAAAGAGAAAATAAAAAATAATGAAAGGTCACACCAAACAAAAAAAGAAAAATAATTGAAAAAAGAAAATAAAAAATAATGGAAAAGAAAAGAAAAATAAGCTGAAGCTATAAAAAGGAAATAAGAAAAAAAGAAAAAGAAAAGAAACAAAAAGAAAAACAAAATAAAGAAAAAAATACCAAGAAAATAGAAAAGAAACAAAAACAAAAGAAAATAAACAGGCATGAGTGTAAAGTAAAGGAAATAAAGTAAGAAAAAAGAAAAGAAAAGAAAAAGAAAAAGGAAAAGGAAAGAAAAAGAAAAAAAAGAAAACATACGTACTTACCTGAAGAATCGTCACATGTGTACGTGGACCACACCTGTCTGCTCACGTCCGCATGTGCGAATCAGGCAGAAAAACACTGCGCGGGAATCATCAGATGAGCGCTTCGGTCCGAACCTTCGGACCGGAAGAATCCTGGGGGCCTGCCTACCGACTCCAACTCCAACCGGGACACTTTATGCTGGAAGCGCCACTACAAGAAAACTCCCCCTATAGATACGTTTAATTTATTTGCTACGCCATTGAAAGTATATATATGTCTACATCTTGAGTGGTTCCAGTGCTAGACACGTTTGTTATCACGCTTTAAGAAATACGTATCTAGCTCTTGAGAGGCTACACGTCTAAATACGGTTATTGACACACTTAGGGAAGAACGTAACTAAATCTGCCGTTTAACACATTTCTAAATGCATCAATTGTTTCCTATATGGGCTGCCTATATGAGAAAATAAAAATGTCGGCCCACCTAGCCCAAAGCCACTCCACACTCTCTCGGTCTCTCCTCCGCCCCTCACGCATGCGGCCAACTGCTCTCTCCCTCAGTGGCGGCACCTCGCCCTTGCATGCAGCACCAACGCCTTCAAACCACCAGCACGTCGCCGCCGCCGCGCCCGTGTGCATTCTTCCAACTCTCGTGGATGTGATCCAGGTGCCCCTCGTCCAGTCTAGATCCCTTTCCCCTCTCCTTTGCATTATCTCCTTCCCTATCTTCGTCCCCTTCCCTTTCTTGATTTGATTCAACGATTATTGGAGTGCAGCTAGGCTTCATCTCCTAGAGCCTTGATCCAGATTCGCTCTGATTGTCTTGTAAAAATTGTTGATCCAAACAATATGATTATGACCTGTTACTTTCTGGTTACCAAGTGGAAAAGATGAAAGGATTTCAAGATTCGAGTCTTGTAATCCAGTCCTTGAGAAGGCGTTTGCTGCCACACCATCAAATCTCAAGGTACCCTAGCCTAATTTGGTTCGACATCCCCTTGTCCTCTGCTATCTCCTTTCACCTGCGGTCGTCCGGTATCCCTAACTTCGTAACTCGTGTGTGTTTTTGCAGTTGCCACTCTCTTATTCAGGTATAAGTTTTTCAAAACTTATGTCTTATGTGCAAACATCTTGTTCAAGTAGGTTTGAAAGCCTCAAAATATAGTTAGGAAGTTTCTCTGAATAGCCTGGATATGATATACTGTACCACATCAGCCGATGTTCCTTTGTGGATTTCGATTTTCACTAAACGTAATATGGAAGACACCAAAACAAATTGCCTATAGTTATTTGGTTGTGATATGATAGTGGGTAGCTGTTGTTGATTACAGGCTGTCAAACTTGCAATTTCTGTTATTGGCAACCTGATTGGGTGGGTGTTGTAGCACTGACTGTGCCTTTGAACTTCAGTGTTTGATTGGATAGATGAACATGTCACCTGTCATTTTCTTAAATCGTGGCATTTATTGCCCTCAAGGCTCAAGCAGCAAGCAGGTTTCATAGGTAACACAAGTTATCTTATACCCTTGATCTGTAAACTTGTAGCTGTCATTTTTTTCAAAACCATTTGTTCGAGAAAATATTTTCTAAAAAACCATGCATGGAATTTTCTATCCTCACCTTGTTAGCTTTACTACTGCTTAGTTGTACTATTTATTACTAATATATATATTGTTGTTGTTGTACAGTCTAGTAAATAGGGATGGACTTCTGATTTGGACCATCGTCACATCTCATTTTCTGAACCGAACACAGCACTTGACAGATCCATAAGTGGAGGATGAACGCTAATCATGTACGATTGTTCAAGCAGCACTAGAGCTCTGCTGTTTCACACGGGTAATGACCTGCTAGTGTCATTCAGAATAATATATGGTTATCTTGACATTTTTCAAAATAGAAATCAACATCGCAGTTTTGCTTTTGGGTGGTGTACTAGTTTCCTATGCCAAATTCTATAAAAAAAAGATCTGCACACCAATTATTTAGGATCTCTTCTACTAGACAAGCAGCATTTTCAACGCTGGACCGTACTCTGAAAAGAATCTGCATGCTTTATGATATAACAATCATTAAAAAATATTGTTTGTTTTTATCTCAACCTAAGACCTCTTTTCTAAAAATTCATCATAGGCATTTGTGTGCTGTATTCTAGAACTTATATTGAATTTATTTGTTTATGTATTTATTTTTGCAGGACCATAGAAGTGAATGTTAAGAAAATATGCTAAATGAAGAAGCGGAGATTCAAAATTGAAGTGAAGGTGTCTGATGCACAAATCTTTTGCAATAGGATTAGAACCTAGTGTGTAAGATTTAAGGGAATATTTAAGGAATTTGTAATATCTACTTGTGTATAGATAATTGATTTTGTTCCTAACTCTGTTTGCTGTAATATTAACTAAACACATTTCATTTGCTTTTTCGTCTTTGGTCCTATGGTGTCCAAAGTAATATTGTTATGCGTGCATTAGGAAATAGTTCAGCAAACTTTATTACCAAACAAGGAAAAAACAAAACAGAATGTATCAATTGCGCTTGACAAAATTTAAAATATTACTACAAGATCAATAGACACGTAATTCACCATCTCTAGAAAAAGACCACCTTGGTTTCAATGGGAAATTCATCAAGAAATGCTGGCAGATTATAAAGTCTGATTTCCTAAGACTGTTCAACGATTTCTTTATGAACTTTACGGATCTGAGACTGTCGATGACTTCAGACCGATCTCACTTTTGAACTACTCAGTTAAATGCATCACTAAACTCTTGTCAATTCGCTTGCAAAGTGTCATCCCGAGGCTTGTACATGCTAACCAGTATGGTTTCATTAAAGGCAGGACCATCCAGGATTGTTTTGCTTGGGCATTCTAGTTCCTTCATCTGTGCCATCACTCTAAGAAAGAGATTATTATCCTCATATTGGATTTTGAGAAGGCCTTCGACAAAATTGAACACCAAGTCGTTCTTGAGGTGATGAAGCATAAGGGTTTTCCTATCAAATGGGTCAAGTGGACTGAGGCAATTCTAAAAACTGGAAACTCTTCAGTTCTACTCAATGGACTTCCTGGTAAACCCTTCCCTTGCAAAAGAGGTGTCAGACAAGGAGATCCCCTCTCCCCTCTCCTTTTTGTCTTGGCTGCCGATCTGCTCCAATCAATCATTAATAGAGCCTGGCATGATGGTTTCCTGAATCACCCAGTGTCTGATGATTTCGAAGAGTTCTTCCCAATAATACAATATGCTGATGACACTCTCTTGATAATGCCAACTGATGCAAGACAACTCTTTATACTAAAAGGCCTGCTCCGTTCCTTCTCAGACTCCACAGGGTTGAATGTCAACTTCCATAAAAGCTTTTTAGCCCCCATCAATGTTTCAGCTGAAAAAAGTCTTCACCTTGACAGAACCTTCGGATGCGAAGTTGGTACTATGCCTTTCACTTACCTGGGCCTTCCTTTGAGTACCACGAGGCCAACTGTCCAGGAGTTCAGCCCCCTAATCTCTAAAATGAAGAAAAGGCTCTCTGGTGTAACTAAGTTTCTCTCTTATCATGGCAAACTCACCTTGGTGAACTCGGTCTTCTCTGCTCTTCTAACTTATTACATGTATAGCCTTATCATTCCCCCTGCAGTCATCCAGCAAATTGACAAATTCAAAAAACATTGCTCATGGAGCAAAGGAGATATACACAGAAGAGGAACTTGTCCAGCTGCGTGGGAACCCATGTGTAGGAAGAAAGATGAGGGGGACTTGGAATAATCAACATCCACAATCAAAACCTAGCTCTGCTCATGAAGTTTCTGGATAAATTCTACAGTCATGCCAACATACCATGGGTCAATCTAACATGGACCAAACTGTACCATAACAGTAACATCCCTTATGCGAAAAACCCATGTGACTCTTTCTGGTGGAAGGATATTATCAAATTATTCAGCAAATTCAGAAACTTCACCATCTGCCACCCCAACTTTGGCAACACAGTGTCCTTATGGAATGATTCATGGTCTGATGATGCGCTAGAACTAAAGATGCCTCATCTTCATTCATTCGCCAAGAAAAAGAACTGCTCCCTCAAATTCTTCCTAGACAGTGACCTGAGCAGAATCTTTTACCTGCCTCTTCAGTCCAGGCCTCAACTCAATTAGATGAGCTACAACAGATTGTTGATGGACTTCACCGTGATCCAACCAGCCTGATTCCTGGAGTTATTCCTGGGGTCCAAAGTTCACCTCCAAGAATGCCTACAATGCCCTTCAAGGCACAACTGAAGCCTCCCCTCTTTTTAGCTGGTTATGGAAATCAGGTGTTCTGGGCAAGCAAAAATTCTTTGTTTGGCTCTTACTCAAAGATAGGCTCAGCACAAGAAATATCCTGAGAAGAAAGAATATGTTTCTAGATGATTACAATTGTGTCCTTTGTGTCAACTGCTCAGAGGAAACAAATCACCACCTATTCTTTGTCTGCCCTTTCAGCATTGCTTGTTGGAACTTGATTGGAGTGCATTGGGATCTCTCTCTCCCACCCCTGGACATGTTGATACATGCTAGACTCAGTTTTGGCAGTCACATATTCAGAGAAATCTTTATCATTGCCTGCTGGAACATTTGGAAATCAAGAAATGGTATTATATTTGATAATATACCTGCCTCCCTGGTGGCATGGAAAGAAGCATTCAAGGCTGACCTTAGTCTGGTGTGTATCAAGGCTAAGAGGAAGATATCTGATCCACTGACGTATTGGGGAGAGAGTCTTTTATGATGTTTTTCTTGTACCTTTTGTTGTTGTTTTTGTCTTGGGCTTTACAAGCCTTGTACTTTGTACAGATGTACAGACTCCTTTTGTAATTACCTTTGTTCATAGTAATGAAAAAAGAAAAAAAATAGGTAGGAAACTTCCCTGCCGTTTCCTCAAAAAAGAAAAAGGGCACCTCATATCTTCTAGAGAAGCTTGGCACCATCTCTAGAAAGCGTCTTAGTTTTGCTAGACACGCTTGGCATAGTTTCTAGAAAACCAATTTCTGACACAGTCTATGGAGAGACGCTCTAGACACGCTTTAGTGAAGCGTGTTTATATTTTACTAGAGATGAAATAAAACATATCTAGCCCAAAAATAAAACGTATCTAGAGGGGGTGTTTCTTATGCGTGTGTGTCGTCCGTGCAAAATTTGTGCCTTGGGTGCCTGCCGGCCAGTCCTCCTTGGCGGCGAACTTGATGGTAGCTAGGGTCTTGTTTAGTTCTTGAGAAATTTTATAAAAATTGTTATATTTTTCATTATATTGAATCTTGCGGGATATATATAGAACATTAAATATAGATTAAAAAATAATTAATCACATAGTTTATTTAAATTTGTGAGATAATCTTTTAATCCTAGTTAGTTTATGATTGGATAATATTTGTTAAATACAAACGAAAGTGGTATAGTGTGTGTTTTATAATTTTTTTTTGCAACAAACAAGGTCTCGGTAGGTGGTCATCGTCGTCGTCGTCATCGGTCCACTGCATACCGTTGTCCGCGACAAGGACGACGACGCAGCTGATGCGACCTGTTCATGAGAAGCACCCGGAGGCGCATAGGACCGCCCGGCCGCACGGCGCACGCGACAGGGACAGTGGCCGGGTGTGCATTCTAGCGCTAATGAAGGCCTGAGTCCGGTCCGCATGCATACGCCGCGAGCGACTCTCAGGAGTCAGGACGAAGCAACGCCGTGGACACCCGCGGAGCATTGTTATCTCTAGAGTACTAGACTAGAGGCGAGACTTGGGCCTTGTTTCCAAATAATTTTGTAAAATCTTTTAAATTCTATTACATCGAATCTTTAGACGCATCCATAAAATATTAAATATAGACGAAAAGAAAAAACTAATTGTACAGTTTGGTCGGAATTGACGAGACGAATCTTTTGAGCCTAGTTAGTCCATGATTGGATAATATTTGTCAAATACAAACGAAAGTGCTACGGTATCGATTTCTCAAATTTTTTAGAACTAAACAATGCCTAGTTTCCAAAAACTTTTGCAAAAAGTTTTAGATTCCACGTCACATCAAATCTTGCGGCACATACATGAAGCATTAAATATAGATAAAAATAATAACTAATTGTACAGTTTACTTGTAATTTGCGAAACGAATTTTTTGAGCCTAGTTAATATATGATTAAATAATATTTATCAAATACAAATAAAAGTGCTATTATTTCTATTTTGTAAAAAAATTTAGAAGTAAACAAGGTTGGTGGAAGAAGCTACCAACCCCAGCGGAAGGAAACGGGAGGAAATGCATCAGCATGATCGCCCATAAATAGGAGATCTACACCCTGCTGTGGAACTCCAGCAGAAGATACTACTCTCCTTCATAGAATTACAGCGCTCCCCCCATCTCCTTCACAGCGCGCCCGAAGACAAACATCTACTAACCGTAAGTACAGATCTCCTTTTATTTAAAATTGTTCAAGCTGGTTCTTTACTTCTGTCAGGATCTTCAAAAGTCTTTTAAAATTTTACTCTCTATATCATAATTTAGAGAAATGATCTATTTGACTTTGTAAAATAGAAAGTTAGCTATTCCTTAATCTTTGGTGGCCATATACAACCAACCATTGGCACTAGGTACCTGATTTTGTAAGATAACAAGACTGTTGTGTATCTCTTATTTTTTTTTGAAAAGTTATCTATTTAACTAAATAGCTAAACAATGAAATTTTGTTACTAATTTTAGCCAAGCTCTTGAAGTTGCTCTTAGAGAAACTCCAACAGCTTTGCTATTCTTATTATGAAGACTTTTTAGAACTTGTATAGTAGAAAAATAGGCTCCAACAGATGTGCTATTTAGTTTTGTAAAATAGAAAGTTTGCTATTCTTGATTTTCGTTGGCCATATATAGCCAACCACTGACACTAACTATCTGATAGCAAGACTGTTGGGACCTCTTCTTTTTTAAGAAGTTGTCTATTTTATAAAATGGCTAAACATTAGAATTTAGCTACTAATTTTAGCCAAGCTCTTGAAGATGCTTAGCTCGCTACTCTTTACTGATACTCTATAAATCATTTTGATTTTCTTAATTCTTTGATTTTGAAATTAAACTTTCTTATTTTTAAAATAATTTTGGGTGGAGGCACGCTTTGTGTCAAATATGCATTTAATTAATTTTTTTTTTCATTTGAAATCATCCATAACTCCAAATATTCAATAACCCGTCGGCAGGTGTGGCCGGCCGTATGCGAACCTATGTTGCCACATCAACCAAAACCACATTTAAAACTAATTTAGAGGGTAATTTGTTTGGTTTTGGAAGTTAGTTAGATATGTTAAGGCACTAACTATAGAGTCTAAAGTTATTTATTATCTCGAACAATGTAGACTTAGAATCTAAATAAGACTTGGAGTCTTATTTTTTTTACCTCTTTCTTCAATAAATATGCTGCCACATCAGCAAAATACAATAAAAAACGTGTAATTTGAGTCTAGGGTGCTTGTTTAAATTCAGAAGTTGAGGAGACAAACGGACTTGAGTCCTTTTTTATGACGCTGGTTAGTTCAAAAGTGAACTAATCAACGTCATATACTATGGCCACCAAAAACCAAAAACTTTTTAAGATTCTCCGTGATATCGAATCTTACGGCACATGTATGGAGCATTAAATATAGATGAAAACAAAAACTAATTGCACAGTTTGTCTGTAAATCGCGAGACGAATCTTTTAAGTCTAGTTACTTCATGATTGAACAATGTTTGTTAAATAAAAACGAAAGTGCTACAGTAGCGAAATCCAAAAAAATTTCACAACTAAACAAGGCCTACGTATACTACAAGAGGACAACTAAACAAGGCCTACGTATACTACAAGAGGACAACTATAGAATTACTCAGGCCTTATTTAGATCTGAAAAGTTTTTAGATTTTGACACTATATTATTTTTGTTTTTTATTTGACAAACATTGTCCACTTGTGAAGTAACTAGGTTTAAAAGATTCGTCTCGTGATTTACAGACAAATTGTGTAATTAATTTTTATTTTCATCTATATTTAATGTTTCATGCATGTGTCATAAGATTCGATGTAACGGAGAATCTTGAAAAGTTTTTGGTTTTTGAGGTAAATTAAACAAGGCCTCATTTTTTTACTCTAGTCCTTATTTGGTTCATCAAATAATAAAACGAGAAGTACTTTGTGGATATTAATTTTAATTTATGTGATTGAAATAGAGGCCCTTAATTACCGTATCATTTAGGAGTACTACTTTAGCTCCACTTATCATCGTTGTGTCTCGACTACATGCATCTTGCTGCATTAATTAGCAGGACGATCACACCAAAGATGACAAAGTCGAAGAAGGAACGTAGAGCGAAGCGCAAGAAAATGATTAAACACGTTTGCAAAGTGATTGGGTGTACGATGACGGGAGCCAAGATTGGTTGTCTCGTTGCTGCTCCCCTATGTGGCCCGGCTGGTGCAGCTACATTTGCCCCGATTGGCGCAATGGCTGGGTTTGCACTCGGTGTGCGTTCGGTACTGAAGGACGACCTGATAGGGGATGTGGGCCCAACGGCTTATGATGTGTGCACCGACTGTATAAAGGAGATGTTGGACTGATGGTTTGTGCGGCTGATAGTTTAAACTGAATTATTCATGATTTGCATTTTTTGCATTGTTATTCCTACTAGATATGGATATCTAGTGTAAATAAATGTAAGCATAAATAAGTTGATTATGATTACAATGTTTTTTTACCATGAATATATAAAGTTTTCCTACTCCCAAAAGTAGTTACTCTCATCTTTAGTAAACAATACTGTGTATGTGTGCATATTTATTTGCCAGTTTGAGTATGTTTATATACTCGTTTTAAGATGCTCCAAATCTTACAACATGATTTTTTAAAAGAGCCCATATGTTTTAATATGTTACTATAATACCATTATAGTAGTATAAAAAATAAGTATTACCATGTAATTTATCTATACTTGCATACTTCACATACATACTATCGTAAATGTTCTAGAGTGATCATATACTTCATCTACACAGTACATACACTTCATCAAACCCCCATTCTCTCCTTCACCGCTCACCGAGCGCCTTCACTGCTTGGTGCACCCCTTGATTTTGTCGTGTTGTCCTAGCTCCACCTTAGCTGTGCCGCCCCCTCTCTCACCTTCCAAAGTTCTCTCTCTGTCGCCCCCAATCTCGACAACTTGACTCTCCTAGCCTAGCTATGTGCTTGCCTCTCTAACCGGATTTGGAGACATGTGTCCCTCTCTGTTGAGCTATCTAACCCAGCGGTCAACATGTTCATTTTTTTTCATCGTATGATCTACCCTTTGCTCATTCCTCTTCCTCTGTTCTCTGTCACCATGGAGCTTGGCGGAGAACCTCTGACTCGCTCCTCCCATACCTGTCGCACTCCCTACTGAATTCGCCATCTTTGCCACATGGAAAGCCAGTTGCCACTATCTCCAACCTTCAATCTGCTCTCATCGATATGCATCTAGCGGCTCCACTGACCCCCCTCACCTCCTATAAGAAAATGACGGTGAAGACACAGAGTAGTGCCTTCTGGTGAAAGTAGCAGGACTGGAAGGGGTGACTAGCACCATTCCCCTCTCGGGAATCTAATCGAAAAATGCGGAAGGCATAGAGCAGAAGCTACCACAAGGTTTATCAAGTGAAATCAAACCTTTTTCTCGCTTAGTTTAAGGACCACCTATCACACTCCAAAATTTAGATTTTGGGTTGTGAATAGAAAAAATTAAAATAAAAAAAGAAGAAATGATTTTATTATTTTCTTAAAATTTTCCAAGATTTAGATCGGTTATTGATAATTTGAAAATGCAAAATATGTGTTTTTTCTCAAACTTTTATAATTATAATTAATTGAAAGGGTGTTGCATTCATTTCTTTTCATAATTTTTATTGTGTGAAAAATGAATTAAAAAATTCGCTCAAGTCCCCAATAGGTTCTGTCCAAATTTCAAAAAGGAAATTGAAAAATTCTAAAAACATCCGTTTTCGTTTTGGGCCGAAATCTCTTCTTCCCTTTTCTTTTTTCTCCAATTCAAGTCCACAGACTCCCTCCCTCTCTGGGCCGAAACCAAGCCGGCCCGTTCTCTTTCTTTCCGCTACTGGGCTGGAAGCCCATGGCCTCTGCTCCTCTCCCCGCCTCCCTCTCCTTCCTACCTGGGCCGACGGCCTGTACCTCAGCCCAGATCACGCACCCCTCGGCCAGTGGGCCTTAGCCTAGCTGCAGCAGCAGCAGCAGCAGCCGCATCGACGTGTCCCCCGTCGCGGCGTTGCAGCCGTCGCTCGCCGTGTTGTCTCCCTATCCCTGCCGGCCAACTTGCCTCCATCGGTGTTGCAGTTGGATTGCAATTCAGCATCCCTGCACTTTCAACTCTTCTAGTTTTTACGATGCGTATGGTTTGGAAGCCTGGACATAGGTTGTGCATGGCTCCAGTGAGTGCATGACACTTGAGCGAGGGAACTGGAAATACGAGCGTGGCCAAGAGAGTCGATGTGAATGTTTGTTGCATACGGGTAATCTGGTTCGATAGCTCGACAGGGAAGTCATCCTTTAAGGGTGGGTGGACGTGAGGCCCAGCTTATTAGGCCAGTTGGGCCGGACCAAATTCGCGACACTGTAGCGATGAGGTACTTTAGCTTTGGAGTACTAAGTATTACTAGTTAACGAACGCTAGACCAGCTTAAAAGCATGAACATGGGATGCTAACTCCGAAATGATCTTTTTGCATGAAGCGAGGACGAAAGTGCAAAAAAGTTAATTACATTCAATCAACGTGTAGAGTGAGCCTTAGCCGTCATCTCGGGTCGGAGCATTACAAGGTAGAGCCAATTGTATTAATACTAACACCCTCACCATAATGTGCCATGTTCGTGGCTGTCATTATAACTTTTACTATTTTTCGATTTTAATATATAAAGAAGAAGATGTGCAAACCTTTTGTGTATTAAGAAAAAAACTATGCGAAAGCTCTAAATGTTTGGTTCTTGTCGTTTGGATGCTGTACAAAGAGAGAAATGACAGAGACTTCCAACGGCATACCAAATAATTTGAAGCCATATACAGTAGAAAATACATAGGCCTTGTTTAGTCTGTGAAATTTTTTGAGTTTAGATATGTAGCACTTTCGTTTGTATTTGACAATTATTGTCTAATTATAAACTAACTAAGCTCAAAAGATTTGCATCGTAAATTACAGTATTGTATAATTAGTTATTCTTTTTGTTTATATTTAATGCTTATGTATATGTCCAAAGATTCAATACGATGAGGAATAATCTTCAAAAATTTTGGAAGAAACAAGGCCGTAGTAAAAGAGGAAGTCATATCAAATTGGCTTAGCAAAAGAGTCAAAGGGACCGTTTGAAGCCATATTTATATTGCGAAAAGAGTGCAAGTCATGCATGCATACATGTACATATACATGTGATTGTGCCCGGTTGCCCCATCTGCTGGCAGAGCCATTATTATTAGCATTAGCATATATATAAAACGACATAGTATGCACATCATGTCGACATAAGCAAATTAACGGAAGCAACAGCATCAATTCATGTCTTTGCTATGCGTCCTGCTACTGAATACCAAATCAGATCCTAGTCAGACCGGGAACAATAGCAGCAACACAGGAGGAGGACGAGACACTCGACCAATAGAAACCGCGACGAAATGCAAAGTCTCCTTGGCGCACCGACCTTATCTGTGGATTTTTCACGTACGTATAAACATTGGCGGATCTAGAAACAGACCAAGAGGAGGGCTAAATAATATAGGCTAATTTTTTTTCTCGCTCAATCCAGTACACTAAGGCCTTGTTTAGTTCCATTTTTTTTTGCAAAATAGAAATAGTAGCATTTCCGTTTGTATTCGACAAATATTGTCTGATCATGGACTAACTAAGCTCAAAAGATTCGTCTCGCAAATTACAAGTAGATTGTGTAATTAGTTATTTATTTATCTATATTTAGTGCTTCATGTATGCGCCGCAAGATTCGATGTCATGGAAAATCTAAGAAATTTTGCAAAATATTTTAGGAACTAAACAAGGCCTAATAGATATAGCTAAGATTGATAATTCAATATTGATTCAAAGTGTTCAAAGACAAAGATTCATAAAATAAATATAAAAAAATACCAAATACATGAAGTCTTTTGTAAAAAAGAAAACATGTTAAAAAAAATTGAGCCCGAGAGGGGGGTTGCAGCCACCCAGCCCCCCTCGTGCGTCCGCCAATGCGTATAAAGTTTATGTCATCCGAGATTCTTTTTGAATTTTTTCACTATCCTACTAAAGAATACAAATAGAAACAAATGTTGGTTTTCTAAGCCGTAAAGTACTATTGCACAAATTATTTAACCATTTTAATAATGCGACCGTACCGGTTAACGAAAAAAAGAATTGTGTTCTTTTTTTAACCAGATGTACGAATAATGGTTTTATACTAGCAATGATTTTCAGTCGCCTTCTGATTGATGGAGTACTGTGGTCAATAACATTAACATGCATGACGATGGAAATCATGCCAAAAAGATGCATTTGTGGTGACCTCACCTTACCCAGTCGCGTTAGAGCCTGTGTACAGGGCCGGGGCTTTGAATCCTCATTTGACTTTTTCAATATAAGGAGGACCTAACCTTTGCAGTTGCAGGGGATAAGATAACTGGCATGACGTACATCTTTTTTAATCACTTGTAAAGTTGTAATCAAAAGCGATGGCCAACAGTGATGAATTTATTGTTCCACATATATAAAACAATATATACAAGCTCTGTTGCCGAGCAAACACCAATACAATTAATAAGCAGTCTATATTTTTTTTTAAAAAAATACCAATAGTAGCTTTAGATTTGGAATAGGCATTGAATTCAAAAAATACAAATGCAAGTAGAGTAGATGGACAGTGGAGGGAGGCCATGACTAGTTCTCTGCTAGTTGTCACCGTTCGGTTAGGGCGAGCACCGGCGAACTGCTTGACCTGTCGTTTTGTTGGAAGAACTTTTGGACCGGATGACTATCACTCACGCAGATAGGGATTGGGCAGCCAAGGTTAAGGAGTGGATATACAATTAGTTGCATTGGCAGTCAAAGTGAAGAGGAGGAAATGTTTGGAGTTGGTGTTGGTAACCAACATGCATGAATCATGACGAGAGTACGGAGAGTGGTTGGAATATATAATCACGGAGGAAGGGAGGGAGGCGGTGGAGCAGCACAGTCTCCTCCGGCATGCTTTAATTTCCTGCAAAACGGAACAACAGAAATGACTAGACAAACATGTAACTAATGTAATACACTCCTAATCATAAAGAAACAAAGCTACTGCGGGTAGATCGAGTGAGTATTCCATCCAAATCCAAATCAAAGGGAGCTAGGATTGGAAATCGATCGATCGATGCAGCGTATCGTTCCACGCTGAGGTACGGCAGGGTCCGCCCGTCCCGAATCCTCGATGGATTTGACGTTCATGGCGGCGGCGTCGACGGCTGCCTTCATAATTAGCCAACTGGCGGTGGCGGCGTTGACGGTGACGGTGACCTGCGGGAGCAGAATAATCTAGGGCGAGCGAGGAGGAAAACACTGACGGTGATGAATCGCGGGGCGGGGACGACGTACGTGCAGACGTACGGGGGCGCCGGAGAAGACGCCGTTGGTGTTGCGAATCACTCGGGGTCGGGGCCGCGGCGCGGGTGGAGCACTCCCGCACCCAGCGCGACGGCGGCGACGAGCCACAGCGCTTCTTCTCCGGCCACGCCGACGACGTTGACGCACGACGCGCCCGCGAGGAGCATGAGGAAGAACAGACGCTGGTCCATGACGCTCGCTCTCGATCGGTCAGCCTATGGAGTTGGAGATTGGAGTTGAGAGCCCCGGGCCGCCGGGGCCGGTCCGGTGTGTTCTTATAGCTAGCTAGTGAAGAGCTGGAGGCTTCCGACGCTTCGCGGAAGGGGATACCCGGGGTCGCCGTCGGCGTTTACGTCCAAGCGGTCAGTGCTGTGAACTGTGCAAATGGATCCACGATGTAAGCACGTTCGTTTGAGATTTTTTATCAAATCTATCATATATTTGGTAGAGTTTTTTTAATAATAAATTAGTAAACAATATTTAAGTCATATTATAAACTTTTGTAGAACACATGGCACTGTTCATATGAACGAGCATGCATCAAACCTAGCATGCACGCGGATCATCAACACTAGCGTACGTACGTACCTAGGGAAGCAGTGAACGTGATAGGGTTCGGACTTGGGCACTAGGTTATTTGACACACCGGTGCTATATCTGTGGTGGATCAACTCAGGCCTTGTTTGGATGTAGTCGGATTCATATCAATCCACATGTATTGAGGTGGATTGTAGTGGAATTTGAACTAAATTCCACCCTAATCCACACCAATACACATGGATTGAAGTGAATCCGACAACATCCAAACAAGGCCTCATCGGATAAGCTCTCTGGATCAAATAATCAGAGTTCGTTTTTCTTCATGTCGTCATGGTATCCTATAGGGAGCACCTTGAGGGTTGAATATCCCACCGACCTAAATTTAAGCAGTCATTCTTGTCAAGTGCCATGCACTCGGGTTGTGTGAACAGAACGACCGTGCAGCACGAATTTAGCCACGTCGCCAGGCCGCAGCCCTTGTTTCCACGGAACCCGACACTATGGCGACATGCCGTGTCTGAGAAAAGTCGTCGTCTACCTGGCATGACACGCCAGAACGTACGAAGCACCAACACACCCGGTGTTCAAAACTTCAAAGACTCCAGTGGCACGCAACGCAACCGGTGAAGGCGACTGTGACTGACCAAACAGTTGGAGTAGTTGACATGGTTCCCGTGCCCATGCTAGATTTCGAGTGACAATTCGCTTGGCTAAAAAGTGTGGCCGGAAGTATTATTTAAATTTATTCTAAGAAAGAAAAAACACCGCTGAATGACTAGCAGAATCAGCACATAAGCTCAAGTTTGCCCACATGTTTTAGATAATGATGATGAAGGCAATCTCAGGTTATTATGTTAACATCTATCAGCATCTAAACCCTGCAGGTGCACCAACAATGTAGATCCACCACCACCACAAAAAAAGTATCCTTGTTCGTGTCTACTCACTCTGTCTCACAATAATTGGCGTTTTAGGTTTTCGTATCACAAGTTAGACTATATTTATAAAAAATACCTTCAACATTTATATCTCTAAATAAATTTGTTAAAAAAAACTAGATTCAAAGATATTTCCGATGATACTAATTCTGTACCATAAATATTAATACTTTTTAGTATATATTTATTAAAAATATTTCTAAGAAAGCGAGAATGACAGTTATTTTGGGACGGATGGAGTAAATAATACTACCAATTATTTGTTTGGTGTTTGGTGTGGCCTGGTCCAAAAACCAAAAGATATGTTAATTGATCAAACTAACCTGAATCCTTAGAGCAGATTAAAATCCATTTTGAAAACGAAAAGAAATTGATGAACATTTTGATTTGCTGGACAAGTATATTTTTGTTTACAGAACATGTAATTTTTAGCTTCATGAAAAAATGGATATTGGGGGTTTACCTAAAAACTACACTAGCATCTTCCATGTAATGTACATCATGGAATTGAACACGTGAACAAGAAAAAAAAATCGAAGAAAACTTTATTCTTAGACCTTCACAAAAACGAGAAAAGCTTTTTATTTGAACTTAATAAAATGTAGTTAAAGAAAATGACAGAAAACTCTATCTTGATCCCACTTTGCCACAAAGCCGGCCCAACTACAATGAGCATATTCACTTGTGTGAAAAGTCATGGCTGAAAGTATTGTCCGCTGTTAGATTCAACAGTTAAGCTCAAACGAAGAAGACTAATTTCTTCCATTCGCATTTTACGAGGCCCATCCTGGTTTTCATGGCACGGGTAACACCAAGGGTGTGTTAAGGACACTCACAATGCAAGACTCTATCACAGAGTCTAAGACAATTAATTATATATTACTTACTATATTTGCTGATGTGACAGCGTATTTATTGAAGAAAGAAGTAGAAAAAATAAGACTCTAAGTTTTATTTAGACTCTAGGTCCTTCGAGATAATAAATAACTTTAGACTCTATGATAGAATCTGCATTGTGAGTGCCCTAAGGCCATCCTCACTAGGTTTCAGAGTCTATTTTTTAACACATCTGTATTTTGGAAATAGCGTAAAAAAGTTTTATTTTTCATCCACATAAAATTCTTTCCACTTTTATAAAACTCTTATTATCTTTTTTTATTAATATAGTGTCATATCAATATATTTAATATTTATAAAATTCTAATAAAATAATATTAAAACTGGCCTAAAGCCTAGAGCTCATATTGCTACCCTTGGGTTGGGCGTCCACCGTCCAGCACGGCGATCCTGGTTCCGTTGTTCGTGTCTGGATAACACTACCAATTATTTAATTAGTTTGGTGTGGCCTGGTCCAAAAGAAGTACGTACTTGGCAAAGGAGAAAATTTTATTCTTAGACCTTCACAAAAATGAGAGAGAGTTAATTAAAGAAAAAGACAGAAAATTCTAGCCTGGTCCAACTTTGCTTCAGGGCCGGCCCAACTACATCTTCCATTCCAATTTTATTAGGCCCATCCTGGCTTTCTCGGCACGGGCTAAACACCAGGTGTGTGCTAGAGGCTAGACCTCATCGCGCAACCATGAGCGTCCACCAGAGCGAGGAGGACCGTGCCGGCCGACGCCACGAACAGCGCCGCCGCGGAAGCCACCAAGATGACCCACCGGCGCGCCGACGAGACGACGACCGTGGTGTGAAGCGCGAGCACGAGGCCGGCGGCGGACAGGAGAGCCGCGAACGCGAACAGCACGGAGATTCCTCCGGTCCAGCCCCAGCGCCGCCGCTCGCGCTCGGTGTCGGTGTCGCCGCGGAGGAGGAAGAACAGGTTGGTCAGATCGACGGCGGCTGTGGCGGCCACGGCCACCGCCGTCTTCTTCGTGGAATCCCTCTGCGCCGCCGCTGAGGTGTTGATCTGATTCTGCAGCTGTATATAACCGGAGTCCGGCTGCTCGAGTACCTCGGAGTCGACGGTGTCTGACGCCTGGCTTGTTTCTTCGACCACGACGACGACCTGCAACGTCGTCGCCATGGGAACGCCTCCACTGTCACTTCCTCGGAACTCCGTGGCTTCTAGGTAATCAATGGTGTCCAAGACTGATCGAATCACCATTGTTCTAATCAGACACGCGCACAAACTAATATAAGCTGAGGGACAGAGCAAGAAATGGATGGCGTGCAGCCTTATAAAGGGCGTTGCAGATCGGTGAGTGGCAGAGTGTGGTGGTGACTCTACGGAGAACAAAGCAGTCGTCAAGTCAATTAGAAATGCATGAAACGCTGCAAGTGGTAGGTCAACGGTCTACAAGCTAGTGCCATCTCAACAGTAAACAATTCCTGAACATATATCCCAAAAGCTTGGCACAGCAGGTCTGATTTGGCGCGTGCAGTATCGGGAAATAAATTTTAGACATTTATAGGAGCGTCGAGAAACCGTATGCAGCGTGGAAAATTTTTTTGTTTTATGTAATGTAGCATTTTTATTTTAATTTGACAAATATTGTCTAATCATAGATTAAATGATTTACAGATAAACTGAGTAATTAGTTTTTTTTTCATTTATATATAATATTTTATGCATGTGACTGAAAATTTTGAAAAAGTTTTTGGTTTTTGAAGTGAATTAAACAAAGCCTTTTAGTGATGCGTGACTTGTTCATTTCGAGAGTACAAGAAGAATGTTGGTTGTGACGTGGGATGTGTACCGAACGCAACAACGCAACGTCAGTTGCTTGGCACCAATGGATAATACAGTCAGAAGAGGCGGCTGGCCGGCCGGCCTTGTGGCGGGTACACATTACACACACCGACACACCACCTCGTGCTGTTCGCTTGGCTGACAGTAATAGTTGAATCAGAGGTGGCTGGGTGGGATGAGTGGTTTCAGCCTCAATTTGTTTTCTAAGTACCATATAATGCAACGGTTTCAGGTTTCGTCGGGCAGAAATACGCGTTAGCAGCCACCATCCAGACCAAAACACACCGTGGCGACCCTCTGCGCTATCCGTAGCAACTTTAAAGTTACAAATACTACTTCTAAACTACAGTTTTTCCAGTATAATGGAATAGAATGCTCATATCATGTATTCAATGAGTACTTACTCCATTTTAGTTCTAAATTATAAACCATTGTTGGTCTTTGCTATAATACGTATACTACTATTTTACAATTTAGAATAGAGCAGAGCCAAGCAGTGGAGCTGCTGGGGCTCTAGCCCCACCCTACGGCTCTAGCCCACGTATATACTTATTTTTTTTTTCTTTGCGAGAATAGAAGAACATGCACAAATACAATAGCGTGAACGTGAAAAACTTCTGTACAGAAAAAGAAAGGAAAATTTGTCTTGGAAATCCATATGGTCCAAAGATGAACGAGAGAGCTAACTAGCTAGCTAGATCTCACAAACCACTTTTTTTTCCTACCCTAAACGATCTCACAAAGCAAGATTCAGAATAGCTCACAAAAATATCACAGAAGAACGGTCGACAGTCAAGAACACCACCACCGAGAGATGAACAGAGAGGTTTACCGGCCCGTCCACACAGAGAGCTGTTACTGGGATATGTCTATGCTTTGCTTGATCAGTTGGTCTCCAGAGGCTTGTTGCTGCCCTCGATGTTTCTTTTGTGTGTTGCTGTTGCTCTGTCCTTGAGTAGCTCAGGGTCAGGGAGACGTGACTCTCAGCTAATAGAATGGGAGAGGAGAGTCTAGCTGACCAGCTGGATTACTGAATTGGACAACAACGCAATTAAGTCGCTCTTCGTCGTCTTGCATATGCGTCGGCACGCTAGGAAAAACCAAGAGCTAACTGAAATGGAATGGAAGAAACCGATGTTACGAAAATTATATGTATATGTCAACCAAATTACTTTTACTTGCTTGCTTCAGGTTTTTTTTTTTGCGACGATTGGTTCAGTCGGTTTTGTGGGCGGATATTCGGACTTATTTCTTTTCACCTCTCTCGGATTGTGTTGTGGGCCGAATCATATATTGTTTGTGTTTTCTTTTTTTTCGCAACTTTTAGCCCACTAGTCTATCTATCCCTGAATTAGGGATTAGTAGTTCTGGACACGGGGGCATCAGTAACCCAAAAAAGAACGTAAGGTGAAATGGAGCACATATAATTGCAGCCCGCAACATACTGTAGCATTTCTCTCTCTCTCTCTCTTTGCGAAAAGGAGAGAGCTGCTTTCATTAAGGATGAACCAATACATGCCTGAGATACAAGCTGGTCAATACAAAAGGGAAAACGAGAATGCCAAATAGCACTATATATATACTCCCAGTTGCGCCTGTTGTAAAACATACGGACTTGATCCTAGAAG
>Ga0182004_10000848_pt1 | contig 20607 bp, 11 predicted proteins | sample Sormic07211540_1_FD_120479 | JGI IMG/M metagenome (GOLD analysis project Ga0182004, IMG submission 120479) | Endophyte microbial communities from Sorghum bicolor roots, Mead, Nebraska, USA - 072115-40_1 MetaG | ecosystem: Host-associated > Plants > Roots > Unclassified | place: USA: Nebraska...
ATGATTAGCCTTAAGTGCTACAGTAACCCACATATGCTAATGACAGATTAATTATGCTTAATAAATTTGTCTTGCAGTTTCCTGACGAGCTATGTAATTTGTTTTTTTATTAGTTTCTAAAACTCTCCCGACATCCTTCAGACATATCCGATGTGACACTCAAAAAATTTTTCTTCCCAATCTAAACAGGCCCTTACTGGAGTAGAAACAGACCATCCCATATTAGACGAAATTGCAGATAAAAGACTGGACTAGATGTGCTATGCCTTAGCAGTGCAGCTGAAATCATCTCATCTGGCATCCAACACGCACAGTAGCACATCCTAAGTTACAACGAGTTACGAGTTACGAACTTCATGCAAGTTTGGTAAGCTATGTGACAACTGGAGAGCCCCCAGGTAGCAATTTCCGTCTGGTATGAACTTCATGCAAGTTTGGTAAGCTATGTGACAACTGGGGAGCATTGCTTTGCTAGTCCAATAGGCAAGGTGGTAGTGTCCTCATGTCCAATGGCCAGTAACTGCATTTTAGGTACTCATCGAATTTTTTGATACACTTTTGTATGATGAAAACTACAAAAATGTACCGTGTATCTGCTAAATTTAAAAAGTATTAAAATATTATCTACCGGTGATACATTTCCAAAAAAAAATCATTCCTATGTGAAACAACTTTAGGTAAAATTGTACACCAGGAAAATTATTTTATTTTTGCCGAAGAAAAATATGTTTTATGAAAAGTTGTTTCAGGGTTAATGAAAATGGAAAGTCGTCATTCCAGCACCCCACTTCTGATAGTCGTCCCAAAAACGACTTCTCAAGGTGGCTTCTCCAAAAATCTTGTAATCTTCTAAATAGTTACTAAAAGTCAAGTCCTGCCCAATTCAGCACATAATAATAACAACCTATACCACTCAAGGTCATCGCAACAGCATGAACGGCAGTCTCAAAACGTTGGGGGAGCCCAGAGCAAACAATGAAACAACCTTGTAAAAATTCAGCTTTATATACATGGCAACGGTTCAGCAGGTACACTTCTACATTCTTTACAACATAACCTAATACTTTGGATAATTTATACACATCCCAACAACACAAAACAGACCAGAATGTTCTTTGCTCCATGGTATCGATTAGCGAAACACAGCAGACTTTGCTTTCTTTTTTTTTCATATATAGGTTACCTTTTGTTAGTTGCAGGTAAGTAGGTTAGCAGAGTTTTGAGCTTCAAAACACCCCATCTCATATCATAAAACCACCTGTCTTTGATATTAATATACCTCTCGGCAACCAAACCAAATCGAGAAAACAGGCTTTAGGACACCGATCTTCCATAACAGATGGAAGCTAGGTACAGGTTCTTGGACCATTTGTCCTGCAAATAGATTGATCAGGAGGTTGGAATAAATACAAAACCCCTTATCTGGAGCTCACAAAATTCACATCGAAAAAGGAGTGAGAAAGGTCAAGCTACCTTCACATGCTGGCTAGGAAAAGCAGATGTTCTCAGGGTCTCCTGTGTTTCATCAGTAGGCTTTCTCCTTGGTATGCTCAAGATAAAGGCCGCCTGGTCCCATGTGGCAGCTGTTGCCGTGATGCGATAGCCATTGTCCCAACGCATGTGGATGCCCTCACTCGGATATAAGAAATCAAGCTCCACTACCTACAAAAGAAATTGGTATGTTCAGTATTATGCTTCAGTAATGGAACCTTTGTAATTCTCAATTCGCATATTCATAGAATCTTAAATTCTTTCCAGATTAACTTCAGCAGATCTACCAGTCAATTTCATTCCACTGTAAGGTTGTGGACACTTAAGACCAAGGGCACAGTTACACATACCTGAGAAGTGAAACCAGCATTGCGGGACATGACAACTGCCCATCGGCTTCCAGCTGTTGCCATAGCAGTGACATAGAAGCCCTCCTTCCACTTTTTGTTTATCCATTTGAAGGGAAATGTATCGCTTACTTTGTAGGACTGCTGGGCATATTGTGTTCCTGGAGAATGGAGAACCAGAGTCATTACTTGTGTTTATTTATATACCAAATAGCAACAACAAATATCCAAGGGTTCCCATTCCCACTTTGGACAGCATCAAACCAAAACGCCGATATGCCTATTACAAATTCCTATAGCCTATCAGTTACCGTCAAGAAGGAAGGAGAAGAGGGTAAGAAGGAGATTGGCCCAGCCCACTAAACAGCCCATATACCTCTGTCGTTGCTTGACCTACCCGCGGTTCCCCAATTCACCATCGAGAGCCACCGCTACCCCCTCAGCCCCTCCCGTGCACAGTGCGCTCTCTCCATGCATTCGTGCCTCTTGGATATCCAGAAACGCATCTGACGCCCACAACTTCTCCCTGCCTCTTCCCTTCCCTTTCATCACTGCTCTGTGCTCTCAGATCGACTGCTGCTGCCGCCCCCTTCCAGATCGACCATACCACAGCTGACCAGAGGCTGAAAGTTCTTGGCCTTTGCTGGCCAGCACCCCAACCATTCTTGCACAGCAATGTTTTCTGATCGTCTCATTAATCACGACTAATCACGATTAATCATCCTTATCGGTACTTAGCACTCGATTAGGGCCTCCGATTTGATCAGAGCGATCAAAAACCTGATCGTCCGATTAATCGTCGATTAATCGCCCAATCAGGCCTCTTGGCCGATCAGAGCTAAATTGGCAGATGGACAGCTTTTGGCCTGAGCTATATTTATTTGGGCCAGGCCCATTATGGTTTCTCTTATATACCTCACCGCCACTCTCTCCTCAGTCCTCACTCCCAACTCCAGCCATCAGCTGTTGAGCTTGCTGCTCGTGCATTTGCTGAGCTGCTGAGCCTGCGTGCATCACACTCCCTCCTCCCTCCCTTCCAGTTCCAATCCAAGCAGCCCGCTGCTGCTTGCTGCTTCCTCCTCCCCCTTCTGCTGCAACTGCAACTGTATACATATATGATATAGTCCTGCTATATGCTGGCTGATTATATGGACGATTAGACCGATCAGAGGTCGATTAATCGTCCTAATCGGTACCAGACCGATTAGAAACGATAAGCCGATCAGAAAAGTTCTTCCCATCTTCTCCCTCCCTCTGTTTTTTTTCTTGGGTCATGGCGGCCAGGAAGCCCAGAATCCCAGCACGCCTCATCCCTTAGGCGACGCCTTGAAAGCCACGATCAGAAAACAAAGGTGTTAAAAAGTTGAGGGATGGATGTGTTGCCATATTTCTACACACTGGCGGAGCTTCATTGAGGTCAAAAGGGCCACGTCCCTCCCTAATTTTCCAAATTGCTTTGAAGTTTTATACTTAATCATGTTTAAACATTGCTAGAGCTATTTTAGCACTGGTGGCCCCCTCTAATATTTATGAGCCACTGTTTCTACAGGAGATTTGTGAGATGAATCTTGACACTAGATAATATGCAATGATTTTCCTGTCACCAAGTATGTTCTGCAGTTCAGGCATCAAGCTCAAACATTGACATTAATTACCTCTTGACATAATCACCAAAGAGCTTCCATTATTCGCACCAGCCAGTGCAGTGATATAGAAATTTCTCTCCCACTGCTCCATTATCCATTCCTAACACAGTACAAGCAAGTTAGAAACTGTAGCAACATAAAACACCACTATGCAAAAGACAACGAGACATCATTGAGGATGTATAATCAGTAAAGTGTTAACGTATAATCATAATCAGTGAACAGTAAATCTTTGAAGGTTTTTTCTCTCAAACAAGCAGGAGAGTTGCACATCATTATATTAACAAAAAAGCGGAAGAACCCTTACAGATCTTTGAAGTCGACAGAGATGATTGCTTACCTTGTGAAGAAAGTAATTAGAAAGTTCGTATACTTGAGATGTAAAACCAGTGCCAGCATCCATAATTAAAGCCCACAGATTCGAGCTGGAGGCAACTGAACTAATAAACAAGCCATCTTCGTTTCCCTTTTGAATATGCTGCAGCAATCTATTATCCGCTACATTGTAGTGGTACCTGATAAACAAATGTGGTAAGATAATGGAAAATTCATGTTACTGCCATTATGCGGATACATGCATCATGCAGACCTCTGTTTCATAGGTCGACGGGCATTGTAGACACTAATCCACTGAGTTGCCGGCATCCCCATTCTGATTTTTTTCTTAGGTTGCTCATCATCATTTTCGTCCACTATTAAGCGGCCTCTCTTCTGGCCTACCTGATATATTAGCTGGCAGAAATCCGAGCATAGTTATTAGGCAGATAACTTTCGTTACATGAATGCAAAAGGATATGATTTATAACATGCAATCGAAATTGAAAATGCGGGATAAACTATTGTACTTTTGCCAATTCACTATCTTTTCCACTGCATGACATGTTAGGCACCAAAAGGGATTGCTGTTTACTCTAAAAGGCAAATGCCGTCATACGGCCCATAATAACAATACTGTGTTGTCATCATCACATAAGCCATAGATAGTATTGCAATATGGACATGAGATCAAAATTGATTTTATATGTATGATATATCAGATTCCCCCTAAGGTCCTAAAGTTTAAATCACAGGATTATACCAATGTAGTGAACAGACAATAGGGATTCTTGACGAATAATGATTTTTAACATATATTGCTCTGTAGCTTATGGAATCATGAACTACTCAGCAGAGACTGCATGGCTGCAAGTCCTTAGAGCTAATGAACATAAAGAGATCACAGTTCAGAGGATCAATGTACCTTTTGAGCACCATCTGTGTTTATCGGTCTTATGTCTGGATTTGGGCCAACAATGCCATCAAAAAGAGAGATGCACTTCGCATAATTTGGTTCTTCATCAAATTTCAAGTTCACGACATACTCAACAAAATTCCGGAAAGGTTGCGGACAAATTCCACACAAAGACTCCGGAGATGTCGCCATCTTTTTCTTGCAGACAAGAAAACCTTTGTTCTCTCCCTAAATTGATTGAAGAGTGGAATAACATATAAAAAAATTATGAGTACTTAAATTAAAAACAAAAAAGTAGGAGTAACAATAAAGGTGACCAGAACATCAACTAAAGTACCAAACTAACCTGGTATCCTTGCCAAGGGAGGCGGCCACGGAGAAGAAAAATAAGCGTGTATGCGAGGGATTCAAGATCATCTCTCCTGCTCCCAGTCCTTCCCAAGTGGGCATGCACACTAGCATAGCGAACAGTTCCCCTGTTTATGAAACAAACATAGATATCAAAAGCATTGCAATGAAATAATGTGAGTGGTAAAGCACATCATACTAATATTTCCAACCGAACCTAAAAATATCAGGTCTCTGGTCATATTCAACGTGGTGCCCCGTACCAGCATCCTTCCATTTAGTTGCTGCGATAGTACAAAATAATATATTAAAAAGAAACAACATAAATATCTGACGCCAAATAGACGTAATACAAAAGTTGAATCCGATTACAAGTTTACAACTTACCCAATCCAAGGTCAACGAGAAAAAGCTTCTTCTCTTCTGGGGTACCAGGAGGACCAAGCAAAAAGTTCTCAGGCTTCACATCACCATGGACATACCTGTGTTATATACACATCTTATGGGTCCAGTTTTAAAACAACCATATAAGAAACAAAGTTTCATCTCAACAACAGAAAGCAAATCACCCTTTAGAGTGCATCTTTTCCAGTATGGAGATTGCCTCTATACCTATGCAAGCAACCATCTCAACAGACATCCTGTAAAAGACAAGATCGGGAATGATTCAAAAAGTCAAATAGAAACAGTAGAGTTGAATTGCAAAGAATGTGCAGATACCCACGAGTGGGAATTATTATTCCAAACATCCCATAGGCTTGGTCCCAACATATCCATAACCTACATGCAAACCAAATAGGATTAACAAGAATCAAGTTTGTTAAAAGTTATCAAGGAAAGAGGGCCAAAAGAAGATTTGCACCAATACCATCTGAGTATCCAATTCTATGTCACTATGTGCATAACTGTAGTGAAACAAATATAAGAAGGTTCATTGCCCAATACCATGATGTAAAACTCTCCCTGCTTTCCTTTGTAGTGTACTCGTGGGACACCATGGTTTCCACTGAGAGTGCTGCCAAAGGGACACATAAGACAAGTTAAATGTACCCCAAGAAATAACTAGAACCATAAAGGATTACACAGATCGAAAGGACATTAACAACTCAGTACTTACTTGTAAACTTGCCACTCATAAGGAGCTCCATAGTTGCAACCTTTGCTGGTTTGATGTTCAAATTTCAGTGCAACCTGACAAATATAGAAGCATGAAAATTGATGGAACTACGCTTGTCCAGTTCCAACACTACGAAGCATTTATGGAGATATAATGACCTCTAAAGCATTTGAACCAGGGTTACGGTCACTGAGACGAGGAGCTGAAATACGTCGACCAACATATACTTGTCCAAATCCTCCCTTTCCAAGCTTCCTTTCAAGTCTATAGGTTGGTGAATTCCCAATTTGTACCTGTTTCAAGCACGTGTGTGAGCATCCAGAGCAAATGAGCAGATAGCAGAACAAATCATGCAGCCACAAACAAAACACACCAATAACTGAATAATCTACCCCAAATTCAAATCCAGGTAACATTATATAGCATGATGCAATATCTAATGAATATGTACATGTAAACAATTGAGAATATCTTAGATTGATCATCGGAATCCTACTAATATATTTAATCGGTGCCTACAAGAACTGCTGCAGTGTGCCTCGCACGCACACAATAAACTCATTTAGCCCAGCATGATGTCTGGTTTGAAATGCAGTAATTTCAAAGGATGGTATATTTCTGGCACGAATCAAAAGAAAATCCACTGAGAACAGGGTGAAAGAATCACAACAGCAGAGCACCCAATTCAAGGGCTACTACCTGTCTACCTCTGAAAATGAGGATTGGTAAATGTAACAAAGATCCAGATCCATCACAGAACAAGGCAGAGGAAACAGCATTTGAGACTGGGGAACCAAGTCTCCTAAAACATGTGCAAATTGCTTATATATTGTGATAGTAGTGTACAGTAACAAAATTTCAGAAGCTTATCCTGCAAACAATATGATCCCAACACATAGCCATTTCTCTGTTCTTGTTTTACAAAATGTTAAATCAATCAATGCCAAATGGCATGTGGAAACATACATTATTGATGTTGCATAAATAAAACTATAAATGCTGCTAACATCGGCGTGCATGGCAATCTAGAATGTTCATTTAACCACTCTAGTTTTACAGACTACAGAGCTGTGTGAGGCCCAGCTAGACATAGAAGAAAGAGCGCAAAGAAACAAAAATCAAAAAGATAAATGATCAAATTTCACTCACTACCAACACCTATACAGCAGGATCAGCACATCTGACGGGCATGGCCATTCAGCCATGCCTGTACGGCATGGAAAAGGTTCTGAAACTACAAAGAATAAGGAACATTTATTTTTGGGACCTTACTATCCACCAAAGTCCACTAGTTAATAACCAATCTTCTCCTTCAGAGTCATGATCAATGGTAAACTCCACAGTCCATATATGTCCATAGAAAGCGGCGAGCGGACGCTATTAAAATAATGACATATTGGGACATGATGAAGCAGAATTCGCGCCACTCAAGACAAACTAAAAGAAACAAGCAGCGACAAAAAGGTCCGTGTGTCATACATATCCACTTCCAAAATAACGGATTCATTAAATTCCATCCGGATGAGTAACGTCTCCCACAACTACTGCAATTGGATCCGCATGAGTAACGTCTCCCACAACTACTGCAATTGGATCCGCATGAGTAACGTCTCCCACAACTACTGCAATTGGCTAGACACCAGATATAGCGACACGTAGCCACTTCAAAATTCCGCGCCAAATCCAGCAGTTCAAATTGCAATTCTCATGAGACACCATAGCTCAACAGTCAGATCTCTAGGGAAGTTTAGAAACTAGAATCCTACCCTAGCTTCAGAATTGTCCCATCTAGGACAAAACCAGTTGGAGAGATTGTACATATATACATTTGTTGTCTTCCCAACTATGTTTGCTTCCCTTTTAGGTTCTCAAAACTTCTCATAGGTGCTAATTTGCGTAGCAACAACCACTAACGAACTCATTGTGCAACAAACATACCATCTCACCATATTTGGGTTATCAATCGAACCGAATCCGGCCGCAGTTCACAGTCGTCAGCGTTTAATCAAGCAACAGAACACTAAGGGGCCCGAAAAATCCATAATAAGCATCTAAACTACGAAGGGAGAGATCAGGAGGCATCTGGAGCTTACCGTATGGGGCAACGGTGGAGCAGCCCCGTCGTCGCCTCCGGCCGCGGCGGCGCCCGGCCTGTCCCCGCTCCGGCCGCCGCTGTCGAACTCGTCCATCCCTTGGCCCCGCCCCCACCTCCCGCTGCTGTCGCTGCGACTGCTGCTGCTACTGCTACAGCACCAGACACCACGTGGTTCGCGGTCCGGCTACCGGATTCCGCTGCTGCCGCCCTCTACGGCCTCGGCGCGCGTAACCACGAGGCGCTGGCATCCGTCACGGACTCAGCCCCATGGCCGGCCCGCGTCCGGAGAGGAGATCGGGCCGGGCGGCGAGTGGATACCTGCAGAGACGCGGGCGCGCTGGGCTAGGGTTGGCTCCCGGCGGCAGATGAGGCGGTCGGCGGCAGGGCGGCGACGGGGACCGTGGTCGAGGACGAGAGCAAAGGAGGAGGCACGGCGCAGAGAGACAGCAGCACGGGGAATATAGAAAAAAAAAATAATTCTCGACTACTACTATTCCACGCGCTGTTTCGGGCTTTCTGTGATTCCGCCTGACCCAAGAGCTTACGTAGGTTGCAAGGTTTACGTCTTCTGGTAAGATTTACGCCTACAAAGTCCATGACTTGTCTTGAGTCGTCATCGTGCTTTCAATCTTTTTTATAATTTTTTAGTAGTATACGGATGGAGATAAAGTTACAGATACAGATAAAGATAGAAAAAATAGATATAGATATAGATTAGTCCAAAACAATATAAAAATACTTTCAAGTAAAAGACAATAAAATAACCCACAATTCTAGTTCTACTAGATGTTTTGGTTTTTTAGATACATTACTAATTATGTATTTAGATATAGTGGATATCTAAGTGCATAGCAAAATCTATATATCTAAAAAAAGCAAAATGTCTTATAATTGGAATGGAGAAAGTAATAGTTAGTATTATAATAATAGTGGTTTTAATAAACCTCTCCCATTAAAAGAGTACTATGATAATAATAACAACACAAGAGTGAACAAAAATACATGTCACGTTGGAAGGAGCTTGAGCTTCTCCATATTATGTGTTTGTGTGCGCGCGCCAACATATGAGTGCGAGAAAGAGGGAAGTTGTTTGTGTTCAAACTGGTAGTTGTTACACATAGGTAATTAGGTTGTAACCTAACAGAAAACTGTCTTAAAATGGCAAGCACTAGCCAGGAGTAAATAATCCCAAGCAATTTGGTCACAACGTCTTCAACGCCCTGTTGACAAAGCTAGCTAAGATGGAGGTAAGAGAAAAAAGAAAAAAAAATGTCCCACATGTAATTTTTTTTAATCGTAATAATAATCTGTTGGTTGAATTATTATAATTCAACCGATATCACAATATATTTCTATAATCTAAAGGTGACCCAAACAAATCTTTGGTTTCGTGTATGAATAATACATAGTTAACATCATAATATATTTCTTAGCTATGTAAATGTGCAATTGATTAAGCTAGACAAATATATTCCTAGACGTAGTTTTGATAATAGGCAGTTTCAAATACATATAAAGTTATGTAAATAACATTGGCAGTAGTAAACTTCTAAGGCTATACATAGGCAGCTTCAAATACCGGTAGTTCTTATGACTTTATCCATTGATGACATTATTTCAATTCGTTCATGAAATGACAACACAAGGCTTGTCCATAAGTTATTTGCCGAACATTTTTTTGCCTCACCCTTCAAATATAAGTTGTAGTATCTGAACTCACACCCTAAACTCATACCACACACACCCAACACACTCACACTCTAGAGCTTAAGCTAGATCGTCTACAACTTATATAGAGAGAGCTAAGAGAACACGGCTGAAACATATGACGATTGTGGCGCATCCATGTGATTGCGAGGCAACTGAAGCTATTCGAGGAAAACCCGGGTGAGCACGAGCTCGAGCGGCGCTCACGCTGCGTCATAACTAGCGACACGCCTGCCATCCGAGCAACGGCTCGGTCGTGTTTGCCGAACAAATTAGCAAAGGGATTCGACCGAACACTCATTTCAACTCTATATGTTACAAGAGGTTTCATATAGATTTTTCTAGCTCACTGATTTGGGCCTTGTTTAATTCCCGAAGGAAAAAATTTCGCGACACTGTAGCACTTTCGTTTGTTTGTGGTAATTATTGTCTAACTATAGACTAATTAGACTCAAAAGATTCGTCTCATCAATTTCGACCAAATGGTGCAATTAGTTTTATTTTCGTCTATATTTAATACTCCATGCATGCGTCTAAAAATTTGATGTGACGGAGAATCTTGAAAAAATTTGGGTTTTGGGGTGGAAGTAAACAAAGCCTTGACTTATGTGCAACGTTCAACTTAAGAACATGTTGAATATTGTTTTAACAGAATGACAGATATTGAAGAATCAGACTGGAACTAGCTAGATGTATGTGACAATTTCAAAGGGTGTGATTGTCTTGGGAAATGAGTGACGGGAAGCCAAGGGTGGTGAGTGTCGCCACAAATTCATTCAAATATATCTTTTAGTTGGCAGTACTTATTCTCACTTTCCGTCTTGTGAAAAATATTAGGAAATTTTAGAATGCATAAAGTAACCAAGCGCTTCAAAATGAGGATGTGGCACCACTAAGGATGAATCCTACGAGGATGAGCACACATGAAGCCCCAGTGCAAGAAATCCCCATTGATCTTGGTAATGTGGCTAGAGGAGGGACGATGAGGTTCATGATGCCATAAACGATGGAGTTTAGATTGAGGAGTTCACACTCCCCTTGCAAATACAAAGAAAGACCTCAGGTTGTCCTACAAAAAGCCAAGAAGCCCAAGTCTAGGACCTCACTTGTTATTGAAGAGTAAGTCGATCACAAAGGTAATTAACTGAACAAGCCATTTCTTATACTTCAAGGAAACAAGCTATGATTAAGGCTAAACAATGTATGGGTCGTGTTCTTGCTTGTGGTCCTCCATGAGCATACAATGCCATGAGTCATTGGTGAAGCAGGGCCAAAGAGATATTTTCATATGGTCCTTCCAACTAATGAATGAAATTACGCTGAAATGGTTCAAGAGGATGTGGAATGAGCAAATGGCAAGTATGGAAACTGAATTAATTAGAGTGTCATGTTGACTATTTTGACTTGTCATTTAGAACATTTCTAGTTGTTTCATCGATAGGTACTTGAAGTCACTTGGGTGCAACATTCGTTGTCTACTATCTTTGTCATATGTTGTATACAGTATACTATGCACTTACCTGCTGTCTATTCTCTACGTGGAATTATGCAGCACTTATCTGCTGTCTGTTCTGTTCTCTACGTGGAATTATGCTCTTATCCTTGAGGCGGTGGAACTATATCCATGTACCACATACCTGTGTGACTTGGCTTTGAAATAGACGCGTTTCATTGGCACAAAACCAGAAAAGCCACAGCCATTATAATATCTCAGCAATTGTTAATTCACCTATGCAAGAAATGGACAAATGGTATCGCATACTCGACGTCAATCAGTTAAAGCGACTAAATGAAATGCCAGCTGACAGGTCAGCAGTGGCACTGCAAAATGAAGCAAACCCACGAATGACTTGGCCATTATATTAACTGGACAAAACATATTGACATTCCAATTTGTTACCCACCAATTCAGTGATAAAAAGTTGTGTATCATTCACAAATTCAGTGTTAAAACACTAGTCCCAATCCTTGGTACAATCACTTCAATTTTAAAATGCCAACTTGAGTACAATCTACTGTGCAATATACTGAAATTGTAGAGATCAAGATGGCATATGCCATAAGAAAATTGGGTTCGGTGACCCAGCATTCACATCAGCTATCGTACATCAATAAGTATACAAAACATAGCTACGATAATTGAGTTGAGATAAGAACAAGATGAATTGATCCCCTCCAGACCAAAATTAGGAATGCCATGGAGGCTGAAGAGCTGAAGCGAAGATAAGTTTGGTGAATTGATTGATCCCCTCCAGATCGAGACATCCAAACATCATTGCAAGATGGTACTACTGAAGATGCGGACAGCAGGAGGTAAGCTAACATCTGCAATCAGCGTCAAAAAGTCATTCAACCGCATTCTCTCACCTAATGACAATTATTAAGCCAGGTAGTAGAAGAATCGAGCTTAACCAAACAGGGCTAGCAGACAATTTAAATATGCTGTCAATTAAGAAACTTTGCATTCATACTTCAAGGTAGTAAAAGAACATTGAAGAGATCTACTGCTTGCCACCTGATGTTCATCAACAAATTCTTTAAGTCCCAACAAAACAATGCAATGGTTCATCCAATATACATGAATTCGGTTACGTTTGCATCCATGCAATTACATAAAGTTTAATCTAGTATCACATAAAAGCCACGTATCAAGCAAAGATTATAAATTGAATGCAAGCCCAAGACAACCAAAGGGAATTCTGAAGTGTGAAAGGAACATCTCATACTCAGCATAACTTTCATGGGTCAATTAACAGTCCTTAAGCATATGGCAAGTGATAACAGCCGACTTTAGGCAAACAAAAACGAAAAAAGAACAATTCAGTAAAACCATTTATATATTTATTCCTTAAAATCACTGAACTTCCAGGTAAAATATATGATAGTCTTAGAACTAAAAGACAGTAGAAAGAATATAGGGAATATAGGAGACCTACCGTTTACTTCAGCTGCGTAGGGGAGCAGAGCAGACCTGAAGCATCTGCCCCAACTATGGCAAGCTCGCATATGGTACAAAGCTGCCCTTCGATGGAAGGAACAAACCGGGATCCACAATATGGGCAAGAAATATCCTTTTGGCCGCGGTAGATAGGAACATATGTAGCGCCACAAACAACAAATGGATTTCTGAAGTCATAGTTCAGTTGGTGAGAATCATCCTTATCCTGGCAAGCTTGCAGCACCTGTCGAGCCTTCCTTGCTTGGGCCTCTTGAGGGCTGTTCTCAAGAAGCATCCTTGCAAAGTGTTTCGCAGTAGCGTAGTTTTTCTGCTTGAAGCAAAGAGCCATGGCGCTTGCAAGCACAAGCCTCATATGAATTCTCTGAAGCTTGCAGTTTGTGAAGTAAGCAGCCAACTCCTGTTGGCGGGTCACATCATCCCTCAATTCCTTTCTCTTGAGTTCCATCTTCAGACCAAGAATATACTCCCTCACTATCTCGATTAATTCCTTCACTTCATCAACTTCTCTCCGTGAATCTACGACGATTACAGGGATGGTATGTAAGATGTTAAGGAACTGCCTCAGTGCTTCTGGGAACTTGCCCTCAGTTGTAGCTTTGTAGGCGGCCTTGAGTCTGTCTTCCATTTGTGAGAAACTGAAAATAAGTGCAGGAGGGCCTCTTACATTAGGACTTGCGGACTCGTTCCAACCTTTCTCTACAGCAACAGATATAACCGGAGCAGCAGCAAGTGCGCGGAGATATGAATGACTGCCCATATGCAGATCAAGAAACAAGGGCTTCAGCGGAGCAAAGTTCTTGATGCCCAACTGCCGGCTAAGCAACCTCATTGCTGTGTCAAAGTTCCCTGCAGCCGCATGCTCCCCAGCCAGAGAAGATTTTTGTGTCCAGATTTGGCTGACAGGGATGCCTGCTGTTGGAGCGACAAATACAGCAGAGCGAGCATTGCCAGCAGATTTTGGAGTCTCTGTATCAGGTGGAAGTTCCAGATCTTCCAAGTCCCAGCCACCTTCCTCACCATCCTCCTCATTTGGTTCACCCTCCTCCGCATCAAAATAATCACCACCATTTGCCACCACTTCACTTGCATCAACAATATCCAAGTCTTCATCACCCCAGTCAGCACCAGAAGCTTCATCATCTTCTTCAAGCTCTGCCCTTCCAGTAGCATCCAGTCCACCTTCGAAAATACCACGCATTACCCTCAGCAATGGCCAATCACCGCAGGCTGTGAGAGGTGCAGGGGGAATCAGTAGCGAGTGTGATTTTCCTTCAGGCAGACAAGGAACATTCTCGCCTAATTCAGCAGCAATCCTCTCAGCAATTTCAGTGAGCCCATGAGTGACAGCAAGAACATAAGCAAGAGGTAGCTGCCCAGCATTTTCCAAGATCTCAATTCTCTTCTTAGCATCCCCAAGATACAATGCATTGTGGAATTGTCCCATCAAATTATTATTTTGTCCAGCAATTTTGCACATGAAGCCCACCTTGTCCAAGTAACCAGTAATGAGATACAGAAAAGCAAGCCTCTCAAAATTTTTTGTTCGTTGGTATGCATATTCCACAATACCAACATTTCCTTGCCTCAGGGCCTCAATTCCCAACCTGTACCAGTGATCCTTGTCATCAATCTCCTTTGCAGAAGCAACTGCAATTTGAATGTTACCACTCTCAAGAGCTAAGTTAAATCTGGTTTTCTCATCCTTCACAAAGTGCAGAGCAACTTCCGGAAAACCTTTCTGTTGTAAATAAGAAATCACAGCCTGCCCACACAGCTGGGAGTTCTTAATCATACTCATAACATGATCATAGCGTTTTCTGAGAAGGGCTAGCTTAAAAATGTACTCTGATGCATCAACTGCAATCAGCTTGTTCTTTCCATCACGATCTAGGCAGAAAATGTTGTTCCCAATAACCCTTGTCACGTAAATAGGAACATCAAGGGTTTTTATGATCCCACTGTCTCCATTAGGAAGGCAGTACTTCATATGGTTCAGTGTAGTGTAGATGAACACACCATTCTCATCCCAGGCACCACTTTTCACACGGGTGGTCTCATGCAGTGTGCATTGATGGACAAGCTTCTTGCTAGCTATAACCACAGCATGCTTGCTCAGGAGTGCAACAGATTCCATATCACTGGACCAAACAACATATTTGACAGCAGGTGTCTGTAGCTCTCCGAGAACTAGCCTTTGCTGAAGATCAAAGATGGCCACCCGGTCTTCAGCCTTGCATAGCAAGTTACCTGTCCCAGCATAATATATTGCATCCGTCGCAATAGGAAGGGGGCTTTTCTTCATGATTTCATTCTTCAGATTCTTCACCAAAACTTGATTGCTACTCCTCTCAAGGACCGCAAACCTGTTGCGCGCCACAAAAACAGCAGAACCACCAGCTCCCTTCTTTGCCTCTTGCAAGTAATCAGACCTGCCAGCAGAATCCTTGGGAACAATGTAGAGTTCATATGAACCCCCATCAGCATCAGAGCAAATCAAGACAGCATTTTCGGTCGGACTATACGATAGTGTCCTGGGCGACTGGTTCAAGCTGACTGATCCAGGTCTTCTTATTGGAGCCAACTGAACTTCCTTCTGTGTGGAGTATTCAAAGAACCTGAGAAACCGATCCTTCACATAGAAAACTGTGTCACCACTAACACAGAAGGCTGGGCGTTCCCTCTCTAATTTGAACACAATCATGCCACTGTCATGACCAGCAGCAAGAAGGTTCATTTCAGGGTGAGCAGCAAGGATCCAGAAACGGTCATGTTCCCGCCTAAATGTCTGAATGCCAGTTCTCTTTGTGGCATCCCAGATGCGAATGCTTTTGTCTTCTGAGTTAGACACGATGATGTCTTGCTTCGCATGGAACAACACACAAGAAACATTATTCATGTGGCCCCTCAATGTATCAACTTCCCAAGCCTTGGTATCTGTCCATAAAGAGCAGATACAAATTATTGCATTTCAAATATTTCCTTTGTAAGAATGAATACAGTTTTTCTTTCATACATGTAAGGTACTAAAGAGCAGCAAAATTGTGTGCACTAAACTTCACCACCAAGAGCCATTTTACATGCGATGTTAAAATATAGGAAATCCAAATCCAAAGCATAAAAATTAGTGTCATGCCTCTTGTATTTACAAGAAAGATACATTATCCAGCAATATGCATACTAAGCATTAAGTGGTATAAAGTTCTGTAGATGCAGGATTTGCTGAACAGAATGGAAGAAAAGATCCATGATTAGAAAACATATATTACTAGGCAACGTATCATATGCAACCCAGCTTCGTGTGCAACCTATGCAACCACCAATTAAGGCCACAGGATCTAGATCTAACGTCTGAGGTTTTTTCACTTAAACCCCTCCACCCGTGGGTTTAAATCTAACTCGTGTGTGTCCAGATGGGAGGGTTTAAATGAAAAAAAACCTCAGACATTGGATCTAGATCCTGTGGCCTTAATTGGTGGTTGCATAGGTTGCACACGAAGCTGGGTTGCACAGGATATGTTCCCATATTACTATATCATGTAGAAGAATAAAAAACATACATACAACGTACTCCCTCTGTCGCAAAATAGTTGGCACTTTAGCTATGAATTTGGACAAATGTTTGTCCAGATTCATAGCTAAAGTGCCAACTATTTTGGGACTGAGGGAGTGCTTGAATAGTTATGGCTCAGCTACACAAAAGAATAGTACCAAAATCATGCAAAGTGCAGGCCATCTAGTGATAAGACTATTACCATTCATTCTCCATATCTTCACCTGCCGGTCATCCGCCCCAGAAACAATGAGAGGCAAACTGGGATGAAATGAGGCCCAGTTGACCCCACGGTCATGGCCTTCCAAGACATATTTGACTACAGCATCAATGCCTCCAAATAGATCCGTGTTCATCTGAGTGAGACGGAGGATGTCATCTGCAGGTGATGCTGACTTCTTCCTCAGGGCCCCAATATCCCAGACACGTACAGTCTGATCAAGCGAGGCCGATACAACCAGATCCTCTTTAGGATGGAAGGAGGCACACATGACATAGTGGTTATGCCCAGTTAGCACGGCCACACATGTGCGTGACTGCCAATTCCAGATCCGGATTGTCTGATCGTCGCTAGCACTTACGATCCATGGGCACTCATGGTGGAATTGCACAGTGCGAATGTAATCAAGGTGCCCATGAAGTGTGAAGAGGCAGCGTTGAGTCTTGTAGTTCCAGACCTTAATCTTATAATCATCACCTGCATTCCATCACAGCAACTAGGACCTTAGTAGATTCGTAAGTTCAATCGTGACATGTCAAAAAACCTAACTACATTGCCACCACAGTAAAGAGGAAGCTAACGCTCCAGAGTTGTACATGTTTAACCACACAGCCCTCATCTGAACTAGCTAGATTGCCACCACAGAGCAACTTCCCTAGTAGATGGAAAACAGAAACCTCACCGAAATCACATACAGCAAAAACCTCAAAACTGAGATCACATGCATTTTCTTCAGATGTACACAGCTCAAAATAGCATCAATCATTAATTCTAGATACACATTTTGTTTTAGAAAAAGAGGTTTCCCCTGCTTTATTGAGAATAAAGCATCTCAAAGCGTTTGCCCGCCACAGAAAACGACCTAAAGGTCCCCGAGTTCATTCTCAGAATTCTCATACAAAACACAAAACAGAATCAGAAGTCAGCTGAATCACAACGCTGGAGACTTCCAAAGGCCGAGATCCCAATGTTGGTGGACTTGATTGATTCCAACCGATTCAATGTAGCTGGGTTCTAGATACACATTTTATAGAAAAAACTGTTTCAACTGTCCTATGACAAGTGATTCGAACATTAACTTCACGTTAGGCTGAACGCGGGATCAAAATAAGTTGAACTGAGTCCAAAGATCCGGGTGTCATGATTGACATTGAAACTTAGGAATTTTATTAGGAATTAATATAGGTACTTGAAAAACATAACATCCGAAGCTGGAAAAGACACGCAGAAAAGACCGACCGACGATCTACGTGGTAAGATGAGGTGAAGTGACGATCCAGGTGAGGCGAAGGGACGATCCAGTGGACTGGAGCACCCAAGTGGAGAAGAGTAGTACCTCCGGACACGAAGAGCGGCTGCGTGGCGTGGAAGTGGACGCCTCTGACGGGCCCGTCGTGCTCGTCGAAGCGGTTGAGGAGGGTGCCCATGCGGTAGTCCCACATCTGGATGACGCCGCTGTGGAGGCTGGACAGGATCCATGGGCGGCGCGGGTGGAAGGCGAGGCCCTTGACCCGGTTGCTCTTGGTCTCGAACTTGGTGAGCATCTTCCTCCCTCGTCCGAGGAGGGAGACCTCCGCTCGCTCTCGGCAGCGGCGGCGGCCCTGGCGGGTGGGGGGGACGGTGGATCGGAGGAAGAGGCCGGACGAGGAAGCGGAGGGAGCGGAGATGAGATGGATCTCGCCCGCCCTCTCCCAGATGAGAATTGAGATCCCAGCGAAACTGCAGGTTGGTGCTGTGCAGCCGCACCAGACCAACTAGCGTAGCCTAGCGTAGCCTAGCCTAGCCTCCGATCTGAATGAGGTTTATTTGCTGCCGTCGGATCTGCGGAGACCGAACATCAGTCTCAACGAGTCTCTTGCTTAACCCTCTCAAGCACACCCGCAAGTCTGGGCTCTTGTTTCGGGTGCAAAAAGTTTTCGTTGAGCCTTGTTTAGTTCCAAAAATTTTTAGGAAATCGACATCATAGCACTTTCGTTTGTATTTGACAAATATTGTCTAATCATGAACTAATTAGTCTTAAGATTCGTCTCGTCAATTCCGACCAAACTGTGCAATTAGTTTTTATTTTCGTCTATATTTAATACTTCATGCATACATCTAAAGATTCGATGTGACATGAAATCTGAAAATTTTTGCAAAATATTTTGGTAACTAAACAAAGCCTTGATTGACGAAACACAATAGTACAGCATTTTCTCTTCCTTCCACGTCTTCTACGGCTTACAACCTAGACAGCTTCACTGCTAAGATAAATTTAGACCTTGATTAGATACACATATATTTATCTCAAGATTTGAGTGAAATTAAAGTAAATTTCATTCCATTATACTCCAACACATATATCCAAACAAGGCCTTGAATTGAAAATAGTTCACCACTTATAATCTTATGCTCTTTGACCGCTAAGATAGTTTAAGAGCATGCTTGATTGCACACCACATCTTGCCAAGCCGTAAGTGCGGTGGTGCCACAGTTGAGGCGGCGAAAATTGGTGCCACAATCGTGATGAGAAAACTATAACTGATATGAACTGATTTTTTTTAATGGCGCGTTGAACTGTAGAATATAGATGATAATCAAATAGTAATTCATTTCTTTTCACGTTGTTTGTCGAAACTGTCAAGTGGCAAATGGTGGTGACCAACTAAGCAGCCTCTAAATAAATAAAAAAGCCCTTATAAATATAGCAGACATACGGCTTACATTACATTTACATATATAGTCATACTCGAGCGGTTGTTCGTGAAGCATTTTTCATCGATAACTAAGGTCTTATTTAGTTTGGCTAAATAAACCTTTAGGTCTCGGTTGAGGCTCTCCCTAATAACACACTTGCACATTGCAATGGCCTCAAACTGATACGTTCTAGATTTTTCTTATATAATGGATAAATAAAATTCAGCTTCATCCCTTGTAGCCGAGGAAATCAGACTATTTTTACAACTGACAAAACACATAATTGTCCCAACTTAAAATTCAATCCTAACATTAAAATGTCACCCAAAAGAAACAAAGAATTGCAAACTGATCATAGATGAGTTGGTTGGATTCTTTGTAGTGGGAACCTATCCACTCGGGTTGAAGTCTCCGACTTGACACGGGTGCTCGCATTTTTCTATATTTATTTCAGGATCTAATAGCGCTATACTTTTAGTGGTAGACGACGTGCCCGTCGACAACGAGGCGGCTGTGGTGACTTCGTCAATCTCGAGATTTGCCGGTCCAACTCGGTTCTTCAGAGATGCTCATAGAGGTAGAGTGTATGTGCGTGTGTTCATAGAGGTGAGTATGTATTTTTGTATGTGAACATTTACGTCTGTAATTGGGTCTCGCAAAAAAAGAGAAGCAAAAATTTTTAAAGTTGTGATTTCTAATGTTCAACATACGTGTGGTGATGCTCTCTTTATTTTTTTCACACCGATCCAGTTGTGCCTAACTGATAAATCTAGGTTTGCAAATAAGCTATAGCTAAAAATACTATTTATTAATTTGTTGTGAAATAAAAACATCATTTATTTGTTAAAATAGTACGACTTATATCTAAAAAAACTCAGAGTAATTTACAATTTGAAAGAAGAGAGTTGAAATTCTATATAGATTGTGGGGAAATTACTAGGATCCTATTTTGCAAATTAGAAGACATTGTGACCACAAAAATGTTGTATTTTAGATTGTATATTGACGTCATAAAGTTGAATTGTTACAAAAAAATATAGACTGTGAGGCACAGTCGTATCAACTGTGACAATTATACTATTGTTAATCGGGATAATTATATTTTTTTCAACTTAATGGCATAATATAACTGATGCTGTCAATTAGCTCCGGTTGCATATGTAACAACGATCTGCAAGCCATTATGCAATTTTCTTTATATCTGCAGACAAACTGGAACG
>Ga0182004_10000849_pt1 | contig 20606 bp, 17 predicted proteins | sample Sormic07211540_1_FD_120479 | JGI IMG/M metagenome (GOLD analysis project Ga0182004, IMG submission 120479) | Endophyte microbial communities from Sorghum bicolor roots, Mead, Nebraska, USA - 072115-40_1 MetaG | ecosystem: Host-associated > Plants > Roots > Unclassified | place: USA: Nebraska...
AAGAAAATGAGTGGATGAGGTTTTTTTTTTTTTTGTTTTGTATAGAAAAGGGGGTGAAGGGGGGGTAGAGGGGGGGGGGGGGGGGGGGGGGGGGTGCTGACTGCTGAGCTAATTTTGACATATGAAGTGACAACCATTGCTTAGGCTAGGCACGTTGTTTAGTATCCAACTAACAAGGGAAAAAATGACACTTTTGAAGTGTGGAAAAAATATGATAAAATAGCATGCGCGAAGAAAATAAATATAGGTATTAAAAGATTTTCTCTTTGGACAAATGTTCTGTCACTGGCATTTGTGCTATGCTACAAACAGAAGTTTCACTAATGCTCTTGTGCTAGATGCCAGTGCTAGTAACTCTTCTTGTTCTTTTTTTCGCATGCCTCTTCGAACATACCATTGCTTTTGAGAGTTTTGAGTCGATAAAAAGTCCCGTATCAATGGCATTATTACAAACTTTATATGAAGGCACGTTTCTTGTCACATAGTGTTTTAGTTCTACTTAAGATATGATGCATTTCGAAAGGGTCTCTAGCCTAGTGGTTGGAGCACCTGAGTAGCATCCAACAGGCTTGGGTTCGACTCCCCGTAGGAGTGAATTAAACAGGTCTGAAATAAAAAAATACAAAAAAAATATGTTGGGGTTTCCCTGATGACTTTGGTCAAAAAGATATGATGCATTGCAGCTGGCTGTTTTACTTCATTTATACCATACTCATAACCTGTCATGATTTTACTTTCCAGGCCACACTACAATGTGAACCTTAAGACAATTGATGTTGGTGGCACTACACTAGAACTCCCGGCAGATATTTTTAAACCAGGAGAAAAAAGGGGTACCATAATCGACAGTGGTACCACCTTGACATACCTTCCAGAATTGGTTTTCAAAAAAGTAATGCTCGCGGTAAGACAAAGATCCCGTGCTAGTTCTTCCCTTATGATGTTGGACCATATGCCTTTTCTTTACATATTAGGTTTCTCAATCAATTGTAGGTATTTAACAAGCATCAGGATATAACCTTCCATGATGTTCAAGATTTTTTGTGTTTCGAATATTCTGGAAGGTATGGTTTAGTAGTTTACACAATACAGCTGCAGTTGGAAGAGTACTAATTGTTACTCCCTCCATCCCTGAAAGCTTCAACTCCTAGAATCCGTGTCGGTCAAAATTTTTTAACTTTGACTAACTTTATAGAAAAGAGTATCAATATCTATGATATAAAATGAGTATCTTATGAAAATATATTCTATGATAAATCTAATGATATTAATTTGGTACTATAAATCTTAGCGTTTTTTTCTATAAATTTGGTCAAAGTTTTAAAAGTTTGACTTAGGACAACTTTAGAAATTGCAGCTTTCAGGGACAGAGGGAGTACCTGCAATTCCTTCCATGCTGCATTTCATACATGCTGAAATATATTTATTGAAATCCTGGTATCGATAATGCCCTCTCATACTTCTTTCATGAATTGACATCCTCATCTCTTCACAGTTCACACTTGCTCTGTTTTCATTTGAATTGGCACAAAGACGAATCACCAGCCCATATATTATATTCTCTTGCTATGACTATGATCCTAATTGTTGTGTTCATTTCTCTTGCAGTGTAGATGATGGATTCCCAACACTCACCTTCCATTTTGAGGATGATCTTGCGCTGCATGTGTATCCCCATGAGTACTTTTTCCCAAATGGGGTAACATGACATTTCTCTCCTAGTGGAGTAATGCTTAATTCACCCATTACCATGGGTTCATCATGGTTCCAGCTTATAGCACTTGAAAGTGGCTTCAGTGCTCTTGTCTTCCTTTCTCCCCTTTTGCATAAACTACATGATAATGGTTAAAATAAAACACTTTTGTAATTTGTAATATCATGAGTGCCATTGGCAAGCAATGTGAAAAACAATAACTAAACTAGTATATATGAATGTATGATGCATCTACCTTATGCTGTCTTTTCCAGTGACATTGTTTATTTGTTAGGATTTTGGTTCTCCAAAAATTTCTCAATCACTCCATATCAAGCCTCCAGGCGTTTTTTCCCCTTTTCATCTGTCTTTTAATATTGTCTGTTTGCTCTTGATGTGAAATAATTTTGCTGAACTCCAGAGATATATTCTTTTGGATAAAGGTGTCAAAGTAAATTAACCAGAAAACCCAGTCAAATCTATGTTGCCAAAATGCCATTGATCTATCAATATATGTGACTATGCCAATGATAGTGGTAGCCTGGTCCCGTATGTCATATACACTTGATGGAATGTTGGCAAAAGTGCAATTTCACTAATGGTATGGTGCCAACTTCCCAAACACTGGTATTACATGATTGACCATGGTAATCACCTATTAGTATTTAATTTGATTCAAACTTAGTAAACATGAGTACTACTGAAGCAAACCTCAACTACATTTACAACACATCTAGATTTATGTGCGCTTGAAGATTACATTACAAATGTCAAAGTTCATCCACACTGTAGAGAGGTTAAAGAAAAATAGCAAACATTCATATTGCCAACATGGATGACATGTACATGCCTTGTCTGCCTTTGAAGTTTCTGATAGTTCTCATCGCCTTTTCAGACTGCACCGTTATTTTGCTTACAAAGAGAAAACAGCCTACCACTTCTGTATATGCATACATTCTCTTTATTATATGATTGTAGCTGGATGCTCTTTGTTTTCGGGAGTAATTTTTTTAAATAACCTTTGTAGATACATGACATTGAAACTCCTGTACAGTAAATCAGTAAACCTCTATGCTTCACATTCTACAGTATTAATGTAGGCTTCTAAGAGTTATTTCAGTAGATTTTCAATCAAAGTCCATTGTTGATATTTGGATTCTAGCACAACAACGGTTCGAAATAGCAGTGCTATTAGCATGCAAGTTCCATTTCCGAGTGCATAAAAAGTACGTGATCATGACTTTTATGGTCTACTTTTTTTGTTCCTTGAGCAGAATGACGTATACTGTGTGGGATTCCAAAATGGTGCATTGCAGTCAAAGGATGGAAAGGACATTGTGCTTATGGGAGGTCAGCACTGCACTAGCAAATCAATTTTGTTCTCAACGCTGTGTTTTTGACACTCTGTCTGTTTTCTTTCAGATCTTGTCCTTTCAAACAAGTTGGTTGTCTATGACTTGGAAAATCGAGTCATTGGGTGGACTGACTACAACTGTAAGTGTTAGCACGTTCTAGTCTGCTCATACTTGGTTCATTTCATGATACATTGCAGTCATAGTCAGTGGCAGAGCTTGAACTAAAATTGAGAGGAGACCAATCAAACTTGAGGAATTAATACAGCGGGATAGATTACCAATTCATTAGCCCCTGGTCATAGTTTGCTGTTTTATTTCCAGAAATCTTGACTAGTTCCAAAATATTTTACATGAAATTGGGAGCCATGAGCTTAGCATACAATAAATTATATTCTTGTTAACTGCCATTACCATTAAGTATGTAGTTTGGGATAAAAGTTCATCCACATTTACTTGTTGTTTTGGTGAAAGACACTTTCAGAGTGAAAAATGAAAACCCATGGTTAGTTAGCACAAGCATTGCACTGTTCTGAATCATACAAGTCATGGGTTGCCCCATATTTCCACAACTATCTGGTTATCTGCTTGTAATTTCAGGTTCGTCGAGCATTAAAATTAAGGACGACAAAACGGGCAAAACATCTACTGTCAATTCACATGACTTGTCCTCAGGATCGAAATTCCACTGGCACATGCCCCTGGTTCTGTTGTTGGTAACAATAGTGTGCAGTTATTTAATAGGCTAACTCTATTGTACGACACGAACACTGATGTAAATCCATTTGGTTCGTATATTCTTTCCACGAAAAGGAAATGTAGGGCTTTAGGTTGTGTCCTCTGACCACGGAAAACAATGAAAACAAAAACACTGTACAGTGTACACTATACTGAGCTATTGTTTGACTAGTGTAATGCTGAGGTGAGGAATATATGGCCGCACATGAGTTGAGTTTCCCGTGATTTTTTTTTTTGCATGTGCCAAATAAGAATCTCTTTTGTTGCAGTAGCAGTACGGCAATGTCCTGACATTTCTTTGGGAAATCAATTGTTTGGTGGAACTTTCATTCTGCGTTTTTTTAGTAACGTTCTGACATTTCTGTGGAGTAAAAAAAACGATATATGGTGATTGAGAACCCAAGACTGGGTCGAAAAAACGGTGGTACTGGAAAGTTTTTATTTGATCCTAGTTTACTTCCAATTTTTTTTGCAAAATAGAAACAGTAGCACTTTCGTTTGTATTTGACAAATATTGTCCAATTATAGACTAATAACTAGGCTCAAAAGATTGTCTCGCAAATTACAGATAAACTATGTAGTTAGTTATTTCTTTTATCTATATTTAGTGCTCCATGCATGTGCTGCAAGATTCGATGTGATGGGAAATGTAAAAAATTTTGTAAAATATTTTGGGAACTAAACAACGCCGTGTAGCTGGTATGACCGTCGACTCAGTTCTCTATTTTTTTTTCAAACCTTTCTATAATTCCTGACATCATGTATATATGAAAAAAAATCTGTAATAGTTAATTTAATAAATAGTCACTGAAAAAGGCGGTAAGTTGTTGGTATCCACACCTAAAGAAAAATTCTTCCGTCAGTTACCCTTTTTGCACACTGAAAAGCTCTCAAAGTCTCATGTTGCATATTTTTACATTCTGAACAATTTTAAGGCAACCCAGGATTGTGGAAATGCATGAATGACTAGGATACAATAAGACCTTGTTTGGATATTCTCGGTTTCGCATCAATCCACATGTGTTGGGTGGGTTGGAGTGAAACTTGAACTAAATTTCACCCCAATCCACTTCAACATATGTGGATCGAGGTGAATCCGACAATATTCAAGGTCTAAGGGATAGAATGCTCTAACATCTTGAATCTTATGGATCGAAAGAAACATAGGGAACTATAAATCGAGCATTTGGATTTAGCATAGAAAAACATAGGAATTTGATACACGAAGGAAACTTTTCATGAGGTTCAACCTCTCAGGATCCAAATTTTTTTTGGATTTTTATACTCTAGCACTTTCGTTTTTATTTGACAAACATTATCTAATTATAGAGTTATTAGGTTTAAAAAATTAGTCTCACGATTTACAGACAAACTATGCAATTAGTTTTTGTTTTTATTTATATTTAATGCTCTATGCATGTACCGCAAGATTCGATGTGACAAAGAATTTTGAAAAAATTTTAGTTTTTAGGGTGAACTAAACAAGCCGTCAGGGGTCGAGAGATCAACGCTAGGAAGTTGGTGTGCTCATCATGATTTAGGTGATGGTGCCTAGTGGTCTCGGGAAAATATAGAAAATGTTTTTAATTGTCTTGTGTGTTAGCCACAACTCAATTTCATTCGTATTTAGTTTTAAAAAATTTCAAGATTCTCCATCACATCGAATCTTTGGACGCATGCATGAAGCATTAAATATAGATAAAAAATAACTAATTGCACAGTTTGCCTATAATTTTTGAGACAAATCTTTTGAACCTAGTTAATCCATAACCGGACAATAATTATCAAATATAAACGAAAATGCTACAATAGTTGAACCCAAAAAAAATCACGAACTAAACAAGACCTCAATGATTCTACCCTCAACCTGAGAATGGACAGAAGGGAACCACAACATAGGAATGTCCACGCCTCATCGCAAGTCTCGTTTTGAGTTTTGGGTCATAGGGCCCTCAATTGATGGATTAGCGCCCCTTCTACCGGCTCGAACGAAAGTCTCTTTTAAGAACTTTAGTCCCCGGTCGAACACCGACCAAGAGGAGGTGGGGCTATCTCTAATCATCCGAGATGAGATCTCATAAAGTAGAATTCCTCTAAAATTCTAAAGAAAAATATAATACTAATCTAGAAGGAATCGGATGTTTTTCAATAAGAAGAAATATGCACCTAATTAAATTCGAGTTAAAGAGGGCTGAAGCTGGTTGTTAGGTGTACATTTGAACGATGATTCTTGCGGGTTTAGCCATATTGTCAGTTGGTAATATAAGAAATGTTTAGCCATATTTTATCAACTAGTGAAAAGTACAACTTCGTCATGGCTAAAAACCTTTTAGGGCCTATTTGGAACACGAAAAATTCTTCCTGCGTTACCTATGAAATTGAAGTGGTTCTTGTGAAATTCCTGTGCAATTCCAACGTTCCAAAGAAGCCCAGGATTCCTACTTTTTTCCTATAGCGTATCCAAACAAACATCCCTTTAAAATTCTAATGTTTTCTAATTCTCTATTTTGCAACTGCATTCCTGCAAAATTGCTATGGTTTTGCATTTTCGTGTTCCAAAATGGGACCTAAAATTCTTCCATTTTTCTTTGTTCCAAAGGGAGCAAGAGTTAAATTCACAAAAGAGAAACCATGTCTAATCAAATGGTTAAACATTATTTTCTTTATTTTGAAATCCAAAAGTTTGAACTTAGCAGTGCCAACCAGCCTACGAACCAGCCTCTGATGCAGACTATGAACCATTATTGTCTTTTTAACAGCAAGTGAACAGCAAAGGGATCAGGATATATACTCAATTTAACAATCAATAGTACACTACAGCATAACAGAGTTGATATATTGTCGCACCAACCAGAAGGCACATGTCGAGCAGAAGGCAGGGGATGACCAAAGAAGCTTCTGCTATTTCATGATCTGATCGCACAAATGCAGGTAAAGTTTCAAAGTTAAAAGGTACATCCAGCTATGCTATTACAAAACTGATAAGGTAACAGATCCATCACTCCAACACAAAGTGACAACCGGAGTCAAGATCTACTTTAGTTCAACTTCTCAATTAGTTCGTTGATTTTGTCGCCACGGTTGCCAGAGTCACCACCATCCTTGTAGGGTTTCCTCTTCATCTGAAGCCTCCTCTCTGGACACTTGAGCATAAAGGGCATGAGGAACCTCGATGCATCTCGAAAGTGTGGCCCAACAGTGGCGATCTCATGCACAACATCTTCCAAGCATATGATGCCGTGATCTCCAAGAGCCTGTTTTAAGCAAAGGCACACAAGGAGACTTTCAATGTAATTCACAAGTTAAAACTGAATCCAAAATCTCCATAAGCCATTTTAACCATCTCTCTGTTTTCTAACTCCACAGCCAAAAAAAAAGTAGGTATGATGAGAATGCTTAATCGTGAATAATTTGCTTTTCAGTGATCACTGGATTCACAAATTCACAAAAAATATGTTGGCGATAAATGAGCTGAAAAATGAATTGATCATCCAAATTGAAGTGTTGTTATTAGCTATTACCAGATCTTCTTAGCCTAACTAATACTAGTACCCATAATTGATAACTGAGGACATGCTAGTTCCTTATTGACGCATAGCCTGCAGCAGAGGTCATTTCAATTTGTTTTGATTGGGATCTTCTCAGCCTAACAAATACTAGTACTCAGAAGTCAGAACCGGTGACAGGGATTTAATTCCTTATTGATGAGTAACCCCTGGTAGTTACTTACTTCGATTTGCTATAATCCAATCTTCTTATAACCTAATAAATACTAGAACTCAAAACTGGTGACTCAAGTTCCTTGCTGACCGGTAGCCCACAGTACATAATAATTTGCTTAATAAATCTACAATATATGGTGCAAAAGCATACCTTCTCAATTAGATCGTTGCTGGTAAGAGGGAAAGGCTCCTTGTCCAAGAACCCACGACCCTTCTTGTAAATAAGCTCTTTCACATTCTTCAAGTTTGGAAACCTATTGTGACACAGCAACAAAGCTGAATATCAACAACGCAGTACTACAAAACAACAAGATAATCGATCGCAGCCTTGGAAAATGTTGCTTTCATTCGGTTAAGTTACCCGTAGGTGACAAAGGGTTCAACAATGAGAAGCCTCTTCAGCGTCAACGCGGTGGCCTTGAGGAACACCCCAGTGAGGACCCTCGTCAGTCGTAGCTTCCTCAAAACCTTCCTGATGTTCGGATGCAAGTCCACGGAGCTACAAGCACACGCATCAAACAAGCAACGCTAGCTGTTTAACGCCATTGATGTAAAAAAAAAAACAGCAGGGAGTTTGTTCCGCTACCAGGACTACCACCTACCCAGGGATGCGAATCGCAAAGACGAGCTTGGAGCTGAGCGCCTCGACGGGCGGCTGCTTGCGGACCTTGAGGCGGGTCCTCATCCGCAGGAAGTCGCGCTCCTTGTTGCGGAACGCGGTGACGAAATCCTCGGGCCGCTTGACGACGACCTTGTGCTCGTCGCGGATGCGCTGGCGCTTGGCCGCCTTGCGCTCCCGGTTCCTGACGGCCCAGTCCACGTTCTCCTTGCGCTTCTGCAGCTTCGACTCCTGGACGAACGCCAGCTGCTCCGGGGTCCCCTCCACCGCCATCGGTACGATTATCCGCGACGCTTCATCCCCATTGGCACCCATCCCTTCTCCCTCCGGCGGGCGGGTTCCGCCGGCGGCGGCGGCGGCGAGGAAGAGGACGAGGAGGGAGGCGGCGGCCGGGAAGGAAGAGGGAGGCGAGGGTTTCTGAATCGTGAGGATTTTTTGCTGCTGCTGCCGCCTGTTGGGGGTGTTAAGGACAGTAGATGGGCTGGGCCGATGCAGTGTGGGTCCAGCAAGACCCATCTGACACTAAGTGGGCCATCTGCCTGCGCTTGGGCTTTGTAATTCCAGTTGGGCCGGAGATTGGCAGCTGGGTCCCACCTGCCGTAACGGCGGTCGGTTTGGGTCGTAGAACGGTGGCGCCGCACCCGCACCGCAAGGAAACGTATGAAGCCTTCTGTCGCCGCCGTCCAGGTCCAAATCCAACCCTAGCCGTCAAGGCGTTCGAGCCGCCGCCGCCGCCTCGCACGAAACGCGGCGGAGCCTCCTGCCGCAGCCCCATCCTTCATCGGCGAATAGCAAACCGTGGGTCGTGATCGCCGGAGCTGTCGTGGCCTCGAACCGGGAGGAAGGTATTGTCGGCTTCTGCTCCAGCCGCTGGCTAGTTAGTTTCGGTTTTGTGCGCAGCGCACGAGCAAGTGGTTTGTACATACATACGGTTTCTATCTAAATTAAGCCATCAAGGTGATAGTAGTAGTGCTGATCCGGTACTCCCGTCCGGCCAAGTTGTTCCAGGGGAGTTTGTGGGAATTTCTACAGATTACTGGAACCATAGTTTTCTGTAAGGATGGTCTGCCGACGCAAACCTGATGGCCTGTAGAGTGTATACTACTTTTGTTATGGGTATTAACATTCACAGGGTGCTTCTGATGAAACAGCGAGCTCTCTTGTTGTTAAGTATAACGTTATTTTTCTTTTCTTTTCTAAAGCACTATCCTAGTCGGTCTCACGTCTCCATCCAGCTTGCAGGGCATTGGCTTAAACTCGCTAGATAGACCTGGCCGAAACTTGCTAAATGAAAGAAAGCAAATTCAACGAAGATTTTCATTCTGCGATGAATGGTCAACCTGATTACCGGATGCACATGGCATACATGATACAATTAGTTCCCCTCCCATATGTAAATAGCTAAATGATGTATCTAACTTTGTTGCTTCGGTTTGATGAGCATTCTTAACCTAACTTTACATCTTGCCATTTGCTTACTGGGTGGAATGAGCGCAATCCTGATCATACAAGTAGCATATTGTTCATGCATATCTTGAGTTTCTGTTAGACACTTGAATAGCTGGGGTACTAATACCACACTTTTGCTTTACAAGTGGGATGCAATTTGAAATGTAAGTCTGTTGTGGGCAGCTTGCCAGCAGCTGTAGTGCTCCTTGTACATTGAACTAACTTTACTTGCTTCCTTTCTTAATTGAAGGGCAGAGCTGCTGCCCTTCTCTTTCAAAAAATAAAAGAAAATAAAATAAATGTAAGTTGTCCTTAGCTATATTGGTGCTTACGGTTTTGTTTATTCTGCTCATTCAGGTTTGAACCTTCTTTAGAAATATACAATAAACAATATGGCCGCGGTTGATACAGCTACCAAGGAGATGGAGGCACTGCATGTGGGACAAAATGAAGAAACCAAAGTAGGTAGCCGCAGTGGTTTCTTTGATTTCCATAGCCCATGGAATTAATCATAAATGCTGTTTCTACACAACTCAGAGCAGGTTTGCTTTGGCATCTATTTGAGAACAGAGGGATGGGTATTTTGTTTGCAGAGTTGGTCCTGTTGTAGTCATGATGACTGCTTATTGTTCTTGTATGCTCATGCTCAGTGCAGTGTCATTCATTCCTTGTTGCAATCATGCTTTATCTTAATTCACCATTTTAAGTAATGACCAGAATTGTCCTAATAGTGGTCATTGAACTTTTGACTAGATAACATGGGTAGCTTCCCCAGAACCCAATTTGAAATTGAAAATGATTAAACAAATTCTTTATTTACATTGATTAAGGAACCCTAAATGACATATTCCCCTCGCTTTTCTGTACATTTGCTTTCATAGTGACACCCCCTTCTTTTTGCAGGCAGATCTGATTAATGAAGGCAAAACTGCAAACAGCAATGGTGTGGTTCCTGCAGCTCAGTCTTCACAACCAGAGGATGATGATGAAGCACAAGCTGATGATCCATCTCAAGATGGAGCACAAGGTGGCAACTCTGCCTTGCAAGTTTTATTTGCCAAATTTCTCATATAAGGCTGAAACTCTTTTGTTGCATCTAGCATTTGGGGTAAGGTTAGTCTAACATTTGCCTTTGAAATGGATATCTTCAGAAGCTGCAAAGAAGAAGAAGAAGAAAAACAAATCCAAGTGAGTTCTGCTGTTGAATTGGACCATACATCTTTTGTTTTGTTTTGTCTGTTTCAATTCACCAGGATGTCCCATGTCTTCTGTAGAAAGAAGAAGGGTCCTCTTCAGCAGACAGATCCTCCATCAATACCTGTGGACGAGCTTTTTCCTTCAGGAGAATTTCCTGAGGGTGAAATTCAGCAATATAAGGATGAGTAAGTGCAACTCTATCACCATTTGTGGAATTTTTTTAGAATTAAATTATCCTATGTGAGCATATGCTGATTTCTTATCATATGAAAACCTTCACATCTGAAATGCATCGAGGGAAAAAATTAGTTCCCCCATCCTTTAACTATGATGATTCTGAGCTGATGTTAGGAACTTCCATTAACTGCTTACAAATATGTACGCTATTGATCTTCAGTAATTTATGGAGAACAACCAGCGAGGAAAAGAGGGAGCTCGAACGACTGCAAAAGCCAATCTACAACTCTGTTCGCCGAGCAGCAGAAGTTCATAGACAGGTTTGGCATGAACCCGTCTCTGATAAATTTGCAGCATAAACTTAATCCTGTGTGTTGTTGGCTGCAACTCTGCAATGTTTGTTCTGATTTTCTAGGTGCGGAAATACATGAGGAGCATTATTAAGCCTGGAATGTTAATGATTGATCTATGTGAAACACTGGAAAACATGGTCAGGAAACTTATCAAGGAGAATGGACTGCAAGCTGGCATTGCCTTTCCAACTGGATGCTCCTTGAATTGGTATGTTATTCTTCTATAGCGTTTCCATTGGTACAATATTACATCTGTCATGTTTCCAGTTCTTCATTCCATTCTTGTTGTTGATATGTTGTATCGCTCAGTCTGAGCTTCTTGTTTTAAATATAATTAGCAGCTCTCCTGCTTGATTCGTTTTAAAAAAAATCTTCATTCCATTCACAAACCGATAAGGAAATCCAATTCTTAGGGTCGCAGCTCACTGGACTCCAAATGCTGGTGACAAGACTGTGCTACAGTATGATGATGTGATGAAGCTGGATTTTGGAACACATATAGATGGTCCGCCAATCTTTGCCTTGTTTATCTTGTTTGAGCTTTTGTTATGACTACCTCTGTAGATTTCATATGACTAGCTTATTTGTTCCAGGGTACATTGTTGATTGTGCATTTACTGTTGCATTCAATCCTATGTATGATCCATTGCTTCAAGCAACAAGAGATGCCACAAATACAGGGATCAAGGTAATTTCAACATGTTCCTTTGCACCCTCTGTAGGCCATGCTTCTAAGTTCATAGAGTGGGCTATAAGAGTGCATGATTTCATTTTCCTGTAGTGTTCTGCAAGATTGTACAGAAGTGATATCCTTTGCACAGCGTGACATGATCATGTGTTCATTGGGATAACGATTTCCATTAGATAATTATTGTGTGTTGGCATCTCTCTCTAACTGCTCCTGTGTATAGTTCTGTGTCCTGGCTTAATTTGAATTTCTCCTTTATATATGTCGTGGTCTCAAATTATGTTTATTCTGTTGCAGCATGCATTCATTGAACTTTAACATGACTTCATCACTTCATTGTAGGAAGCTGGAATAGATGCACGGCTTGGTGATGTTGGTGCTGCAATCCAAGAAGTAATGGAATCATATGAGGTTGAAATCAATGGGAAAGTTTTCCAAGGTGCTACAAATTTTGTTTTTCTATTCTGCAGAACAATATAATGTATAAAAGTCAATGACAATTGAAAGTACCTTTTTGTTTGTGACAGTAAAAAGTATTCGAAACCTCAATGGACATAGCATTGGGCCGTATCAGATACATGGTGGAAAATCAGTTCCGATTGTGAAAGGTGGAGAACAAACAAAAATGGAAGAGGGGGAGTTTTATGCTATTGAGACTTTTGGATCTACTGGTATGTTTGTCTTTGTAGCTTCGACTGATTGATGGAAATATCGTAGTGCTACAATGTGTCATCATGAATACTCCCTCCATCCCAAATTGTAAGTCATTCCAAGAATCTTAGAGAGTCAAAGCATCTCAAGTTTGACCAAAATTATAGAAAAAATTACAAAGTTTTGTAGCATCAAATAGATATACTATGAAAATATAATTAATGAAAAACCTAATGATACTTAGTTGATATCATAAATGATTATCCTACCATATAAATTTGGTCAAACTTGAGATGCTTTGACTTTCCAAGATTCTTGGAATGACTTACAATTTGGGATGGAGGGAGTAGTTTTTATTAAAATAAAAAGGATTAGTCACTTCACTTATATCTAGAATGGTCCTTATGGCTGTGCAGCATAAATTTGGTGTCCCTATTTAGACATAAGTTCGAGTCCTCGGTGACTTCTACATTTTGTGAGCTTCATGACATTTTCAGGAAGGGGATTTGTCCAGGAGGACTTGGAATGCAGCCATTACATGAAGAACTTCGACGTTGGGCATGTGCCTTTGAGGGTAGCAAAGGCTAAGCAACTACTTGGGACCATCAACAACAACTTTGGAACACTCGCATTTTGCCGCCGGTACTTGGACCGCCTTGGCGAGACAAAATACCTCCTGGCTCTGAAAAATCTTTGTGATAGTGGTATCATTCAGGTATGTGAAAAGCTCCATCTCGACCCCCATTGTCTGAACCCTGTTGCGGACATCGTTATTCACTGCCTCCTGCTCTGTTCGTGCTTCGCAGCCGTATCCTCCATTGTGCGACGTGAAAGGGAGCTATGTCTCGCAGTTTGAGCACACCATCTTACTCCGGCCGACCTGTAAAGAGGTCATATCGAGAGGCGACGACTACTGATTGCTGCTGAACAGGCTCCTGCTGTACTGGGTTGTTTATGCTAAAGAGTACACACCGTTTTTTTGCACAACCTGTGTGGCTATGTCCATCTGTTTTATGGACCATATGATATGTCATAGTCCAACAAATAATTTGGCACTATTGCTCTGATATTTGAGTTTGGAATATGTGGAAGCGTGTTCTTTTTTCCTAGCAAAAAATGAATCGTACTGCATTCTCTCTCTAGTATATATGATTAGCATTTGTCTGTCGTGGTTGTGTTCTCCCGTTGCTCTTTTGGATGTGCTACTGCTAACTTCAAGTGGCTAGTTTATCCACAACAATCTGGATACAAAATCGAACCATGCAATCTAATTGAAGCTTCTATAAAAAAATTATAACTAGTGTGAACGAAACCGGGGCCAAAAAGAAAAACCACGACAAGTTAAATAATGGAAAAACTCTACTTTTTCTCTTCCAACTTTTACAAAAGTTCACTTTTCCTTTCTCAACTCCAAAACTAAGCAAATCACCTCCCTCAACTTTTCAAACCATGCATTTTACTTTCTTGGAGCGGTTTTGAAGGTAGTTTTTTCAACTTTTCAAACCATGCATTTTACCTTCTTGGAGCGGTTTCAAAGGCGGTTTTGCTACAGTCAATAGTGATTTTGCTACAGTAAGTAAGGTTTTGTCTTTTTTTTTTAAAAAAAATTATTTCGGTTGAATCTTTGAAAAATCATAGTAAATTGTAGAAAAATCATAAAATAGAAAATCTAATTTTTTTGACTCCACATAAGTAGATCTATATATTAAATATATAATATGATATGCTTTAGTATAAAGTTTTTGCTTTAAAGGTTTTGTCCTTTTCTTTTATTTATTTATTTGGCTGAATCTTTAAAAAAAATATAGAAAACCATAAAACAGAAAATATAATTTTCTTATACTCCACATGAGTATATATATACATAATTAACATATAATATATGTATGTTTTATTCTGACAAAATAATTATAGAAGCTGCAGCTATGAATTATTTCAATTAATTACAAAAAACATAGATCTAAAGCTACAACAAAAGAATTATACTAAAGTATACCATATTATATATTTACTAACAAAATTAAATTTTATATTTTATGATTTTTCTGTAATTTACTTTGATTTTTTGAAATATTTAGCCGAAATAAATAAAAAAGACAAAGACAAAACCTTTATAGCAAAATCTTTGTACTAAAGCATATCATATTATATGTTTATTGTATAGATCTACTTATGTAGAATCCAGCTTAGGAAGGTGTTTTGTTCTATTTTAGAGTTGAGGGAGGAAAAATGGACTTTCGTAAAATTTGGGGGGAAAAGTAGACTTTTTCCTTAAATAATTTGCTGCTAGATAGGAAGGAACTCGAGCAATATTTCTAGGCGCAAATTCAACGACGATATAGCCCAAATAGGCCCAATTGGGCCCATCCCGATACGGCCTTCCACAGTGGGAGAGCCCTCGACCTACAGGCCCCACCTGCAGCGAGCGAGGACGTGGGCATTTCCGGAATGGCTCCCTGTCTAGGGTTTTATCTGCGTGCCCTATATAATAATCTCCCCTCCCGCTCCGCCGCCGCCTCCTGCATTCCTTCTTCCCGTTGGATCCCAGCCGCCGCCGCGAGACGAAGAGCTGAGCTCGGCGACTCCCAGGTCTCGCGAGAAGATGGTAACTATCCCTCGAGTCCCTTCTCCTTCCCTTCTCCTCGGTCCTGGATACGGCACTGGCCCATCAGTTCGTCTCATCCATGTTCTGTAACCGCGTCATGAGTTGTTGCTGGGTTGCAAGTTGCTTGTCCGGCTGTATAGGCGATGAAAGTTTTCTAGACGGCGTTCTTGCTGTGACCTTTTAGTGGATTATTATTGTGCAAGAGATTAGTCGGATTAGGTCTTTGTATCCCTGGTTGATTGACGGGCCCAAGCAATGTTACTGCTCTGGTTTTGTAAAATCTCTGTGTAAGTTGCATGCTGTTGTGGATTAGTATTAGCTGTATCCTAGGCTGAGTTGCTGCGAGCATGGAAAGCTTATAATTCCAGTTACTGAATTGTATTTTGGTGTCACCGTGATTATGCCAGTTTATCACTTTTATGCTATGCTTGAGCTGATTACTATAATTTTGGTGCCATTATGCTTTTTATAACTGCACAGTAGCTATAAGAATTCGAAATGTATTAACATGTGATATTGTAAAAAAGACCCACCATTGTAGCTCCAATTGTATATAAACTAACATTGTATGTTAGCATAGCATGTATGTGGGTATTTGTTTTCGTAGTAGTGGCAATGAATTTTTCTTTTTTGCCATCCTGTTCGTATTTTGTAGTTCATTGTCTAGTGTCAACCTATCTCTTTGCTTTGTCTAATCGTTTGTGAAATAAATCTGCAGCCGAAGCAAATCCACGAGATCAAGGACTTCCTTCTCACCGCGAGGAGGAAGGATGCCCGTTCAGTGAAGATCAAGAGGAGCAAGGATGTTGTCAAGTTCAAGGTTCGCTGCTCCAAGTACTTGTACACCCTCTGCGTCTTTGATGCTGAGAAGGCAAACAAGTTGAAGCAATCACTTCCCCCAGGTTAGCACAGCTTTAATTGACATGATATTGTTTCTGTTCTGGTATACGAAAACTCCATTCTGGTTGTAATATTGCCTTGAATTACCCACACTGCTGATCGTCTATTTGGTTATTTATTTCTGTTGGATTGATGTCATTTGCTTTGTTTGAAGTATCTGTGTCAGTTAGTTGTCCCAGTGAAGATAAAATTTCGGTCCAAAGATGGTTGAAGACTGGTTTTAGCTTCAAGCCATCTGACATGTCTTCTTGATTAGTGGGTGACTTGTGGCTAAAACCAATTTTAAGAACCATCCATGATGGCCAATAATAGCTATGAGATCCGAGGGACTTGTATGATCTGTTTCTTCATCAGCTTTCACTCTGAACAAAGTTCATTGTTTTGTTTTTGTTTGTGTTTTCTATTTGACGAGGCTGTGTCCCATTGAAGATTATAATATTTGACCATAGATGAATGATTGATTAGTTTTAGCTTCAAGCCTTTGTTGTCTCTACTCTTTGGCATATAGGCTTGTGGTTAAAACCAGTCGATTCTAAGTTCATTGATGATGGGTAATAGCTATGAGATCTGAGGGACAAGATTATCTGGCGCTTATTGATCTGTGTCCTAAATGTGCTTGTATCTTTGGTCATCTGTTTTGTGATTACCGATTCCCTTTTAATTGTTGCCAACCCTGTTCATTTTGATCTGTCGAATGAAGTCTCACATTTAAAGCACGAATCCGCCATGAAGTTCTGCTTTTTGACTACTCAATGTCCATTGGTGCAGGTTTGAGCGTCCAGGAGGTTTGATTGGATACATGACAAAGTCAAGATGAACTACCAAAGCATCTTTATCAGTAGCAGAGCATGTTATTCTATGTAATTTTGGAACCTAAGCTATTAGACCTGTCAGTGTTGGATTTGTGGATCTTGAATTTTTGGAGAAATGCCAATTTACCTCGTTCAACGATGCACCGTGAAGTTTGTTTCTGATTTGACTGCACGTTAATTCAGATTTATGTCTGTGCCCCTTCCATCATACGTTTCCTCTGCAAACGTAGCTACTGGATTCTTGTGGTTTTATATGATGAAATTTGTGGGGGATGCTTCAGGTTTCCTGTCCTCTTGGAAAATCTCGTCTCGTCACGGTTTGGCATGTGCCTAGAAAAGCAAGGCCTGATAACTTACGCTAAATATTATTGAGCTGTTTTATAATGATGATCACAGAACTTGCCTGTTGAAAAATCTTTTTAATTAAGAACTCAATACTTTTAAGGCCTTGTTTAGTTTGTAAAAATTTTGGTTTTGGGCTACTGTAGTACTTTCGTTTTATTTGATAAACATTGTCCAATCATAGAGTAATTAGGCTCAAAAGATTCATCTTACAAATTACGGGTAAACTATGTAGTTTTTATTTTTGTCTCTATATTTAATGTGCATGCGACCAAAGATTCGATATAACGGAAAATCTTGAAAATTTTTGCGAACTAAACAAGGCCTAAGATCAAGGAAAAAATTGAAAGAAACAAAAAAGAGTACAACCCGTTCATGCTCATCAAAGTTGTTAGAAGCTAGGAAGTAGGAGCCCACCGGCGTCGTGAAGGAGCATTTGGAGAGGTGGAGCCTGCTGGCAACTTGGACGACAAACATGGGGAGGAGGAAGCGAAGGGAGACGCCAGGCTCGTTCGTGGCCGATTCAGATTTCACGTGAAAACAACGCGGGGGAGAAAGCAAGCAGAGGTAGAAGCGTTGCGTTTGTGGTCGTTGGCCTGTTTTTTTTTTTTTTTTTTGAAACTTATAGAAAACATCATGAGAATCAGAATAAGGTGTCCCCCTTTCCGAGAATCATGTGAATGAGATCGTTCTTTCAAAGAGTTTTGCATGTTAACACCTCAAAACTCCCTTAAAAATCATTTGGTAAATCAATGATTATGCCCAAGTGAACAAAATGATATGTATAGCGCTCTCTCTCTCTCTCTCTCAACTCGAAAATGGGTAAGGGTCACCACATGTTGGTAAACGTTTATGTTGATATTGACGCTCATTGCCTACATATTTCAACTCGAAAATGGGTAAGGGTCACCACATGTTGGTAAACGTTTATGTTGATATTGACGCTCATTGCCTACATATTTCACGTTTGGTTTTAACAGCAAATTCCATGCATGATCGTAGCATATATGTATACTGCCAGGCTCGGTAACTACCAAAATGTTTCAAAATAAATCAACTTTTAGAGTTGTCTTATGTCATTTGTTTTTAAGTTTGATCAAATTTATCAAAAAAACACCAGAACTTTTTACATGAAATTAGTATAGTTAGGTACAACAAGAAATGTATTTTATAATGTACTTGTTTAGTCACATATATATTACTATTGTTTTCTAATGAGTTGGTTAAAATTAAGAAAGTTTGACTTTATGACAACTCTACAAGTTAATTATTTTGACAGATGTGGTAACACCAACAACAGCTATGCTTTGTACTTTAGAGTGTGATGCAAAAGAAAACGAGATGTCAGACCAATCTTTAGATGTGGTCAATATGGACATGGGCTTTGAGAGTAAGGAGAAAGAACGATTAAGATGGGCTTGAATAACCAAATCATCTTGGGCCAAATTTCTCTAATTTCGGTAGATCTTTCAGAAGCCATTGCTTCCTCATCATGATTCATGTGTCTAAAATGGATGATCTTATATTCCAAAATCATTAACTCAAAAAGATCTAAGGCTTTGAGGAGGATGCTTTGGGCATTTGGATACTGTGAGGCTTGAGTCAATCATCTCCCCACCTCGATGCTTATCGCCCCCGACATATTTTGACTCCATTTGAGGCCCTGAATCCCAATGACTAAAGTGAGGAAAATTTTAGGGTTTCTCAGGTCACCACCATATTGAGATCAAGTCCCAGTGCGATGATGGTGCCTACATCATACATGATCAGAATGTCAAATCTCTGTGGGAATAATCCGCTGAAAAGCCCATGGCAAAAGAAAACGACATTTCAGTCTCTATGACCGGCTGTTGCATTCTATCCCTGTGCGGATAACTAAACCTAAGTGCCAGGCATCAGAGGAATCCCTCCCAATGACAATTTGTAGTTGCGCAATTACAAACATGCCAAAAGTTCACTATGAGCAAACAACTTGGTGGTGACCAGCCACAGTTCCATGGGCATCTCAATCTCTCATATGTATAGTTACATTGTAGGAACACACACGAAAAAGACTCTTCATTTATAATGCAAAGTGGTGAAATTTTTATGGTAGGCTACTTATTGTATGCTTGAAATATAATAAAAATTTCATACATATTGGAACATGTATAACTTAGTTATAGATTTATTTATGTTTATGCTTGTTAAATATAAATAAATCTATAACTAAGTTATACATGATCCAATATGTATGAAATTCTTACTACAGCTCAAGCATATAATAGTTAACCCACTATAAAATTTTCACTACAATTAGACCATAGAAAAAGCATCTATGCATTATTCCAATTAATTACAAAAAAAATAGATTTAATACTACAACAAAAACTTTGTACTAAGAATACTATATTATATATTTACTGTATAGATCTACTCACGTAGAATCCAACAAAAATATATTTTATTTTATGACTTTCTATGCCTTTAATAAGATTTTTAAAAGATTCAGCCAAAATAAATAAAAAATAAAAAGATAAAACCATCTTTAAAATCGCTTATAACAGGGCTAGAGAGATAAAATAAACAGTTTTAGAAGTTAATAAAGATGTTTTGTCCGATTTTGAAATTAAAAAAAAATAAATTTTCGTGAAAGTTGAAAATTGGCCTACGTGCTCTGTCCACCTTGCTTTCTATATGGGCCTGTGGGCCGGCCGGCGGCGTTACAGATAGATACAATGTATTAGGCCTGGTTTAGTTCCTAAAAATTTTCAAGATTACCCATCACATCGAATCTTGCGGCACATGCATGGTGCACTAAATATACATAAAAACAAAAACTAATTACACAGTTCATTTGTAAATCGCGAGATGAATCTTTTAAGCCTAATTACTCCGTGATTGGACAATGTTTGTCAAATAAAAACAAAAGTGCTACAGTGTCGAAAATCCAAAATTTTTGCAAACTGAACAAGCCTATTAGTACGTGCTCAGAAAGTCGGATCAGGCCCGGCCCGGTGGCCCCCACACGCATGTGGGATTGTACCCCCCTGGCAAATGAATGATCCATGTTGCCCTAAAAAAATGAATGATCCATACAATCCTATTCATGTATAGTACTGTATACATATGGTTAAGGTTTTTTCTCTTCATTTTATGGAACCCGGGCTGGCTATGTGCATGTAGTTTTTAGGCCTTGTTTAGTTCCAAAAAATTTTGCAAAATTTTTCAGATTCTCCGTCACATCGAATCTTTAGACGCATGCATGGAGTATTAAATATAGATGAAAATAAAAACTAATTGCACAGTTTGGTCGAAATTGACGAGAC
>Ga0182004_10000850_pt1 | contig 20602 bp, 21 predicted proteins | sample Sormic07211540_1_FD_120479 | JGI IMG/M metagenome (GOLD analysis project Ga0182004, IMG submission 120479) | Endophyte microbial communities from Sorghum bicolor roots, Mead, Nebraska, USA - 072115-40_1 MetaG | ecosystem: Host-associated > Plants > Roots > Unclassified | place: USA: Nebraska...
AGTGATTGCTTTAGTACAGGTGCTAATCTAGATGACAGGTTAATGATTATTAACTTGAGCTAAATACTTGAATGGTTACTTATTTGTAACTTATGCTTTTTATGCAAAATGTGTTGTCAAGCTCGCCCCACCAATAAAGCTTTGCATACTCCTTGGTGTCATATTATACCTGCGTTTATGACGGGTAAGTCTAGCTGAGTACCTTCTTGTACTCAGGGTTTATTCCCACTTGTTGCAGGTTGTGATGTATCATAGCTACTGCAAGAGTTGGATGACTCCTACGATAATAAAGGAGTAAGATCATGGGCAATCCTTCTTAGTTACCTCATCTATACTCCTTTTGTAGGAGTTGACCTAGATACTAGCATTTATTTGAAATAAGGATAATGTTAGTTTCAAAATTACTCTGCTTCCGCTATTTTTCAAGTCAAGTTGTAATAACTCTATTGAACTTCGATGTATGTCAAACCACTTGTGAAATGGATGTAATGTGTGACTTGTTATGTTGAATCACTACGATCTTGGCTTGTATGATGGTTAGTTTGAAATCCCTCATGATTTCGCGGACTACCAGGTTTATGAGAGTTCGATTATGTTAAAGAAACTGCTTTGGCGGTAGTTTTTCATAGTTGATCTCTTGTAAATTGGGTGGTTCTATTACAGCTAGTATAAAAGCAAGGTTCAACATTAAACTTGTCATATGTGTATTTAAAACAAAAGGTTTTGTTTTATAAAACCAATTTTTGACAAATTATAGCTATTATAGATATAAGTGTGTTCAAATCTGAAAGGGTTTTACCTAAGTATGTCAGTGGTCATTTCCTTTATGCCCAAATAAGGACCTTTAGGTGGCTTATTTAAGTACTGACTTGGGGGTTTTTGCATCATATTTCTATTTCGTTGCTCATACAACGTGCAATAGTATGAGCACCATTCTTTGAATGGTAATGTATGGATCATTTTCCCTCCACGCCTCGATAAGTTTGAGGTGTCAGAGCATGATTGGATACACCGCCGATCTAGGGAAGTGCTTTTGGTACTAGATCATGTGCACATTTTACATGTGCCTATGAAAAGGTACCGCATGACGGGTGATTCCATCCTTAGAGGCGATGTCGTCGCTAGGACGATGATGTGGATAGTAGCACTACACATACGGGTATAGGGATACACATATGTGTGGAGCGCATAGCTTTTAAATCTTGTATTGCATGTTTCATACCGTGGGTGGTCTGAAATGAATTTTCTGCAGGTATGCTAACCACGAATACGTAATTTGAATATAGCTTACGACTAGTTATATGTCGAGAGTGTATGTATTATGCCACCGATATAGAACGTGATTGCCACCTTAGGCTGGCAATTTTGTGAGGACGAATAGGACGAAGCATGCATCATCATTATTGTTGTATTATATATATAACTATGCTTCGCTCACCTTTGTTCTAACAATTATTAACTTGTGAATCAATGTGGTGTCACCTTGTTTGGGTAAAGTTAGATGAAATGCTTTGCTCCATGTTGCTTGAATAGCTATAATTGAAGATAAGGTGTGATTAGCTTTGTTTTGTCGTTGTGGTCAATCTGTACACCCTGTCAGTATGATGCACATCTCTAAGATGACTACTCTTTTAAGCAAAGGTTAAAATTTGTTTTCATGACTGGAGAAGAAACATACACCTTTCTAGTAAAAGAAAGTAAAAGATAAAAACACCTTACCATCATGTTCTATATGTTCAGGTGTACTAGTGTTGCTTTAGATGACTGCTTGTTATCTGCAAACTTTGTGTTTATAAATGGTTCTTAGAGATAGTGTGATTGATGTTCTCACATGTTTGCTTAAAACCTTGATGCATGAGTAGATGTGTTGTCAACCAGGTAGTGTCATAGTTGTGACCTTTTTGTCCCTAGTAAGCATGCGAGTGTTGAAGAGCCTTGAGTAGCACTCATGTTACTTTAATCTCATGGTTGTCTCCAAGTAGATTCCAATGCTAAAGATCTTGAGCTTGTGTATGGTTGTTAGCCTAGAATGTTGTGTATCCATACCCTAATCTGACTCATGATCCCGAGCTTATCTCTCTTACATGCTTGCGTATGTCATGGGTGTCTTACTTCTATGTATCAAGATCCTACCCTTAGAATTCCTATCAGATCTCTCTTCTCTTTGTCATCTTGATTGATCTTGTGCCACGCTAATTCTAATGCTACATGGATCTAGAAACATCTTTTCCTTGTAGATCATGTCATATTTGTAACAATGGAACCCTAATCACAGTATTGACTTCATCTTTTAAATCTCAATCGTTTTATCTCCAACTCTCTTGAGTCTCTGGGTGTTTATCTGTCTTAATCTCATGTGATCTATGTTCTCTAGTACTATATTTAATCTTCGAATCACTTCCTTGTGGACCACTAATCTCATGACCATCTTGGTTTCCTATCCCTCTTTTGCATAGTGCTCGCTGCTATGCAACCCAATTTTTGCCATGAGAGATTTCATTTGGGTTGTATGTTCGGTAATGGTGTCTTGATTAGTGACTAATGGTGCAGCGATGGAACCTAGAGCCTTCTTGTGACCGGCCGACCCATGAGTGTGCTGCTAGGTGCGCGCTGGTATCGTTGTTGTTAGCCATGATCCATTATGGAACTAAGTCCATGAATTGTCTTCTCATGATCTTTTCCTTGGTAATGTCTCCATATCATATCAAAAGATCCTTACTTCACGCACAAGTAGGAGAACTTGTCTATGAAGTTACAAAGAGGATAACCTTAGAAGAATAGGTCACTGACATAAATATTAACAGGCTGCAAGAGATGGTAGACAAGTGACACTATTTAACTATCCTTGCAATGATGTTGGTCATTTAATGAGCAACATGGGTCACCCATGTCGAACCAAAAGGACACATGTCAATTAATGTTGGACAAGTTATATGTTGAACAAGCATCAATCATCACCATTGTGCTTATGATCTAGTTTACCTAAGTCTTGATCTTCATGAACATTATGGTCATACAGCTAAAGTCAACCATCTTTAGTGTGAATCATTATCTCTTGGCTTTGAGGGTGATCAATTGTTAAGTGTCAATTGCAATTGTTGTGGTTAAGAGTGGAGCTTTGGAAACTTTAGTGCTGAAAGCCAATTGATTGGTTGCTAGTAACAAGGCTAATCTTAAGCAAGGTAATGATGGATTGACGGCCGTGAAGGATAAATTTTTTCAAATAGTGAATTAAACTTTGGAGTTGAGAGATGTCTTGTCAGTCCAGAACGCTGCCGTTTCAACACAGGACAAGTTTAGTATGAATATGTTGTGCTTGCGCAAATGGTACCTGTTTGAGATGAATTTTGGTCAGAGGTTAGAAGACTCATGGATCTGTATTTCTACCAAATTTCATAGAGATGTCAGTGATAATTGGTGAAATATGAACCAAAACCCAAAAAGGGGTACAAATCTGCAATCTGCCTTTTGATATCGATCATCCTTCGTATAGAAAGTGGTGTTTGTTTTGGTGCCAATGATTACAGTATGGGCAGTGTTTTGCTGTATAGATAGTGCTTATATGCTGAAATAAGATTCTTTATACCCATTTATGCCAGTGCGAGCCTGAAACATTTTGAAATGTGTCAGTCAATAGATTTCCAATGTCAGAGCTACCGACTGATCTTAAAAAGGAAACCTCAAAAGCAAAAGTAGTTCCACTGGATTGGTTTTGCTATGGTACAAGTCAATCTAAATCTTATGCAACTGCATCTTGAAAAAAAGGTCATGCTTAACCTACTTGGTGGTACACTATTTCTTTAGTGGTTGAACACTTGCAACTGTTGGTGACCTATAGGCCCCACTATCATCCTTCTTCAGTAGTGGTTATTAAATTCTTACATGCCTTGGGTACCTTCTATGTATTACCCAAAAGCTACATCTAATTCCACCCAGATAACTTTTGTTGTTTGGATACAAGAATAACCTTCAAGTAAATGATCATGGAAGATGTTGAACCAACAAAGTCAGCTATCACATTCACCGTTCTCTTAACCGGGTGGTAAGTACAATGTTGTCATCAGAGAAAGAGAACTGCATGCATGGAAAGTTATACTCCAACAATTTTGGTAGAGGACTACTTTTCAAATCTTGTGAATGAGCCTGGAATCACTATAATGAGCAACCCTTAGAAGCTAATGGTACAAGTAGCTCCTTATGCTCTAAACCATCGTTTATACACCAGGAACAAAGTACACGGAACAGTGTTGTCAGGGAGTCCTCCCAAAGTAACAATGCTTCATAGAAGTCAAACAAAAAGGGAGACTCTTCAGATAAAGGTTTACTATGAAGAGCAAGTGTCATAAAATGTCTGGACCAAGTTAGCTTCTCTGAGGTTTGAAGATAGGTAGCCTACTGCTATCGCTGGTAGTGGGAGATGTGTGACATTGTTTTCTTCCTTTGAAAGTCTTTTGCACCGAATCTCGGGACGAGATTCGTTTAAGGGGGGAAGGCTGTAACACCCCAGGTGTTTGTCACTTGCTAAGTACTAGGTTTGGGCTCAAACATGACAAGTTCAATGGTAATAAAAAGGTCAAAGTCAATCTATGAAAGTAAGCCCTAACTTGGACTTGGATGATGCACCTTTACTTACATATAGGCCCTTTTTGAAAGGTATGCTTGGAGGATGCTAGTGGAACATTCTTCATGTGTCTCATATCCATCCCAATCTATGTTGGTCTCTGGAAAAGTTTGGCGAAGTTTGGAATCAAGAAGTCACATTAAATGACAAGTTATATCCTTGTCGGAATGGCTCCATTAAGGAAATAGAATCATGGGACATCAACCAACCCTTGAAAATTTGCTCATATGACTCTAGAGGAATTATACAACAAAAGTCATGAAGGGTTCATGTTGAGCATATGCCAAGGAAATGCTTCAATTGGCCTAAAACCCTATTTGGATTTTTATCAGGTTACTGTATTGACCAAAGTGAGAGTTTGACTTATGTTGTAGTTATGAGGTTCGACCCTAAATGAAAGTTGTAGTTTTGCTTCTGTATAACAAACTTTATTTAAGGGTCAAAGCTAGTTTAGTGCCTATCCTTGTCAAATTGAGCTCTCAAGAATCAATTCAGTGCTGATTTGCTACCTCCAGATTTTTGGCTAAGTTCCGGAAAGTGACAGCAGCAAGTTAGCTTCTTTGTGACATTTTATTATCTAAATTCATATAGTAACTCAATTGGATTCCTTAATATGAGTTGGAGTACTCTTCTTGATGGAATCAATGGATTAAGTATCATCAAATTTGGAGTTCATTTGGATATCTAAAAATAGCTCCCAAAACAGCAAAAGTTCATTTTATCGCTAAATAGATATCGACCCATTGGCATGCCGTGTTCTCGTGTTTTTGTTAAGCAACTCAAGTTGGTCCAAAAATAAAAGTTGTGGATAATGGTTTGGAGAAGAGCATGCAAAAAGTTGCATTAAGTTTGACATGGTTTGGACCATCAATTCTTGGTTTTGCTAATCACCATCAATACGTTGACACTTGTGAATTGACGTCTAATTATCTACTCAAGAAGTTGTAGCTCAACTATGAGGGTTGCTGGTGTAGTTGAACTCACATGTGAAGCCTATTTTGGTCTTGTAATGAGCATGGATGTAACAAGATACAAGGATAGCTTCTAACATTCTATTTTCCCTCCCGCTGATGTTGATTTCTTGATAGAGTTTTAGTATTAGTAATAGAGTCTAAATGGTATGAGCCATGAAATTAAGCTGTGGCGTTAGCACGGGCACTATACTAGTATTCTGAGTAGGTCTGCATGTTTGTATTGTTTGGCTCAGTTAAGTTGTGAATCATGCCTTGATGAAAATATATGAGTTGTAGTAATTTTCATAAGCTTTCCAGAAAGCTAAATAGCACAATTTTTAGTTTAGCATATGTTTATTTATAGTGCTTTAAATTACTGTTCTAGTTTCTGTCTAAACCCAGACAGGGTTGCATTGTTTGCTATGTAAGACCTTGTTAATTGTAGATTTAACTGTAGATGTTTATAACAAAGTTGTTCAACATTTAGTAAGAGTTTCAGAAAGTACACAACCATAAATTATGGACATGTGGAACTCAAGTTATAGTTGTTTAATGTGGCATGACAGATTCTGTCTATGTTTTGGACAGAGATGTCTTCATGGGATTAATTGACCTTGTTAGCTGTGGATTCATATTTAGATGATAATTAGAATATAGCAGGTAACTTTATAAGATTTCCAAAAAGATAAGAATCATGTTTTCTGGAGGTCTATAACTCTAGTTATGCTGCTTTGAATTGCCTATCAGTTTTCTGTGTGTAATTGTACCTCTACTGTTTGGGCAGCATGAACAGTTTTATTTAGACAACTGATTCCATAATATAAAATAAGTTAGCTGTGAAACTTGTATATAGAAAAGATGTAGATAATTTACTATTCTACTTTGTGGTCAAGTTTCATGTCATTTGGCTAAGTGGTTTGTGAGTTACAGTGGTATGAAGTTTATCCTTTGAAGGCTTGTTCTCTTGAAATTCCTGGACCAGATTATATGATCCTGCATGTTTGACTTGGTTAACTTGTTAATCATACTGAGATGATTCAAGATTAATTGTAGAATATTTTATAATCTTTCTAGAATGTGTTGTTGCATAGTTTTTGTAGATGTGTAACTCCAGTTATGATTCATTTACTGAGTTGCTGCATGTATATCTAGAATTGCTGAAAATGCATGAATGCTTGATTGCTTACTTTGTGTGTACTAAGTGTGACACATGTCTTTAGTGGTGATTAAGTAATACACTTGTAAACTTGTTAAACTTGTGTTGTGATTGATATGTTTGCTCTATATAATTGGTTGTGTGATGTTAGCTAAATAGCTTTAGATGTCTGTGTCTTGCATACTTTTATGCGATGCATGTTGTGTTATTATTGTTTATATTCATGCACTTGCATCTTCCATCTCATGTAGGTGCGCTAGATGAATCACGTGAAGGTCTTGGTGTGGGAACAAACCCGAAGACGGTCTTGGGTGGACCAATCCCGAAGGTGGAAGGACTAAGCAAGTGTTGTGACCTTAGATGTCACCAAGACGGAGCAACTAACTAAACTGACTTAGTGTTGATCCCAGACAAGCCCCAGAGCATTATAAGTCTCCCACTACTTTTGAATGCAATTGAGAATATATGTTATATATGTATTGTTGCATTAAGTATAGGAGTTGGGTTGTTCGCAAAAAAAAAGTATGGGAGTTGGGTGAAACTCTTGCTGCATATAACACTCCTTGTCTAGCAAATATACCTATAACCCTATGTAGATTCAGGATCAAATCTAAATGCTTAGTCAAGCTTATATCGGTAGAAGCCAGGTGATGTCCTATCGCCTGAGCGAGATAGGTGGATACCTGAAAAGGGTTGGCTACATATGCTATCACGGAAATAACCAAGTGATGATGATGGATAACTAGAGACCGTGCGGGATGATGATAGAGAAGCAACAAGGCATGGAGGTCTTGGGTGTCTACCTATCCCCGCCTGTGCCGATTAAGGACCGATCGTTGATGACCCTCTTGTCATGTTGAACGCATGCCCCACACTTAGCTGGAAGCAAGTCGTTCCGACCGCGAAGCCTGAATACTATGCGGGCCGGGAATCGGCCCGATGTATGCGCTGTGTTGGTGATGGTTGAGGAGAACGACGAGGGCGCGGTGCGCAACCTTGGTATACCTTGGATACCTCGGTCGCCGGAACAGTCCTTGGGTACGGGTGGTGCCTGTCCAACCCACGAATGGGTCCTAGATAGTGTCATATGGTGACCTGTAGCTCACTTTGGCCGGTGAGTGTGGTTTGTGTGGGGAATAAACTCGCCAGCTGGTTAGAATTCGATTCGAATCGCCATCGCTCCTGGATAGTGAGCACTTGACTTGAGCTTAATCATCGTAGTAATGTTTATGGAACACTTGGATGGTTATGGTATGATGATGATGTTGGAAATGCCACATCGAATATGGGTACTACTGTTGTATCTTAATCAAGTGATTGCTTTAGTACAGGTGCTAATCTAAATGACAGGTTAATGATTCTTAACTTGAGCTAAATACTTGAAAGGTTACTTATTTGTAGCTTATGCTTTTTATGCAAGAAGTGTTGTCAAGCTAGCCCCACCAATAAAGCTTTGCATACTCCTTGGTGTCATATTATTTTTGGTTTATGACGGGTAAGTCTAGCTGAGTACCTTCTGGTACGCAGGGTTTATTCCCACTTGTTGCAGGTTGCGATGTATCATGGCTACTGCAAGAGTTGGATGGCTCCTACCATAATAGAGGAGTAAGATCATGGGCATGATCCTTCTTAGTTACCTCATCTATACTACTTTTGTTGGAGTTGACCTAGATACTGGCATGTATTTGAAATAAGCGTAATGTTAGTTTCAAAATTACTCTTTTTCCGCTATTTTCAACTCAAGATGTAATAACTCTATTGAACTTTGATGTATGTCAAACCACTTGTGAAATGGATGTAACATATGACTTGTTATGTTGAATCACTATGATCTTAGCTTGTATGATGGTTGGTTTGAAATCCCTCGTGATTTCACGGATTACCGAGTTTATGAGAGTTTGATTATGTTAAAGCAACTACTTTGTCGGAAGTTTTTCATAGTTGATCTCTTGTAAATTGTGCATTATTGTTACATATACTTCCATAGAAAGGTTTCCTGTGCTGAGGTGGAACTAATACTGGAGGGTTTATCAAATATTTCTTAGTTTCATCTAAGGCCAACTACTGTTCAGTCCCCCACACAAACTCCTGATCTGCTTTTAACTTAAGCAAAGGACTGAAGGCTTTGATCTTGCCCGATAGGTTAGATATGAATCTCCTGATAAAATTGATCTTACCGATAAGTAGTTGCAATTTAGTCTTAAGGTAGGAGCAACTTCCTTGTTAATTGCATCAATGGATTTTCTACTAATTTCAACCCCCCTCTCATGCACCATGAAACCCAAGAACTAGCCTGCCGACACACCAAATGCACATTTATTAGGATTCATCTTGAAACCATGCTTCCATATGCACTCAAGTATCTTTCACATATTGGCTAGATGTTTCTCCAAATCTTCGGACTTAACTACCACATCATCAATGTAGATTTCTACCAACGTGCCGATGAACTCATGAAAAATAAAATTCATGACCCTTTGGTAAGTAGCACCAGCATTTTACAAACCAAAAGTCATGACTATCCATTCAAACAAACCAACATGACCTGTACATCTGAAAGCAGTCTTGGGAATATCCTCTTCGGCTATGAATATTTGATTGTATCGCGCATTGCCATCCATAAAACTAATAACCCGATGTCCAACTGCAGCATCAACTAGCAAATCGGCAATAGACATTGGATAGCCATCCATCGGTGTAGCCTTGTTGAGATTCCCAAAATCAATACACACGCGAAGTTTTCCATTTTTCTTATATACAGGAACAACATTGGAAATCCATTCCGCATACCGACACTGCCGAATAAATTTGGCTTCAATTAGCTTGGTTATTTTGGCCTTGATATCGGGAAGAATATTAGGGTTACATCGGCGCGCTGGTTGCTGATGTGGCTGAAATCCAGATTTGATAGGTAATCGATGTTCAACAATCGATCGGTCTAATCCAGGCATCTCGGTATAATCCCAAGCAAAACAATCTTTATATTCTATTAACAAATCGGTTAATTGTTGTTTACACTTGGAATCTAATTTAGCACTAATAAAAGTAGGCCCTGGCCTATCTCCACTACCAATATCTATTTCTACTAAATCATCAGCCGATGTGAACCCCTGTCCTAACTTTCCATCATCGGTGAATCTATCCATTAAAATTCTTCATCAGAACCGACTGCTTGGATCGGTGGAATTTCATAATCGGCAGCTCTAAGGAAATCTTTGTCCCAGGCCTCTCCTGATATGCACTTGGTTTGCTCATAAGTATCTAACTTTGCCGATGCGATGATGTAAGAAGAATCGCCACGAACAACCCCAATCTTATCTCCAACCCACTGAACAAGGCATTGATGCATGGTAGAAGGAACACAATAGTTGTCATGGATCTAGTCCCTCCCGAAAAGCAGATTGTACGTGCCTTTACCATTGATGACAAAGAACATAGTTGGCAATGTCTTGCTACCGATGGTCAACTCAATGCATACAACCCCTTCAGCTGGTGATACTTGCCTTCAAAATCCTTCAGCATCATATCGGTCTTGGTCAAATCCTGATCACCTTTGCCAAGTTTTCGACACATTACATGGGGCATGATATTAATTGTAGCTTCCCCATCAATGAGTATCTTCCTTAACGAACAAAGCCTTGAGATGCTATCTTTCATGATCAGTTGGCTTTTCAAAAATAGCCATCATCGGATCAAGCGCTAACTGAGCCATTTGATCAGAGAGATTGATTTCTTCATCATCACTAGAAGGTGCAAGGAATTCCATCGACAACATGAATAACATATTAACATCTACCGATGGACCTTTCTCCTTGTGATCTGATTGCTGCCGATTTTCAGACTTAGAAGAATTCCCTTCTCTATATAAATCTCCCTGGCGCTCACGTTGCATTCTCCTCCTCTATGTTTTTGTCAGACCTTTAGGACACCATCAGGGAAGCTTGGTTTTCCAAACCGACTGATAACGAACTTCAGATGATTCCACACGACGTATCTTGGGATCTCTGTAGAATATTTCATCATCAGGAAGTCTAGCATTTGCCATTTCTTCCAATTTTTCTAATTCCTTGGAAAATACTCGATGCATCTACCTAGTCATTCATGCACATTAAGCCTACCCCTAGCTAATCATGGTCCTGCCTCTAATCGGCTCATCAATGGACGGACCTCGATTATCATGTTGGAACCTCCTCTCTGGCCAATTGTCCCCATTGTAGGCATTGCACTCGGGGCAACTTTCAACCATCGGCAACTTGATACCCCTTTCCCAATAGTGAACAAATAACGGGCAATCCCAATGATCTTTATGCCGATTCCACTCTTCCCGACGCCTATCTTCTTGCTGTCGTCGATACTGATCCTCTCGCTGCTACCAATTCTCCTGTTGCCACCTATGGGTGATCACAATACCAGATTGAGGAGGCCTTCTAGAACTGCCACTTTCCTTCAACAGACCCTTTCCTTTTACATCATCAGTAGTTACCTGATGTTGGGGACCCTTTCCTGCCACTTTCCTATTCTTAGCAATTTTTCGATGTTAGGATCTTTGTCTTAGCTTTAGTGTCCAACATGTTTGCGGGAAAAGGATGCTGATCAATCTTCATCGGCTTCTGAGTCTTAGAGCCATCAAACTTAATTCTCCCAGATTCTATAGCCGATTGCAACTATTGCTTGAACACTTTGCACTCATTTGTACTGTGTGAAGTTGCATTATGCCATTTGCAATACTTGCTCTTTTTCAACTCTTCTGCCGATGGAATCACATGGTTTGGTGATAACTTAATCTGCCCTTCCTGAAGCAAGAGGTCAAATATCATATCGGCTTTAGTGATATCAAAAGCGAACTTCTCTGGCTCTTTCTGACCAAAGGGACAAGATATCGGCTTCTTGTTTTTTAAGCACACTACTAAGCCGATAACTGGCTCTTCATCAGAATCAGAATCTTCTACTTCATTGACAAATGACACCTTTTTATTCCAATTCTTTCTTGGCTCAAAAACCTAGTGTCTTGATTAGAAATTCTTTGCACCAGATGACTCAAGCTTTCAAATTCTTGAGAAGCATACTTATCCTTGAGATGTGGCAATAATCCTTGAAAAGCCAGATCGGCCAGCTGCTGATTTTCCAGAACTAGGCTATAGCACTTGTTCTTCACATCTCGCAGGCTCTGCACAAAGCTTTCTATCGATTCATCATCACACTGTCTTAGCCTTACTAAATTAGTAAGCTTCTTCTCATGAACTCCGGAGAAGAAGTATTTATGGAACTATTTCTCTAGATCGGCCCAAGTAATAACAGAGTTTGGAGGCAATGATATAGACCAAGTAAAGGCCGATCCAGACAAAGATGATGAGAACAACCGAACTCCTAATTCATCTCCAGCTTCCCCACATTGAATAATGCAGCGATTGACATGTTCCATTGTTGATGTATCATCTTGTTCGGAGAACTTGGTAAAATCTGGCACCTTGTACCGATTTGGAAGAGGGATCAGGTTGTATGCAGGAGGATATAACATCGTAAAAGAATAAGTATTAACCTTGGGCTTTATCCCAAACTGATCTCTCATGATCTTTGCTATCTTTTCGGCCCAATAAGCATCAGCATCCTGCTGATGTGCGGGCCGAATTTTTGGTATCTGCCGATATGCTTCCACGTGTCTCTATGGCACATGATCTCTAGCAAACAGCATATTGGCCATTGCTTGTGGCAAGATTCATCGGCTGAGCTGTCGGTGCTTGATTCTGAAAGCCAACCTGCATGTGACCTTGCTGAACCCCTGCAACTTGATGATTTTGTTGTGCTGTATGTTGAAAGGGTAACTGTCCTAACCAACCATTATTGGCATTCATCAGCACAAAACTTGTCGATGGCTGGTAATTTGCTATCATTGCTGGATTAACATACCCAGCCTGAGACATGAACCTCTGTTGTGTCGGCAATGGATTTGCCGATGAGCTTGCAATATGCACTTGAAATGATAGCATCTGAAGCTTCCCACCAACTGGCCGCACAGTAGTTGTCATAGAATACAGAGGCACTTGAGTCATCGGCGAGACTGGAGGAGCCGATGGCACGGGAGCCTTTCCTGCTGCATCAAGTGCCTGAGATAATCTAGAATTATTTGCCAAAAACTCCGGAGGCAAACCATATCCCCACCAATTAGGAGGAACCTAGCTATTTTAGAATACAGACCCTGACATAGCTGATGCCGATAGATCTATGTTGAGTTGAACTCGCCCTCCTGAAGTCATTGGATCTGATCTCATTGGTGTAGATTGACCATTAGACACACCTTCCATACTCAGATGAGATGTGACTTCTGTACCTGCAATGGTTGAAGGAGCTGATGGAGCAATAACCGATGACAATCCTGGATGATGATAGGCTGGGCTAGCATAAAGTAGTGGTGCTTGTCCCTCTTTGATGGTTTGAATGACAGCATTGTAAACAGTGTTGGACAGCATGTTGGGGTGGTTAATCCAAGCATGATTAATTGCAGAATTAACCATCTCTTGAAGTTTACTAGGATTGGAGTCAAAGGTAACCTGCCGAGGCAACGACAGATCTTGCTTCTATATGACTTCCCCACTCCAGTTTAGGCTAAAAGTCTTCCAACAAAGCTGCCTGTACTCCTCCATAGCTTTTTCCATAGCTTCCTTCTGTTCTTCTTTAAGATCAGCTTCTGTCACGCTGATGACGTTGTCTGCGTTGAGCTCAAAGATGAACATGTTGATCACGTAGATTTGTCCCACTGGGCGTGCCAAAATATGTGTTGATGCAAAAATAGATCTGCAAATACAAAGGGCTAATACCCGATTCCGATGTCAAGGCGTGCCAGTCGATTTGACCTGTTAATCGACAAGGATGATAACTCGAATACTTTGGTCGCGACAACAGCGATATGCCTGGATGTCATGACCAAGAGGTACTCATGTGGAATTCGAGGATCATCGAGTGCAACTCGCCGAATCTATGAGAACTCGTAAAAATAAAAGTACGCAATTTGATAAAGTCATCTAAAAGTTGATGTGAAAATAGGATTAAACTTGTATTTGATATTGATTCATATATATTTTTACATCACCTCTCATCTTATATTTATACCCTTGTCTAAAGAGTTACAACCAAATATGACTAGGCCTCAGTTTTTAAAGTAAAACAAGACTCTTTCATTAAGACATACTCTAACAAATATAGAAATAAGAAAATAAAATCTATCTATTCCCGTGTCCATCTCATCTATGATGAAGTTTCCATCAGCTCCTACCCCATCGGCAAGCTACAAGCTCCTACCAATAGTAGTCTTCACATCTTTCCTCATCGGCATCGGCAACACAGCACCATAAGCTCTATAGGCAATAACCCCTGAATCGGTAAACATCATTTCCAACCTCATTAACCAACACTTATGATTTTAGGCCAAGAGAACTCTTCCGCCGATCATCATCTTCCATCGACCCAACGCTCCATCGGCTGATCCTCATCAGCACTTTCTTATCAGTACAATGCAACAATTTCCCTATTGCTGATTAGTCTGTTTTGATTATCTTGACCCATGCCATAAATGGTGTCAACAGTACCTATAATAAAACTTCTTCAAGAACGTCGTATCGGTAAATTAGACATTAAATTTGGGAAAGGATTTAGTTTTTCAATACCTATAACTCATATAGTAAAAGTTAAAGCAGAATCCCTTCCTGAATTAGATCCAATAGAAGAGGTTAAGTCATCCGAATTCGATAATTTTAGTCAACCTGATTTAGAAGATGATACCTAGTTCTTCATCAAAAAAGAGGAAGAGGATCCTATTAATCCTAAACCCTTTGATGAATTACTAGAGCCACTTAACCCTCCTGTTGAGCTTAAACCACTACCTTCTGGACTTAAATATGTTTTTATAAATAGTGGTAAAAAATATCCTGTGATTATAAGTGATAAACTCTCAAATGAGGAGACCTATAAACTAATAACTGTTCTAGAAAAACAGTGTGCTACTTTGGTTATTCACTCCAAGACCTAAAAGGGATTAACCTTGTTCCTTGCACTCTTCGCATACCGACCAATCCAGAAATTACACCTTCGAGACAGCCTCAGCGTAGACTCTAGAATGCGATGAGAGAAGTAGTAAAGAAAGATGTCTTAAAACTTTTGCATGTAGGGATTATATATCCTATACCACATAGTGAGTGGGTAAGTCCTGTGCAAGTTGTAACTAAAAAGGGAGGAATGACAGTTGTCCAAAATGATAAAAATGAATTAATACCGCAAAGAACCGTCACTGGATGGCGAATGTGCATAGATTATAGAAAACTCAACAAGGCAATAAGGAAAGATCATTTCCTCTTCCTTTAATTGATGAGATGCTAGAGCGTTTAGCCAATCATTCTTTCTTTTGTTTTCTTCATGGTTATTCAAGAAATCACCAAATCCCTATCCATCCTGATGATCAAAGCAAGACCACATTTAGAAGTCCCTATGGAACTTATGCTTATCGTTGAATGTCTTTTGGATTATGTAATACATCCGATTCTTTCAAAAGATGCATTATGTCTATATTTTCTGATATGATATAAAAGATCATGGAAGTTTTTAAGGATGACATTTGAGTTAATGGAAAAACTTTTGATGATTGTTTAGAAAATTTAGATAAGGTTTTGCAAATATGTGAAGAAAAACACTTAGTCCGCAATTGGAAGAAATGTCATTTTATGGTTAGAGAGGGACTAGTGTTAGGACACTTAGTGTCAGAAAGAGGTATAGAGGTAGATAAAGCTAAACTTGAAGTAATCTAGCAACTACCTCCACCTATTAATATAAAAGGAATCTGAAGCTTTCTTGGTCATTGGGGTTTTTATCGTAGATTTATAAGAAATTTCTTAGAAATAGCTAGGCCAATGACTAGATTATTAGCTAAGGATGTAGCCTTTGAATTTGATGACGAATGCTTAGAATCATTCAATATTCCTAAGGAAGCACTCACATCAGCACCAATCATTCAACCCCTGGTTGGTCTTTACCTTTTGAAATTACATGTGATGCTAGTGATTATGCTGTAGGCACAGTCTTAGGACAGACAAAAGATAAAATGCATCATGCAATTGCTTATGCTAGCAGAACAATGACAGAAGCACAATTAAATTATGCAACCATTGAAAAAGAACTTTTAGCTGTTGTTTTTGCTATTGATAAATTTAGGTCTTACTTAGTTGGAGCTAAAATAATTGTTTATTCTGACCATGCTGCTCTTAAAGATTTGCTCACTAAGAAAGATGCTAAACCATGATTAATAAGATGGATCTTATTACTTCAAGAGTATGATTTGGAAATTAAAGATAGAAAGGTGTAGAAAATCCTGTTGCTGATCATTTGTCTAGGATGTATTTAATGAACCTCAGAGTTACCTATTAATGACTCATTAAGAGATGACATGTTGTTTAAAGTGACCAAGATAGATCCTTAGTACGCGAATATTGTCAACTTTATGGTTGTAGGATACAAACCACGAGGAAAAAATAAGAGGAAGCTCATTTATGAAAGTCGTCTCCACATATGGGATCCAGCCTATCTCTTTTGGGTATGCTCAGATGGGTTGCTTAGAAGATGTGTACCAGTGGAGGAGGGCATGACGATCATTTAGAAATGTCATTCGTCACCATATGGACGTTATTATGGGGTATTCCGTACTCATCCAAAAATTTTGCAGAGTGGTTTCTTCTGGCCAACCATGTACGAAGACACCAAAGATTTCATCGGAAGATGTGGGCCCTGTCACAGGCACGAAAATATCACTACTAGATATGCTATGCCACTCACCAACAATCTTCAGATAGAGCTCTTTCATGTTTGGGGAATTGATAACATGGGACCATTTGTGAAATCACGGAATTATGGGTACATTTTGGTGGTAGTTGACTATGTATCCAAGTGGGTAGAAGCCATACTGTTGACATTTACTACTGTCATCACTAAAAATAGAGGTAAACCCTACTCCTAGTAACAACACCAAAAATGGACGGTATTTAATTAACTTGTTAAATCGGAACTAACCACTTAGACATTCCTAAGCACAAAGTAGGTTGTCATCCCTAATTATATTGCCAGTAATTTAATATAGATTGACATGTTCTACTATAAAGACAAAGAATAACAATTATGAATATGATTATAAACTAAATGGATTCTACAAGCAGACAGATAGCTATACCGTTGTAACATTTTACCTAGGGAAGTATCGAGGTTGTCGATTTATATTTATACCACTGGGAAGGCTAAGTGTTAAACTACATTCTATTATATTGATAAGAAACTATATATGATGAATAAACGATATTACCCAAGTCCTATAATCTACTCATAACATGTAGAGGTCACAAGATAAATATAGATAAATAATAATGGTAGCATAATCATCAAGTGTCATAATTAAGGATAATCATCAGAGCATCTATTAGTCATAATCATAGCTAGCCAATGGATAAAAGGTAATTCTAAGGTAATTCTATAACTACGCCAATGAATAACTCTAATTAGTGCAATTACATCTAGAAATCATCGTTAAGTCAACCCTATATCATAATTACATGTAATGAGCCATCAACAAATGAGGGTTTTAAGATGCAACCGTCACCTCCTTTGCGACCGCCCCCATGCTAGCCCTACATATGGGGGTGGACTATACAGGAACCAACACAGCTGTCACCTACGCGGACTACCACACGACCCGGCACATCCGGGGGGTACTCGTAGACGAACAAGATATCTAGGCACCACGTCTATATATTGTCTATCATCTACCCAACAATCGATTAGGTAAACGCTATATGAGGAATTACATGAATTCAATAAGATCAAACCAACTATCCTAGACATATAATCAAAGTAGACAATGACTAATGTAATTAAGAACATATGAATATATTAAGAATAAAGTCTCCTTAATATACAATTGAATACTATAAAGTAAGAACTTGATCTATTACTGAACTATTGCGCTCCGGACCGACGCGAGGGGCTCTAGATCCCGATGAAGAACAAGATATCCTCTACTTCTAATCTAACTAACTATAACTATGAACTAGAAGGCTCTTGATGAACTTGAAGGCGCTTGATGCTTGATGGCTCAAGGCCTTGATGAATAATGAAGTGGTTGATGTCTCTAGGGGGGTCTACCCACGTATTTATAGCCGGTGGAATTCGCATGCACCGTAAGATCAAACCGACTTAACCAAGGGCCGAGATTACTCCTCAAAGGCTATGGAGGAAGCTTCTAGAAGGCGGGAGGAAACCCTAGTAGCAGGGTGCCAGCCGGCCCCACCTGGCGGCTGCTGGCTCCCCCCTCGCGTCGGGTGTCTTCTAGATTGTTCTTGAATCCTCTCGTGTCTTTTTTAGAGTGTTCTAGAGTGTTCTATGACTTGTGGACCTTCAGGTGCCCACATATTTTTGGTATTTTTATAACTATATAGATTCGATAATTGCTTAGGTATAATTACCTGATAACTAGGGGATGCTCCTCTCCCAAGCTAGATGTTTGCAATAATTGGTGTAGATGTCCTTCAGAGTGAGCTAACCAGTGGTGAACCTAGTGGGTGCCACTGATGGACTCTCTCCTTGCTATGATGTTATTCCTGCATAATAATACTCAAACAAGAAAACCAAAACTTGGGGCTTGTATTTAATAATGGGTTAGCGGTCAGCCAATGAGCAATTGACTATTCTTATGAGCTAATCTTAATGTTGTGTGATTTAAACAGGATTTCATATTCTATTCTTTTTGAATTTTTCTATTTATGATGTAGAAATTAAATATGAATGCTATTTAATTAAAAAAAATATGCCACCATAGTAAATATCCCTAAGGAGTTACCATAAGTTTATTCACATGCGGCTTTAGTATTTATGATGCAGTAATTAAAGCAATAAATGTTTTTGTTTTTTTTTGTATTAATATGCCAACAGAAATAAATATGCTACTAAGTGTATTAAAGCGAAATTACTAATGCATGCTAATTTAACTAGATAACTACCATTGTGACCATGTGGCTAGGGTATGGAATTTAAAGTCTACCGACAGGACTTAGATAGCGAAGAGGACTTACTCAGTGGGTTCATTGTCTGAGGTATCCTAAGTCAACTCACTGTCTTGTGGTGATGCGGTACGTGCGTCTTCCTCCCATCTTGCTTCTGTCTCTTTTGCTTCTTCCTGCTCTAGTTACAACTCTTCATCTCTGTTCTCCTTTCCCCAGGCTTCTAATCAGGCTAAGATCTCCTCTTTCTCTTTCTTGGTGATTTGGTCCATCCTTTCAGCTTCTTCGACCCACTCACTCCATCGGGGTGCTTGCGTGTTCTCTTCTTCCTCCATGAAGTGGTCTTCATATTTCACAATCTCTCCAGGAAAGTCTTCCCATCCACTGTGAGGCTAGGTAGCCTGACGGCAGCCTTGGCGTCTTCTCCTGTTGCGTTGCTTCCTGATCTGCTCATGGTTAACTATTGTTCTAAATTGGCAACGTACCTTTCCGGTGGGTAGGTTGAAGTGGATATGCCCTGATCTGATGTAGATGTTGGCTTTGGCTATGTAGAGGAACGGTCTTCCCAAGAGGATTGGGGTCTCATCATCTCCCTACATGTCAAGAACTAGAAAATCTGCAGGTATATATTGTTCTTGAATCCTTACCATGACATCCTTCACCACTCCTACCGGGAACCTTAATGATTGATCCACCATCTGCAACTGAATATGTGTTGGGTAAAAAGGTAAATCAAATAATTCATCATATACCTATTTTGACATTATGTTGCAGCCTGATCCAGTGTCGTAGACAGTGTGGGGAAAGGTGGTGTTGTTTGTTGACGGTTCTTAAGTATCAAATTTATTCATCAAATAAATAAAGAAAAGGATCCAAATGCAACCAACACCCAGACTTAGGGTTTTATCTGACAGAATTCCATGAGTTTTGGTGTTTGTCTATTTTCGCAGGGGGTTATTAGGAAATATGGAGTAAAGGTCCACACGTCGGGTTTACATATAGATAATAATGTGTGCGGCAATTTTCTATCATCTAGAAGACTCCAGAAGCCACGGGAACGAACGGGAAGCCGAGCGGGCCCGGGGACAGGGCGCCCGCCCTCCCCCCTTGGGCGCCCGCCCTGGCTTAGCAGCCAATCAGGCTCCGCCTCGAGGATTATGCTCCACCTCCTTTGAGGATCAAGGAAAACCGTGCGATTAAGGTCGGTTTGATCCGACGGCCCACATTCATTTGGAAGGGCTATATAAGCAGGACCACTGGCCCCTGGAGGAGACACCTCTTCATCCCTATTCATTATTCATAGACAGAGCAAAAGCTAGGGTTTGGAGATGAGAGCTCTCCACTCTTCTTTAAACTAGAGTAGATCTAGGTAGTAGCGAGATGGAGAGCAAGGGAGGATTGGAGGAGAGGCCGGCCTGTCGGTTCTTCATCCGGTTGTACTTCGCCATGATCAAGCTCTAATCAAGCTTGCTCATGGGATGACTCTGGTAATCAACTTCTATTTCATTATGCAGTTACTATCCATGTATGATCTGGTTCGCAACTCTTTTGAGTACTTTAATCTATAGGACCCTATAGGTTAGAGTTGTAGTATAGGTGTAAGCGTGGTGCTTAGTCCTAGATTACTTGTGGATATCCCCTGTCTAGCCGGATCGTGTGGTAGGCCACGTAGGTGACAGCTACGTTGGTCCTCTGTAGTCCACCTCCCGTTAGGAGGACTGGGAGGGTTTATCGGCCTATGGATAAGCATCCTTTGTGGTGTATTCTTATCACATGGTTCGTCCCAGACATAGACATACCCCTTTGAAGTAGAGAAACCCTAGTTATCCTCTCTATTCTCCTATTA
>Ga0182004_10000851_pt1 | contig 20594 bp, 19 predicted proteins | sample Sormic07211540_1_FD_120479 | JGI IMG/M metagenome (GOLD analysis project Ga0182004, IMG submission 120479) | Endophyte microbial communities from Sorghum bicolor roots, Mead, Nebraska, USA - 072115-40_1 MetaG | ecosystem: Host-associated > Plants > Roots > Unclassified | place: USA: Nebraska...
ATAAATAACCAATAACATATAGTTGATTACATATGCAAATTAGATGATAAAAAACAGAAAATGCGCATGAAAATGTAATATATGGAGCACTTATAAATTATTGAAAAAGAAACTAAATAGTAACTTAGATATTCATCGTTACAAACATTTTCAAATACTAAAATGGAGTGCACTATTGTGAAGAGGTCATTGAAATAATTAAAATGGATATATTATTTCTCTAATTTGAAGGTCGCACGAAAAAGTTTTAAACATTTTAAATTCAAATACATGAAACGTCCAGTACTCCCAAGTCCAATCAACGAACCGAACCACCAGCGTGGGCGCCAAAAAGAGTACTGCACAGCGCGAGCATAGCAGGTGGAGCCCTGTAGGGACCACGCCGCAGGTGCACAGCGGATGCACGCCACAAGCCAGAGCATACTGCACGCACAGCATACAACACTATTCCAGACCGGCCGGTTCACATGCACGGTTTTTTCACTAGTTCCATAAAAACCGGCCGGTTCAACCAGTTTTACCGGTCTAATTACACGAATGGTCTTTTAAGTGAACCGAACCATTATAGTCTTTGGTTCGGTCTTTTATCGGTCCGACCGCCGGTCCAGTCCAACGCAAGCGCTTAGGGAGGCGCTAAGACTATCTCCAACAATCGTCACCCAAAATACAAGACTCATTTGTCCTTTGGGTAGCGCTACAGGTAAAAGGTTCCATACCTATTTTTAGTCTTATCTAACAACAAGACCTAAAAGACAATACTCTCTGCAAATGGGTCTCGAGGAGAGAGGATATCCAAATTTGGGTTATGGCTTTCCTGATACCCAAAGTGGGTCTTCTGTATGGGTACTCTGTTGGATGCTATAGGTATTATGCTGGAGACCTATTTTGAGTTTGGGTTCCCAAATGGGTCTCCTTGTCCTGTTGGAGATAGGATTCTGCATTTTATTTACTTTTTTTTGCCACCGTGTGCATGTGGCCAGACGCTTAGCAGTGGTAACGACGTTCAAACAAGCAGCTGGTGCTGGGTGATTTTATAGTTTAAAAGTGACGGTTTTAAGGATAGATAAACACATTGGCATGTAAGTTTAGCTTTTTCCATGGTAGGGTAGGCACTTACACAATTGTTCGCAAAAAAAAAAGTCCTTAGAGCACCTCCAACAGTTTTGCTATTCTTATTATGGAGGCCTTTTAGAACTTTTATAGTAAAAAAATAGCCTCCAACAGATGTGCTATTTAGTTTTGTAAAATAGAAAGTTTGCTATCCCTTAATTTTCGTTGGTCATATATAGCCAACCACTGGCACTAGCTATCTGATAGCAAGACTGTTGTAAATCTCTTCTTTCTTAAGAAGTTATCTATTTTACAGAATGGCTAAACATTAGAATTTGGCTATTAATTTTAGCCAAGCTCTTGGAGATGCTCTTACATAATTATTTGATTATTTTCTTTCTGTAAGAGCAAATTCACGGATTGTATATACCCTCAAGAGTCAAGACTCGAGAGGGCGCTCGAAATGGCGAGCGCCGTCCCAAGTCCCAACCCGCGATATGTGATCGGCTGATCGCCGGTCGCCGCCGCCCGGCCCGTCCAGCGCTGAAGGTGCCGCACGATGCACGGCAGCGAATGCCGTGGCGTTGACCGTTGAGCAGGCTAGCCGCCGCTCATGCGCAGAACGTGCAAGCCCTCCGGACGCGGCGCTGCTTCCGCCTCTCCACACATATAGTACAGGCATACTACAGCATACTGCGTACAGTATATAGGCATCATATCGCTCCAGTAAAAAAAAAAAACGGATGGAGCCATGGAGGTGCTGTGCTAGACCAGCTATAAATATTCACTGCACCTAACAACGACAAACAACCCACAGGCACAATGTACATGCATATCGGCAGTGCGTGCACGGTGCGAGGGGCAGCTATGGCGACGACGCCCAAATGGGTTCAGCAGCAGCAGCAGCAGCAGCCGTGCGCGCCGGCTGCACGTCGTGCTGCGGGGTACACGGTGGTGAGATGCTCCTCGTTGCCTGAGGGACCGGCGCCGCAGCTGCAACTGCCGCCGCCTATACGGCGGTCGGCGAACTACCAACCCAACAGTTGGAACTACGATTCATTGGAGTCATCATTAGCGGGTTGCAACAAGCGTAATCGTGAGGTTTGGCTTACATGTACTGGTCTAAAAAAATACTCTAGTTCTAGATGTTATTAGACCTTGTTTAGTTTCCAAAAAATTTTGCAAAATTTTTCAGATTCTCCGTCACATCGAGTCTTTAGACGCATGCATTGAGTATTAAATATAGAAAAAAGTTAAAAACTAATTGCATTTAGTCGAAATTGACGAATCTTTTGAGCCTAGTTACTCCATGATTGGACAATATTTGTCAAATACAAACGAAAGTGCTACAGTATCGATTTTCCAAAATTTTTTGGAACTAAACAAGGCCTTAGTTAAAGTGCGTATAGCTTAACCAAACAAATATATAAGAAACATATTTATATTTACGATCCTAAATAAGTATACTATGAAAATATATCTCATGATAAATCTAATAATACTTATAATTATTTGATATCATACATATTTAAGTTTCTAAATATTTAGTTAAGTTTAAAATAGTTTAGTTTGGTGCCATTCTAGAATTGCACTTTTTTAATGGATGAAGTATAACTCACGCATAGTATCACTTTCGGTTTGTATTTGTGGTTAATTCATAGAAGTTTTTTATAGGGATAGGGTGTGCGTGCGTGTGTTTATAGGAATGAGTGTGCGCTCGTGTTTGTGAGCGTCTGCATCTGTAACTGGGTCTCATAAAAAATATGATATAAAAATCTTATTTTATATATTCATTGATATCTTCTAGACACTTAATGAAACCACAAAAGGAACCATTCGAATAAAATATTTTGATTCACTTAAACTTGTTTGTCTACCATATTACGATAAATTTCATGAAATTTTACATTTTACTAAATGCAAGCTGATGTTTCATTGTATTCTATATTTTACACATATATTTAATTAGTAACAATAATTCAATAGTTATTAATATTTTATTTATTAAGCTTATTGTACAACAGTGTTGCTACATGTCGCCTCTTTTTTTTACTGTAAATCGTACACTACAACAAAAAAGGATTTTAGGAGGTATGCTATTTTTATTTTTTAGAAGCGTACACAAGTTTGACTTATATTTTACAGACATGATCGTTTTATTTGCGAGGACATCCAAAATATTACGTATCTTCTAAATTTATTTATAGAGATGAGCCTCACGAGAGATCGGACTCTGAAAATATGGCCTATTTTCTATAAATAGGCGTGGAGCCTAAGCCGACCCATAAATATAATCACATATATAAGCCAAAACTAGAGGGTTTCTCATCTCATTTCTCTTTGTCTCCGTCCGTTGCCCCTCCAATTCTCTCCCCCTCATGAACCAGATGCCGAGAACAGTATTGTTAAATCATTCGATACTAAAATAAATCTATAAAAATAAGAACGCCTACATCAATGTCTAATCCGGGGTGGCTAGCCACCTAAGCTTGGCTTTCTACCGCTAGCGCCCCCATCCTCCCCCACCCCCTTTAGCCATGTCGCCACTGCCTATGGACCTCTAGTCACGCCACCATCCAGTGCTAGTAGACCACCAAAGAGGAAGGATCACACAGGGCCTCCGCACCGTACACTCCCCCAACTTTGCTGTTGCGCCGGGTGTTTTACCGTAAGCCCACATATCCTTTGTTGCACTCTTCAAAGCCAACTTGACATCGTCTTCTATATTTGGACCCACCCTCTCTAGAAGCGAGCCCTTTGCTGCTTGTAGTGGCGGGAGCTCCATTGATGAGCCTATAGCACGAGATACATAGGTTTTAGTTGAGAGAGACAAGCGGAGGGGAGAGAATAAAGAGGTGGGTCCCACTTTTTCGGTGGAGTGAAGGGAAGATGTGAGACCCATAATTCTATATTAGCAAAATAACTTTGCCGAATTAAAAAATCATGTACTCCTTCCTTCTCAAAATAATTCTATAGACCCATAATGTCTATCCTCAAGCATCAGTTGCATTACATGAATTCAAGTCATGTACTCCCTCCTTCCCAAAATGATTATTGTTTTAAGTTTTCGTGTCACAAGTTTGATTGTATTTATAGAAAATACGTGCAACATTTATATTCTCAAATAAATTTGTTAAAAAACTAGATTGAAAGATCTTTCCGATGATACTAATTATGTACCATAAGTATTAATACTTTTTAATATATATTTAGTTAAAGTTATTTCTCGGGAAGTGGGAACGCCAATTATTTTGGATCGGAGGGAGTATATTGTTACTATGTGCTGTATTTTTTTTTTATTTCTTGTGGTGTAGGGGGACCCATCTAGCTTCGACAAGTTAAAGTTTCGAGTAAGGCATCTACTTCTCCAACAGGAAGTAGAAATATTGACGAAGCTTAGAGTCATTGACACAGTTCAACGGCTCGGTGTTGCTTACCATTTCGACGACGAGATCAGTGCCATACTCAACTCCGTGTCAACGGAGAAACAAGACGTCGATCGCGTGGACGATGTTCGTCTCATGACCTTATCCTTTAGATTGCTTAGGCAGAACAACTATCCCGTTTCTCCAGGTAACTAATTTCAGAGAGAGTACACATTTGCCCTCTGTGTTTCCTGATTGCTAAGCAAATTTAACTGATAACCAAAATCGCAACAGAAGTAGTGTTGCGAAGCCTGAAGGATGGAACTGGTAACTTCAAGAAAACGCTTCAGAAAGATACAGAGGGTCTTCTTTCCCTCTACGAGGCTTCACATCTTGCATTTGAAGGCGACCATCTCCTGGATGAAGCACGGGTGTTTTCTACAGAGGCTCTAAGAGAACTCAGGCCGTCCATGCATCCACATCTAAGGAGCTCTGTGGATAATGCTTTGGCCGTTCCACTGCACTGGGCGGCCCCACGGTTGCAAGCGAGATGGTTCATCAACCACTATGCAAGAGATAGTGATGCGGATTTGTCGTTGCTTCATTTTGCCAAGCTTGACTTCAACAATGTGCAGAAATTACAGCAGCAAGAACTTTCAAGGATTACACGGTAATAGAAGAAAACATGTCAGTCAATTTCTAGGAGGATCCCGATCTTACTATACAACATGTTGTGCTGATGTTGTTTCCATTTTGTAGCTGGTGGAGGAACGCTGATCTGAGTGAAAGTCTGCCATTTGCGAGGGATCGTCTGATGGAGTGCTTCTATTTTGCTACCGGGGTTGCTCCTGAACCTAGTCTCGAGGCATGTCGAGAAGTGGTCGCTAAAACATTTGCTCTGATTGTGCTCTTAGACGATATCTATGATATCTACGGAACCCTGGATGAGCTTGTAATGTTCACCGATGCCATTGAAAGGTAAGCTTTGAAATGCACCGTAATGGAAATGCATTTCTTAATGGAATAAAGTTGACTACAACAAATACAGTACTACATGGAAATAGTATAAAACTACAGTGCTACTTTCAATTAGTTTCTGCCATACGTATTACTTATAGTACTAAAACTAATGTCACAATGTATTATATTACAACATGAATTGAATAAGCAATGAATATTTCTCCACAGATGGGGGACATCCGCAAGCGAACAACTCCCTGAGTATATGAAAGCAATCTACCTCACGATCGTCAGCACATCAAATGAGGTGGCTGAGCACGTGCTTAGGCAAGAAGGATGCGACGCGAGGTTTCTTCTTAAGAAAGCGGTAAGTACAGACCACAAGTAGACAAATATACTATCATTCCTCGGTTGACAAAATACAAAATGCACCAAGAGTTTATGATGAATGACGAAGCTAACACTTACAACTACTTACTGTCTCAGTGGCATGACCTCTGCAAGGCATTCCTAATGGAAGCAAAGTGGCATTACAGCAATTACAAACCAACCCTCCATGAGTATTTGGAGAACGGGTGGATATCTGTCTCTGGGCCACTAATGTTAATTCATGCTTTCCCCATCATCGAGAAGAAGGGTGTTACCCCAAACTCCATACAGCAACTCGAGAGTTATCCAAAATTGGTACAGATGGTATCCAAAATATTCCGCCTTTGCAACGACTCCGCAACGCATTCTGTAAGAACACCGTTTATTCTTGCACTAAATTTGTTAGATCAAAACAAAGCCCTTGTTGAGATTTATTTCCTGCATGTAAATGTAAATGTAGGAAGAGCTGAAGAGAGGAGATGCGCCATCTTCTATAGCCATTTACATGTCAGAGAACAGAGCCACGGAGCATGACGCTCGCAAGGCCATGAGAGATCTGACCATGGAGACCTGGAAAACAGTCAACCAGGATGCGTTCAGTAACTGCCGATTCCCTCTTCCCTTCGCAAATGCCTGCGTGAATATGGCGCGCATCTCTCACTGCATCTACCGGGGCGGAGGAGATGGTATTAGTGCACCAGATGATGAGAAAATGATGGAAATCAAGGAGCTATTCTTGCAGCCATTCAAAGTGGAAAATTGAAGGTGCATGCAGATGCAGCTTGCTAATTAATTGCCCCAACTCAGTCCACCGAGACATTGTGGTGAAAATTAGAATGGTGTAAAAGTGCATTCCATGCGTTTCAATAAATCATGTGTATTTCAACCAACTTTATATTTTGTTTTAGGCCTATGCCTCTGTAAGCATTGTTGTGTACCAAATCATTTGAATTTCTAACATTTGGTTAACAAGAAACAAGGACTAATTTTGGTCTCGTACGGTCGTCCCTCTGGATTCACATAATTTATGTCGCATAATATAGGCAGAGCCAGCCCAGAAATACCCCAAGGCAGTTTTTCTCAGACACGGAGCGATACGTCAATGCCTGTCGTCTGATAAACACTCGACTGCTGCATCTCTATTGGACCGGACTGTCTGTGAGATGAGGGAGCTTTTATCGAGCCTTTTGATAGTGTATATGTTGGGCTGAGTCGTTGCTTTCATGTTTTGTACGCATTCGGCCCAAAGGTATCGGGCCTCTCTGTCCATCTGACTTTTTATGGCTGTTGCTGCATCATGGGTTTGCTACTTTTGTTCAATATAGATTGAGATAGAGTATATAGAGAAAACAAAGGAGGAAAAGTGGGGGTAAAGTAGGGAAATCATCCGTCCACGCTCTTGGACACAGACTACTCCGTAAGGCCTTGTTTAGTTTGCAAAAATTTTCAAAATTGTCCATCACATCGAATCTTTGATCGCATGTATGGAGTATTAAATATAGACAAAAATAAAAACTAATTGTACAATTTACATGTAATTTGTGAGATGAATTTTTTAAGCAAAGTTACTACTTAATTGGATAATGTTTGTCAAATAAAAACAAAAGTGTGCGAACTAAACAAGGCCTAAAGCAAGGCGCACAACCTTCCCTGCTGAAGCGAAAGATCACGTCAAACCCAAAACGCGGCTAGAAACGCGCATTAAAGCGTGCGTTCTTTCCGCTGACAGCGCAGCCGCGGCTTGCCAGAGCCACAAAACCACATGTCTTGTTTACTTCCATTTTTTTAAAAAAAAAGAATAATGTAGCACTTTCGTTTATATTTAATAAATATTGTCTAATCATAGATTAACTAGGCTCAATAGATTTGTCTCGTAAATTACAGACAAACTATACAATTAGTTATTTTTTATCTATATTTGGTGCTCCACCGTAAAATTTTGATGTGACAGAGAATATAAAAATATTGTAAAATTTTTTGGGAACTAAACAAGGTCCTAGTAGCACTGTAAGGCCTTGTTTAGTTCCGATTTTTTTAATTTTGAATATTGTAGCACTTTTATTTTTATTTGATAATTATTGTCCAATCATGGAATAATTAGTCTCAAAAGATTCATCTCATGATTTATAGGTAAACTGCATAATTAATTTTATTTTTGTCTATATTTAATGTTTTATGCATATGCCGCAAAATTTGATGTGACGAAAAATCTTGAAATTTTTTTGGGCCTTGTTTAGTTCAAAAAAATTTTGCAAAATAGAAATAGTAGCACTTCATTTGTATTTGACAAATATTGTCCAATCATGAACAAACTAGGCTCAAAAGATTCATCTCGTCAATTCTGACTAAACTGTGCAATTAGTTTTTATTTTTATCTATATTTAATACTTCATGCATGCGTCTAAATATCTAATGTGACAGGAAATCTAAAAAATTTTGCAAAAGTTTTTGGAAACTAAACAAGGCCTTGGTTTTTAAGTCAACTATAAACAAGGCCTAAAATCTCGTGGAGGGAAACCTGAAACAGAAGAAGCGAAGGAGGTTAAGCCTTGTTTAGTTCCTATAAAATTTTACAAAATTTATTTAGATTTTCTATCACATTAAATCTTGTGCCACATGTATGAAGCTTAACTATAGATAAAAAAAATAACTAATTGTACAATTTACTTGTAGTTTACGAGACAAATCTTTTAAACCTAGTTAGTCTATGATTAAATAATATTTATCAAATACAAATAAATGTGCTACGTGTCTGTTTTGAAAAAAAAAAAACAAGGCCGTTGTGTCCCGGGAGTTGAGGGCATATTTGACACTTGCGCGTGGTCGGTGATCCACCGAAATCTTGACACGACACACGACAACCGTGCGAGACACCATGATCCCCCGGACAGTGACGCAGGACCTGCACAAAATCATGAGCCGTACGTTCTAAGCCCACGCAAGCAAATCCTCAACTTCGGTAGCGTACAGCGAAACTTAGGTCTCGTTTACTTCCACCTGGAAAGTCTAAAATTTTTCAAGATTTTTTATCACATCGAACTTTTAAAAGCATGCGTAGAGTACTAAACATAAACGAAAATAAAAACTAATTGCACAGTTTGATCAGAATTTACGAGATAAATCTTTTAAACCTATTTAGATAATAATTACCATAAACAAACAAAAGTGGTACAGTGTCACGAAATTTTTCCTACAAGAAACTAACTAAACACGGCCTTAGGCATTGTTTAGTTCCTCACTAAAATCTAAATTTTTTTTCAAAATTCTTTGTCACATTGAATCTTTGAATACATACATGAAGTATTAAATATAGACGAAAACAAAACTAATTACACAGTTTACCTGTAATTTGCGAGACAGATCTTTTAAGTCTAGTTAGTCTATGATTAAATAATATTTGTCATATTAAAACGAAAGTGCTACAGTGGTTATTTTTCAAAAAAAATTGAAACTAAACAAGGCTTATATGAGCTTGCTCCTAGGGTTTGTCTTGGGACATGGCAAACGGTTCGAGACGAAAAAGATGGGTGAAAATGAAATGGAAGGAACCGCTGGGAGGTAAGAAAAGTCTGTGAGCTCCATTGCCGAGACGCGGTTGCAAAGAAGAAGCGGAGCAAACCGACGCGGAGCCCCAACCACCGCGCCTACCCCGTCCTCCTGGACACCGGAACCTGAAGTCACTGCGATGACTCGAGTCGCCGCCCGAACTGGTCGTCTCCTTCGCCGGATTGCCCCCACCAACCGGAGTCCGGGTTCTAGCATGGCTTGCTTGCTTTGTTTAGCTGCCATTATTGGGAGCGCCACCGCCGGTGGTGGCCACGTAACCCGGTGTCCGCTCGCTGGCCACAAACGTCCAAGTGTGAGCGCGCGCCGACCTGACCTGGCGTCGGCTGGCTGGCTGGCTGCGGGGACTCGGACTCTGGAGCAATCAAAATCTCTCGGCCCATACGCGCCGCGGGCACACCCCACACCCGCCCGCCCATCTCTCTCTCGGTTCCTGCGCTCGCAACCCCGCACGTTTCCACAGAGCCCCGGGCAGTTTCCATTCGCTGCTGCCGTGCTGCGCTCCTCCTCCTGCACGTCCTCCCCTCCCCCCGAATTCGAGCCGGAGGGCCGAAGAGTTAGATCTGCGGCGGCGACCAGAGGATATGGCCGTCAACTGGGAGCTGCAGGGCTGCTGCGACCACGACCAGAGGATCTTCATCGCCGCCGTCGGCGTTTCCACCGTCGTCATCCTCCTCGTGAGTACCACATCCCTGACGCCTTCCCATTTGCTCTCGGTCTCGCTCTGGTTGTATGATTCTCCTCGCCGCTCCGATAGGGGGCTTCCTGACCTGACCGCGATGTGTGGTGCCCTTTGCAGCTCTGGAGGACGTTCCTGCTCACGCCGTTCAAGCTCATCACCGTCTTCCTCCACGAGACCAGCCACGCGCTCGCCTGCAAGCTCACCTGCGGCGATGTAAGCCATAAACCCTTACTCGTTCCAGCACTCGCTTTGGGAAGGGGAAACAAAAATCCGCTGCGCTGCGATGGTGACGCATTGAGAATTTGAGATTTGGGGTACCGGCGAGCGAAGTCTGATTAGGCTCCAAATGGGGGAGGATAGGTTTTCGCCCATCATTTTGTGCTGGTGGTTGGGAAAAGTAGGCGCCGTATGAGCGGGGGGGATCATGGATTCCATATCCCAATAGTGCTTGCGCGCTTTTTATGGACCCTTTGCTTTGCTATTCACGGGAGCAGAATATACCGTGCATCTTTGCATTTCTTCTGCATAAAGGGATTTATTTCATTTCATCGAGGACTGGAGTACTGGATTTGCTGGGCTTGTTTTTTCTCCTGTCCGCAAGTATCTCTTGACTCTTGCTGCAGTTGTACTGTTATTCAGCCTTCAAGTCAGGAATTCTGGTCAATGAATGCGAACTGTCTGCAAAATGTGCACTCCAGCCACCTGATAATGCAAACCAGCAATGGCTCCTTATTAGAGGACCTTAGAACATCGTGCTGTACACTGTGCACAGTGCAGTGTAAAGGGGAAGTAGCACATGCTTTTGGAGTTCGCAATTACGAAGACAGTCACATGATTATTAAGTGCGAAACCATTGGAGGTGAATCACCACTGGTTTATAATAAAGGAGTAGCAAACACTTGCTTGTGGTATGTTTATTGCATAGTGCATCAGTGGCGCGAAATTCTGTCTTTGTTTCTTTCCTTTTCTCCCCCTGTTAATCAGTTGCTCAGATATAGATACTACGGTTAATTATTAGCTAGCATTGATTGCATCTTTAGTTTAAACTCTGGTTTTAAAATAAATTCGATCTGCATTTCGAAAATGTAGTTTTTCGATGTGCCTGGAGTTGGACATTTGTTACTTCTCCCCATGCCACACAAATTGACTGTTGGATAGCCCTGATTCTGAATGTACCTGAGGGCAACCCTGTGTGATGTTTCAGACATTTCAAAACATCTTCTGATATGCTTATCTGCAGTGGTGGATCCAAGCATTAGCTGTGGGGCCAGCTTTTGCCAAAATATATTAAATCTCTATAAATTTTGCAAATATATATGTTGATGATGCTAATTAGCTTAAAATCATCAAGACTTGGTCCCCAGGTTTTTAATCATAGATCCGCCACTGCTTATCTGGGTCTATACTTTTTGTTGTAAAATTTATTGGTCGGTCTTTAAAAAGCACAGTGTTTTGATTTTGACCGGACTTTGCCTTTTGATTCATGTGGAGTTTGGCACGGTGCATTGCTTAGACGTAATATTTTAGCCCAGCTTCTGCTAACTTACCATATCAAGACATATATCTACTCGGTGTTGATGCCAGATAAGATATCTCCTCAAATGTTCATTAGACATGTTATTGATTCCAATTTTATTGGCTTCTTCAGGTAGAAGGCATGCAGGTCCATGCGAATGAGGGTGGCGTTACTCAAACTCGGGGTGGCATATATTGGATAATCTTGCCTGCTGGATGTAAATCACTTGTCCCCTCCCATATCCTTCTTTCTTATATGATTTGTCAGAAGAATGCGAATAAAAAAGACACAGTATCTTATTTTCTATTACTCAGCGAGTCAGCCTCCTATTTTTGCATTCTCTCTGATATTTTCATGCATGGGATCTAAACTGTTGATTCTATAAATATTTTAAACCTAATTGCCAAGAAGTAAATTTATGATGAATTTATTCATGGGACTCATCTGTTTGCGTAACCTGTCCTAGTTCTTTTTAAGTAACCTTACATTCTTTTAACATCTAACAACCATAAAAAACCATCTCTTTGGACTAGATTTGTTGTTCTAATCCCTCTAGATTTTATGTTTCCTTGTTCAAGCAATTTGCCTTTGGTCCTTTTCGTGATGCTAATGTTTTGTTTTGAATTGCAGATCTGGGTTCATCATTTTGGGGAATGGTTTTCATACTTGCATCCACAAATCTCCTCGCAACAAGAATTGCAGCGGGTTGTTTCATACTTGCATTGTTTATTGTTCTTTTTGTTGCAGAAAATGTAAGTTCACTATTTTTTATTTATTTATTTTGCAACTTATGATTTCGTTTGTCTTTTCCACTTGCACATACAGGAATCATGATCATTTAGCTAAGCGTTATTATCTCTTGTTTGAATTGTGCAGTGGTTTCTTCGCTGGCTCTGCCTTGGTATGCGTCAACCTGACTTGGTCTACATTTAAGATCTTACTCTGCAGCATGCCACTTACAATGTTGTTATCCAGGATTCATTGTGTTCATTGCTGTTGTTTGGGTCATACAAGAATTTACATCTTTCCATGTTCTGAAATATGTGATCTTATTCATAGGTGAGACTGAAGACGTCCTACAATCATGTTCTCTTTATTTTAATTTCTGGAATGCAAATTATATGGTTGAAAATGAATGTTTATGTTTATGTTCATTTATGTGCAACAGGTGTGATGAACAGCTTATTTTCAGTTTATGGTAAGAAGCAAAAAGCCTTTTCCTTGTTATTCCATGCTAGAATAATCCATGAGTTACTATCTTCTGAATGAAATGTTCTCAAATTATATAGATATTTATGATGACTTGATATCCCGAAGAGTTAATACAAGTGATGCTGAGAAGTTTGCTGAAATCTGCCCTTGCCCCTGCAATGGTTTTGCATGGGGTGTTATATGGTCTGCTCCCAATTTCAATAGTTATTTTGTTCTCTGTACCTTGATGTTGTATATTAAGATAATCCTGATGGTAAAGACGCAAATGCTAACATTTGCTGTTCTTTCTTTCTTTCTTTCAGGGGATTCATCTCGTTTATCTTTCTCTGCGCTTCAATATACCTTGGACTGGTCATATTGTCTTGAGGTTATTCCTATGTTTTCATAGTACTATGCTTTATTCTCCTTGTGTTGACATGCTCATTCACTGTTGCACTGCAACACAGAAAATAGTCACACTGGTGCTACTATTGTTAGGAAGATTAGGAATGTCTGCCTTGTGCATCATAAATTGTGAAACAGTATTCCCCTCGTTGGTGAAAAAGACAAGTGTCTAGGGAAATGGGGCACAAGAGTATTTCAATCACATAATCCTATGGCCTTCGGTCTAAAAACTGAAATGATCATATACTGCTGCTTTCTAACAACAAATTTGTTGATCAATGCGTTGCAGCCCTACCCTTTTTCCACATATGATTTATATAACCTCATACTCTGATTGGCTTTTTCAGGATTCCAACCTCGCGCATGCCATTTTGATCTGACAACCAACTCTGATTGGCTTTTGCAGAGTTTTCCTTGCTCTAGATTTTGGTTCAAACTTACATTGTTCTGGTAGTTGTACAGTATACATGCAGGGTAAACATGTATATCCGTTGGAGTTAAATTGGTGGAGATTATTCATGTGATTCTTCGATTTTAGTGGTTCTATAGAGATACCGTTTTAGTCACCAGTTGTATTTATGGTCAGTAGCCTCTTCTAGTATTTATGTACCTGTATATCATATTACCTTGCCTTATTGCCCATTTAACCAATTCAAAACATATTCGGAAATGCAACATTGTGCATTTTATCTGGCACCGTTTTGCCATAATGATTGACGGGCTGATTTGCTACCACTAGCAGGAGTTAGTGCCCAGTGCAGTTTAGTTTATCCGGGTACTTTGAGGCCCTCTAATCCACTCTTTTTGACGGATGGAACTGTCTCGTGTTAACTAACTCTGGATCTTGTCGCCATGTCGGTTCGAAGCAAAATATTTTATGGTAGTTGGGCTGCTGTTGCAAATTGCTGGAAGCCCTCGCTGTACAGTAAGGTGAGTGGCTTTATTGCATTCCCTGGCGGGAAGGGCGTCTTGTGCTCCCGGCTGCTAACTTCGCTGCATCACCTAACGTGCTCAGTTGTCGCTGTCCGGGATCCGGACTTTCAGACGGTGAGACGTGAAGTGAGATGGTGCGTAACAGCATATAGTCGCGGGGCACCATTTTGCCGGTAATGTTAATTAATGGTCCTACAGGAGGGTATTAATAAGTCACTAGTTTCTCATATGTTTCAAAAACAAATATAGAAACAAGGATCTGGTGTAATGACACTGTTGTGTGAAGACTGTAGTAGCTGATTACGTGAAGTTCTAGTGTTTAGCCCTGATCAGAGTCCGCTGCTTCTTGGCATGTCCATACTCCCTTGGATCATGTAGTAGCCCTGCTGGAGTGGTGGTGAAACCGCAGCCGTGGGGCAGTCGCAGGCGCACGGGACCGTGGAGAAGACGAACGACCTGACCTGGGCCTTGTTTTTTTTTTCAAAATGGACACTATAGCTTTTTCGTTTGTATTGATAAATATTATTCAATTATGAACTAACTAGGTTCAAAAAATTTATCTAACAAATTATAGATAAACTATATAATTAGTAATTTCTTTTATCTTGTATCTATATTTAATACTCTACATATGTGTCGAAATATTTGATGTGACGTAAAATTTAAAAAAATTTATAAATTTTTTAATAACTAAACAAGGCCCTGCTAAAGCCCAAACAAGAAAAAAGAAAGCATGAGGCACAGGCAGGCTGCGTCTCCCTCGACCCTCGGTCTCGGTCACTCCCCTTGCCCAGTTGCCCCTGATTCCCTTGCTCGCCACAAGTGCCAAGCCCACAACGACACACACAGGTGCCCGCGCCGCGCACATGACCTGATCAGTGATCACCTGAGGATCCGATGAGTGCGCGTGCGCCTCGCCGCCCCATGGCAGCAGAGCAGATCAGATCAGACGGCGCGGGGAGCGAGCGATATCAGACACTTGCACTCGTCACATCATCCAGTGTCACGTACGCTCGCCATTCCAAGGAGCCACGCTCGCGCGGTGCGGGTGCGCCGCTGCTTTCTTCTTCGGGCGAAGCTCAAAGCTGAGCCCTCCCGTGACCGTGACCTCCATACTCTACCTTTATAGTAGAGTACCGTGACCTCCATACTCTACCTTTATAGTAGAGAGTGTTTTTGTGTATGCTTCGTTTAAGGGATTTTCGTCTAGAAATTTTGCAGTGTTATAAAACTCGGCCATATCCAGTACGGCCGCAGTCAGATTAAGGCTGATCTGTCGATGAATGAGGGCCCTGTTTCCACGCGATGACGCGACGCGAGACGTGGGGGATTGATGCCCGGGAATATCGGCCGAGACCCGCAGCTCACGGCACTGTCAACTTGGACTGGACGTGCAATATACTACTATTCCGTGGCGGCCGTGTCGTGTCCCCGCCACGTGCGCACGATGCTGCCAAGCGTAAGATACTCCTACCATAATCCTCTTGGGCCTTGTTTAGTTCCAAAAAATTTTACAAAATTTTTCAGATTCCCCGTCACATCGAATCTTTAGACACATGCATGAAGTATTAAATATAGACAAAAATAAAAACTAATTGCACAGTTTGGTCGAAATTGACGAGACGAATTTTTTGAGCCTAGTTAGTCCATAATTGGATAATATTTGTCAAATACAAACGAAAAAGCTATAGTGTCGATTTTGCAAAATATTTTGGAACTAAACAAGGCCTTGCTTCGCCCTTCATTCTGGGACGGGCGTACAGTGGTGACTCATACTGTCATACAGTCATTCTGCCCAACCTGGAGGCGCAGAGCTGGGATGTAATGTACGTACAGCTACGTGATTCTTTCCTCACTCTTGTTTAGTTCACTCTGAAAATCAAAAAATTTTTTAAGATTCTCCGTCACATCGAATCTTATGGCACATGCATGAAACATTAAATATAGACGAAAACAAAAACTAATTACACAGTTTAGCTGTAAATCACGAGACAAATTTTTTGATCCTAGTTAGTCCATAATTGAATAATATTTGTCACAAACAAACAAAAGTGCTACAGTAGCGAAAACTTTTCACTTTTTCGGAACTAAACACGGCTTTTTTTTCTTTTGGAATTCGCCGTCTCGTGGTGGCCAAGTGTTCAGAAAAACGCACAAGTGACATGACACGCACGAATTCTCATGACGACAAAAATATCAATCTATTTTGTCAAAGTTGCCAAGACAATATATAAAGTCGCCCTTGCAGATTTTGGACTTTGGAAGGATTGGAGGAGTATTTCCTGTTCAGTGTAATAACCTATTTTCATATACTACCCTCATTTTTTTTAAAAAAAACGTGGAACTCCAGTATTTTCTTTATATAGTCAAGCAAACTAATCTTTAATATTTTTTTAAAAGATATCAATAGTGACACCAAAGTTACTGCAAAACACATTCTGTAACGAATCCTATGATATTTATTTGGTATCATAAAAATTTATATTTTAATATAACACTGATCAAAATCGAGATGGTTTGGAGTTTTGAGTATGTACTATGCTAAAATGGTTTTTTATTATAGGATGGAGGGAGTAAACATGTTTGGATGGAACATGCAAGGGTTAATTGTTAGATAGGCAAAAGTTATATCTAACTGGATAGACCAATTACTAACTCAGACCCCCAAAAATTCATATTATAATGTTTGTTGGCCTGTTAATTGGTTAAAGAAACCTCGGCTATCGGTTAGCTATTAGCTACTAGCGTACAATTAACTTCAAACAGCTATTAGCTACAGTCAGTTCTATTTCATGCAAACATGCTCATTATCAGTCCTCCGTAGCAGTAAAAATGCCGATTGGTAGTAGTACTCCGTACTTCGTCACGAGAGTACGAGCGTAATTCATGGGAGGAATGGGCGCTGTCGTGTACGAAAAGCCGTGGCGCCCTGCCTGCCCCTCTCTTCTCTGCCTCTGGTACTGGACTCCTACAGGCCCCAGCAGCAGCTTCAACGCTGCGAGGAGGAATCTCGTTGACTCTAGGCGGCTGTCATGTCATGTCCCTGTCCGTCGGCCATGCGCAATTGCGATTGCCCATGCACACATCCGGGACACTGCTGCGTCTCGGTCTCTCTCTCGGGCCGGCTTGTTTAGGCCTTATTTAGTTTGAGAAAAATTTTGGATTTCGCTACTGTAGCACTTTCGTTTGTTTGTGTCAAATATTATCCAATCATAGACTAACTAGGATCAAAAGATTCGTCTCGCGCTTTACATGTAAACTGCAGAATTAGTTTTTGTTTTCGTTTATATTTAGTGCTTTATGTATGTGCCGCAAAATTCGATGTGACGGGAAATTTTAAAAAATTTTGGGAACTAAACAAGGCCTTAGTTCAACCTGAAAACCAAAAAGTTTTCAAGATTCTCCGTCATATCAAATCTTATGTCATATGCATGAAACATTAAATATAAACGAAAATAAAAACTAATTACACAGTTTAGCTTCACAAGACGAATCTTTTGATTCTAGTTAGTCCATGATTGAATAATATTTATCACAAATAAACGAAAATGCTACAGTTCCGAAAAGTTTTCACTTTTCGGAACTAAACACGGCCTCGGCTCTCGTTTTCTTTGCTCTGCCGTGACCGGTGCCGGTAGATAGCCCGGTACACTTTGTACAGTACCCATGTTGTATGCTGATCCTTCAAGGTCCAGCACAGCAATCCGTAGAGTCGTGGCACCAGCGCATGCATGTGCATTGCTACGTCTCCTGTTGCCATGGATTATATAGCACGCACGGGCAGGGCGCCGGCCGCCGTGGCCGTATCCTTCCGGCGGTGGGTCATTTCCCCCTTTCGCTCACCCCACCGCCGCCATCACGCGAAGCGGTTGCGGGCTTTGCGGGTTCCTCGGCTGATGCAATCATGCAATGCGCCTCTCCCTGCGTGTGGGTCCCCGTCTCCTTCCCCCCCGCAGTTCCCCTCCCTCTTCTCTTCTAGAGCCACGCACCGCTAGAGAACAAGCGCGGGCGCTCGCAAAACGACCCGGGCGCACAGTAGTATAGTCCGTCCCGGTGGGTGCCCACCAACCGAACGCAGCCCCCAACGGACTGTGGGATGAACCCCACATGCGACACGGTGGGGCCCAGCACCGTAGTTTAATCAGTACTCTCCTCTTTCCGACATGTGGGACCGTATGCGACTTCGAGCGGCTTTGGGTGGCACAGGCGCACAGCACGGCGGCGGCATCCCAAGCGGGCGAACCACCACGCCGAATCACACACTTCGGGCTGGGGCGCATGGCCGCCATGGACCGGGTGCACCAGGGGTTTTGCCCGACCCACCACACGCACACGTGTGACTTGTGAGGAATGCAACGGCCCCCCGCCGATGCCGTCGGCGTCGGGTGGTCCTTCCATTCCAGCCGGCGTACTGTAGACGCTCACCACGCAGATGTCCGCGAAGGCAAAACAATTTTTGGGCTCTTCTGGGTTCTGGTCGCCTTTTTGCACATAGGCCCCCCTTTGAATTAAAAATTTCACGTGCCTTGGGGACCGGCGACTTGGAGATTGTGCGCTAGGTTTCTCTTTTGTCCAACTGTTGTTGGAGTGTTGGATCTTGGGAGCTGGGAGTGGTGCTGCGTTGTCTACGGATACGTGTTCTGGTTCTTTGCCGTTTTGGGCTGTGGAGTGCCCGTAAAACAATGGTACACAACTCCATGATCTTAGTTCTTAGAGTTCGGTGCAAGACTAGATTTTGGAAACAAGAGTTGATATTAGGGAATGGGCCTTTTCAATTTGCAAGTGGTACAAATAATGCTTCCAAAACTATAAAATCAGTGGTACAATGTTTAAAGATTTTTTTTGGCACCAGAGAATAAAAAGAATAGTCACGCTGGTAGAACAATTGAGTTAGAGCGGTTTAGTCGGTTAAATCGCTTTAGATTTATATTTCTTATTTTTATCTACCAAAGGTATTTCTTGGACTTGTTGCTCTTGCCGCGAAGGGAGAAGAAGAATTGATAATAGCACGGTGCAATAACTAAATATGGAGGATCTTGCACAATTAAAGTATTATTCATTGTCTTGGTCTTTTGGGCGGTAATCTTCAAAACCACTAGCTACAATAGTAATATACTATATCTGCAATCACTTTGGGGGAATCATTAGCATCAATGGTTTGAAATAAATATTGTGATTTAATTGAATGTATCTAAACAAAATTGTTAGGCGGAAATGATGATTGCAGGCAATCTCAATGATCCACCTTTAAGCTCTTCTTCTAAGAGATGAGGGGACGTGTCATAAAAAGTAAAGAGAATAGGGGAAGTGCAGCATGCTAAATTGCAAATTTGAAACTAGCCAGGTACCTAGATGCAAAACAAAAACTATTAAAAATTAATTAAGTAGAGATAGTACTATAGATGGAGTGACAGATTGGAGATAGTGAGAGAAAGGGAGAAGAAATTGAAAGATTACAAAACCCCACAAAAGAGAGATTTTAGAGAGAGAGAGAGAGCCGCCACCAGAGTGGAGAGAGAGACAAGAAGCAGGCAGACGAAACAAACGGGGGCCTATTTCCCCGTCGTCGTCCTCGGTCCTCCAGTCCTCGTCTCCCTCCCACTCAAAATCGAGTTCCCGTTTAGCTCTCCGAGTCCACCTCCCTCTCTCCCCCTTCCGTCCCAAGTCCTCCCCGCTCGTGCGCCGCGGATGCGAGCGATTTGCTTCGTCGCCGCATCCGGTCGGGCTCAGGGACGGAGGTGAGCATGGCGAGCATTGCGCGCGGCAGATCGCGACGGAGACAGGGCGACGGGTCGTCGGACCGGAATGCGGCGCACTCCACCGTTCCTAACCCCGATCACCAAGGTCTGTGCCTGCCTGCAGATTCCTATGGTGCTCCCTGGATTCTTTTTTGCAATTTCGGGTGAATTTCCGTGCAAGATTTTTTTTGGGGGAAAGTAAGGAGCCCATGTGATGAAGATCTCACCTTTGATCTTGGATGGCGATGGTTGTTGCGATTATTGTCACTCTTTCTTTGCCCTTAGGAGATCAGGACATTTTTCCTTTTCTTTCCCATCGTAGCTCTGGTACTGCTAACGGGAACTTGGGATTGCTTGCACATTCGTCATAGTCCAGTTTTAGGTGTTTGCTTTGCTATTTCGAATTAAAATCCCGTCCTTTTACCTTCAGCTCCACTTCACTTCATAGGGGATGGAGTTTGGTGTTGGGAAGGACGTCTTTTTCGGGTTTGTGCACAGTACTAGCTAATACTATGATTTTTTAGGATAAAGTCTGGCATAAATACGCTTAGTCCTTGACATAGCTAAGTGAAAGGGCATGTTATTAATCTTTTATAACCCCCTGTTTTCGGCTGCGGGGACATAGCTTTCTTGTGGACTTTAGGTCTTAGTCATGCCTTTATTGGAGAGAGAAAGATTCTTGCTTCCAATTTCAAACCATTCTGGCGGACAGTTCTTTTCCTTTTTCTTATAGTTCTTTCATTTGAAGCTGCAGTGGCCTAGATTCTGCACGAGTTCTAGGCCAATTTTAAAACCAAGGATGAAAAGGATGTAATTTCCAT
>Ga0182004_10000852_pt1 | contig 20590 bp, 16 predicted proteins | sample Sormic07211540_1_FD_120479 | JGI IMG/M metagenome (GOLD analysis project Ga0182004, IMG submission 120479) | Endophyte microbial communities from Sorghum bicolor roots, Mead, Nebraska, USA - 072115-40_1 MetaG | ecosystem: Host-associated > Plants > Roots > Unclassified | place: USA: Nebraska...
AACTTCAGTTTGTCCATCCGTTTGAGGATGACAAGTGGTGGAAAACAGCAGCCTTGTTCCAAGCTTTGCCCATAATGTCTTCCAAAAGTAGCTCAAGAACTTGGTGTCACGGTCTGAAACAATTGTTTTGGGCACGCCGTGTAATCTTACAATATCCCTGAAAAATAGAGAGGCTACGTGGAAAGCATCATCGCTTTTATGACAAGGTATAAAATGTGCCATTTTAGAGAACCGATCAACAACAACAAAAATTGAATCCATCCCCCTCTTTGTCCTAGGTAAACCCAAAACAAAATCCATTCTAAACAGATCACAATTCCACTAACTTATTCTTGAAAAAAATAGAAATCTGAAAATAACATCTCAACCTCACTTCTGTATAATAGGGGCTTGATAGAAAGCAAAATTTATTTTTAGATCGTGAAAATAAATTAGAGCTATGCAACAGACAAATGAAATCTGAAAGCTCAAACAATTAACTAGGCTCTTTTGCCCTCTTCAATACAGACTAAAACTAATATGAATATTTCAACTACATATAAGACACTAAAAATGAAAAAGAAATTGTAGATCATCTAATGGAAAATAATTAGCCTAAACAAATAAAAATTGCAAAACAAACAAACAAAAACAGGTAGCATATGTTCAGATAACTGCAATTGAACTAAATCAAAGACATATCAATGAACTAACTCATACAATTTCAGACATCAGGTACCATTTCAAAAAAGGTAACAGAACACTAAACATCTGAACCACTAACATTACCACATTGCCTTTCTGAAAAAAGAAACATAAATAAACGTAAGACAGAGCTAAAAAACAATTATCATATACTCTGAAACACCAAACCAACCAAATAATCTGAAAATCCCCACACATGTAAGACACAAATAAAAGCATCAAATAATCAAAAACCCAAAACTCTAAACCCAATCCAATCACTAAACTCAATGCTAAAAAAACAAATCACCAGAAGATTCTCTAGTCTGCTACAATTCGAGCTAGACTATACACAGATCCACATATGCAAGCAAAGGGCTAAGCCATTCACAAATCTCAGCGTGCCAAACACAAAATCAAAAAGTAAAATGGGACAACAGCTAGCTATTCATTCATGCCGTCAGTCACATCCGAACCAACACGGCGCAAAAAAAAAACTGAACTAAATGAACTCACATCTATACAACAATCAACAGAAATTCACAAAAAAATAAATAAATAACAACAGATCTACTACATTTGAGAGAGAATATAAACAAACAACGAACGAAAATCAACACAGATCCAAAAAAATCCCCTGCTGAAAGTATTACGAAGCTAAGGAAAACTTACCTTGACAAGGAAGACAAGGAGATGCCAATGAACACGCCCAGAAACGCTAACCAACGACGGAAGACGCCGCCGCGAATACAAACAAACAAAATACCCTCCAATGAAGAGCAGCCGAGCGGGAAGTCGCCGACTAATCACCACGCGAGAGAGCGGCCAGTCTCCACAGCGAGAAGCGACGAGCCGCCGCCGCCGGACAGCGGCGAAACACCGCCGCCAGAAGAGGAGCGACGAGCGGCAACCCTGCGAGTCGCCTCAACTCCCCTCGACAAAAAGAAATGGGAAAAGGCAGAAAAGAATTAGAGTACTACACAACAATCGGGCGCGCGTCCCAAAAATCAAAACAGTGACCCCTGTGTAGTGGGACCCATATGACCGAGGAGGCACGTGCTGCTCCAGATCAGACGCACGAAACGAAACGCACAGAAGAAATCTATCGAACAGAAATCCGGTTAGTCACGTACAACAAAACAACCGGTCATGCTATAGCTTTTCTAAAACAATAAAGAGGCCTTGTTTAGTTCCCAAAAAATTTTGCAAAATTTTTCAGATTCTCTGTCATATCGAATCTTTAGACACATGCATAAAGTATTAAATATAGACAAAAATAAAAACTAATTACACAGTTTGGTCGAAATTGACGAGACGAATCTTTTGAGCCTAGTTAGTCCATGATTGGATAATATTTGTCAAATACAAACGAAAAAGCTACAATATCGATTTTGCAAAATATTTTGGAACTAAACAAGGCCAGAATCAATATTGTACATTTGCTGTGAGACTGCACCCAACATTATTGTTGATAGAAGATAGAACGGGCACTACTTTTTCTGGCATCACTCACACTGCAGTCCCAAACCCAATCAAGCACTACTATGACTTGGCATACATGAATAGTACTAGGCATCACTCACAATGTGGAAGGCCTTATCCAGACACTAGCTATGACGATCTCGTTCCAAAAAATAGGGATAGAATCGTTCTATCTTAACTCATCCCAAAAATCAACAAAAATCAAACACACATAAATCATTGTCTCATCATTTAATCAGCAGATCGATCCAAACCATACAGGGCTGTTTGGATTGTAGGATTTTTAGAGTTTTGGGGGGTGCCATTCCTAAGGAAAGAAAGGTATGTGGATGCGTTTGGAACAAGGGAAATTAGAAAGAAGATTTTAGTTTAGAGGAAAGGAAACGAGCTACGTGCTTTTCATTAGAAAAAAACATGCGGCCAGAACCAATGAAAATCACGCTGACTCTCATCACGGCTGCATGCGCTCTTCCTGCTCTGACTAGAGAGAGCTGAGAAAATAAAAACATCCAGGAGAGAGAGAGAATATATGTAGTTAATGAATACAGAGTACTGTCGCTAAAGTAAATGATCGATGTAGTTAATGAATTAAATAATAATTTTCCACACAATCTATGAGTCCTAAATAGTCACTTTAAGCTAGTCTTAATAGTGTTTCATCAAAGTTTTATAAACATAAAATATATTAATGTGATTGTAGTAATAAAGAGAGAAGTGATAAAAGTTTTACAGAAGTAGAGAAAGTTTTATGGGGATAAAATTCTTCTACATCATTTCTAAAATATGGATGTGTTGGAAATTGGGTCACTCAGTGGAGAGTTTCATTGCGTTGTTTCCAACACTGTCATGTCATGAAACACCACTCTCAATGGAGAGTTTTATTCCATAGCTTCATATGCATTTAATTCTAAGACTCATAGAGAGTTGATAATCGTGTCAAGAGAGTTTCATCTAGATGGAACTCATTTCTTCTCTTTTCTTAAATACACTGCCATGTCATCAACAGTGCCGGTCCTACAATTTTGAGGGCCCTCTGGCGAATACATTGCGACGACTCCTAAACTATAAAATTTTATAATAATATAAGTTAATTGTTTTAAAGGGAAAGCAAATCCAATCATATATAGACAAATTATTTTTTTTGTCTTTTTCATTTTCTTTTCACAGTCTCTCACAAATATTTCTTACGTATCATTCTAAAATTCTAACACCTGACCTAAATTACAAGAAAAATATAACTATATGAGTATAAAGTAGTAGACACAAATTGAACAAGAAAAAAACTAGTGCCTAGGCAATTAGAACATGAACAGAACTAAGATTCACAAAATCACAAAAAAGTAAAAGGGTAGAAGGAAATGACCAAAATCACATGTCGTAGTCCTCGTCGAGCCCACCAGCTGGTCGCCGCATCGTTTGGATTTTGAAAGGCTAGAACTCGGACGCAGAGCTTTTTGTATTATCCACTACAGCTCGTGATCGCGTGGTGAACTGGTGAATGTGTCGCTGATGCCGCTGCGTCTCTCCTCGCGGTCTCGTCGTGTCACCAAAAGTCTAGAAATTGTGACTCGTGAACGCTATGTGTGGCAACTCGTGTATGAGTATTGGTGACTTGACTCCTTTTGACTCATGATTTTTTTTGGTGATATGCCATTGCACTATATATATATATGCATGTACTAATAAACAAAAGCTATAGCTAAAGGATATGTTGTATTATATACTTAGGTTTGGCCCCCTATCCCGCGAGGGCCCTCGGCCGTCGCACCTCCTGCCCTCCCCCTAGGGCCGGCACTGGTCATCAAAAATATTATGTGACAACCTATTTAATGCAAATGAAACTTATATGAAACCCTGTTGAGGCTGGCCTTAGGCCCTGTTTAGTTCCCCACCTAAAAATTTTTCATCCATCAGATCAAATCTTTGGACACATGCATGGAACATTAAATGTAGATAAAAAAATAAACTAATTACACAATTTGGTTGAAAATCGCGAGACGAATCTTTTAAGCCTAGTTACTCTACGATTAGCCTTAAGTGCTACAGTACCCACATGTGCTAATGACAGATTAATTATGCTTAATAGATTTGTCTTGTAGTTTCCTGACGAGCTATGTAATTTGTTTTTCTATTAGTTTCTAAAAATTCCTCCCGACATCCTTGCGACACATCCGATGTGACACCCAAAAAATTTTCATCTCCAATCTAAACATGGCCTTACAATGCAACAATGGTTAGAACTATTTTATTATTTAGGACACGTGATGATTCAACCATATTCGTTTCAAAGAGCTCAAAGTATCATTTTTTTCACTTTTCACTCTACTCTATTCGGGATTTTTCTAATTCCTCCGTTTTTGCATTCCTTTTTCCAAACATGCTCTAAATTATTCATCCTATGGTGTTACTATGATTGCAACTAATTCATCATATGATTTTTTCCACACATTGTTACAGACATTGCTTAACTGCAATTTAGAATTTAGTCACGATTTTGTTCAATACATACAAAACCTTTTCTGTGTGCTTCTACGTTTTTCAAATTGGCAAAAACAACGGAGATAAAATCAAAGTAGGATAGTAACCCATCGCAGATTCGCAGTTGATGAAAAGATCTTCCGGTCACTTAATTTTAACACTGTAGTTGCGTTCCACGTTTGCATGAGCTTTCGCGGATTTAAACACCCAAAGCAATGTCCAGGCACACAAAAACTTCATGGCAGTTCAGCACGCAAAAAAAAAGGGGGAAAGAACTAGCGAAAGGGTAAACAGCCAAACGCCAAACGCGTTTTTTTTTTTTTTTTCTGGTTTTGTTTTCTCTCGCTCGCTGAATTCGCCAGCGGCGGCGGCCTCCTCTCGCATAAACCCTAAACCACTCCATTCCCCACTCATCTTGCCATGGAAGCAGACGAGGCCTCGCCGCCTCCCCCGCCGTGGGCGCAGAACAAGTCGGCCGCGGCCATCGAGGCCTCGTCGGGCCCGCTCGCCGCCGCGTCCTCCCGCCTCTCCGCCCGCTCCCGTGCGCTCCCCTCGTCCCGCGACTTCCACTTCTACAACAACTTCCCGGCCTTCAAATCCCCCGTCGGCGCCGCGGCCGCCAAGGCCGACGCCTCCCTCGGCGTGCTCGGCGCGGCCCCGCTTCTTCCGACGCGGCAGCAGCAGCTGTTCCCCGGGGGCGGCGACCTCGACGACGCGCACGACTGGCTCGTCGCCCTCAACGACGACCTGCTCGAGCGGTTCGGCGCCGCCACGGATGAGTTCAAGGCGCTCCGGGAGAAGGAGGAGGCCTCCGGGCGGAGGGCGGCGCCTGAGGCTGGGGACGGGTTCCAAATGGTGTGCGGGAAGAAGAAAAAGAAGGTGGGCGATGGGGATGAGGAACGCGTTGGAAGAGTTGAGGCATTTGGGGGTTCTGGCTCTGTGAAGATGGTAACCAAGGACAAGGCGGCCGCACCGGGGGTGAAGGCTAAGGTGCCCTTCCACATCCGCACCATCCCACGGCCGCAGGATGTGTACCGCATTGTGGTGGACAACTCCAGCAAGCCGTTCGAGCATGTCTTGCTTGAGCGCAGCGAGGATGGTACTCGTGTCATGCACCCATTGGTTAGTGTTTCACTGCACATTTTTTTTGTCAATCTCACATCAAAGCAATGCCACTTTCTTAATATGTGATTTTCACCCACCGAGTCACAGAAATAATACTTTGGCTTACTGTTTGTATCTTGTGTTTGGTATGACTAATTTAAAGACAGATTAAAGATGTAGAGAAGCACTTTTCTGCTTGGTAGCGTGTATGTACATAGGATCAATGGGTTTTACATGTGTCTGGTGATGGATCATGTGAAAATGCATATCATCCATATAGTTGAGAATCAATGCAACATTATCACGATTCGATTGTGCTTTGTTTGTATGGAAACACAATGGATTTCAAAATAGTGCATGTTTGGCGTGTGTGTATGTGTTTGGGGTTAGGGGGATCATTCAATTCATTCCTGATTGACTTGATAGGATGCAAAATCCATGCATGCAGTGGCATCACAATTTTAGCATCAGCATTAGAGAAGTATATGCTGTTGTCCATGTTCTGCATTTGTATATCAAATGTACAAACCAATTTATTTGCATGCATGTCCTGTATTTGCAGGAAAAACTCCCTGTTGAACAACAAATCAACAGAAATGTTCTTGATAGTGAGCCAGTAAAGCCACCTGCTTTAGTTGACACTCCTTTTACATTTGTTGAAGACCTGAAAACCTTGGAGGTGCTAGCCACAAAGCTGAAGGATGCAACTGAGTTTGCTGTAAGTGTGCTTCTTTCATGTTGATGCCTCAAATAGATCAGTGATTGTGAGAACTGCATGTAACACAGATAAATATATATATATAATAACTGTCATCATGCTTTGTGTCAAGTATCAACTGACATTAGGAATTTGTAGGTAGCATTGTGTGTCATCATACTTGTAAGTTCTGGCTGTTGAACATTAATTTCTGTACTGGTGCTATCATATGCATTGAGAATTTCTGTTTTGTAAGTGTACATTGAGAATTAAGGGTCAGTCTGCACTAACAACCTAATTTCGGCGGATGAATGCCAGTGCCGAAAGAAAAGGGCAGACCCAGTGCCGGAGGCTCCCACATGCACATAAATGTTAAGATGGGGCCACTAGTGCTAAAAGAGCTAACTTAGCCATGTTCAAGCATGATTAAGTATACAACTTAAAAAGAAATATGGAAATTTAGGGGGGGGGGGCATGGACCTTTTGGCCTCAATGAAGCTCCCCCAGTGACGAATGCCAACAGACCAGCAAAAGCTAGCTTAGAGTTTGACGGAAGGATTCAGAGGACTAGAACTTGCTCTTAGGGATGCAAAGCACACGGGGAGTTAACCAGTATCGGCCCCCTGATGAGGGTGATAACCTTACGTTCTAGGTGAGCTGGAGCCCTTTGCTACTCCACTGTTCAATGCTCCAATCCCTTACATGGGAGTGGAGGCGGCCTTTTATACCCTGAGATCACCCCCACACCAGCGTGGCTGCAACGCAGCGCTGCTCCTCACTGTCAGCCCAACTTCCCCCCACACCTCAGCATTGGCGCCAGGAAAAAGCGATGGGATGGTGCGCCGTCAGACCCAGAGCGTGCCCCTTGACGTGACTGAGGCGGCCAATGATGACGGCGTCTGCCCCCGCTCCATGTGTGCCTCAGCCTTTCCATCTCATTTAATGCGCACAGCCCTGGGCATGGGGGTGCAGTCAGGAGTAATGCCAAAATGGCCGAGCACCTTCCCAACACTCTGTGCAGGTGCGTCCCATCGCCGCCCAACAGCTGCTTGCTCGACTAGGCTCTGAACCTGCTTGGTCGGGACACAAGTGCCAAGCACACCAGCTTCCTGCAGGTGACCAGGCACTGAGGGCCTCGTCTGGTCTTCCTCTGTTTGACCACTACACTCCCGTAGTCTCGTTCATCGTCTGGGCCTTAGTGGGTCAGCCCCCAGTTAGGAGGCGGCCATCATGGCCCACCATGTGCCTGGCAGGATGCCCGATCCTGTGGGATTTCGCACACATCAATTGTTGGATGGATGCAACAGTGAGTTATGCATGGTGAATGTGTTCAATTGTCATCGTATCAGCCATCAAATTGTTCTTAATCATCAGTACTGTGGTGAATATGATGATCCTAGTATAGTAATGTCATCTGCTGCCAATTTAGGGCTTAGCCATTTTAATGCGCACAAAGTGGTTAGATATATTGTTGTCCATTATCTTCTTTGCTTGTCTAGATACCTTGGCAGTTTGTTAATTCTACCGTCGTATCACTCAAAATACTTTGGTTGAATTTCTCCATTTATTGATGCATCACATTTTCTTGAAGAGATTTCTACTCTATATGTTAAACATAATTTTTGGAAATTACATGCACTCCTATTTTCTCTATGTTGCTGTGGTAAAAGTTATTTCTTTGCGTGATTATGCATCTATGCACTGAGCACTGTTTATTAACTAAAATATTTTGACCCTGTCTCTGAGCATTTCAGGTTGATTTGGAACACAACCATTATAGGACGTTTCAGGGTTTGACATGCTTGATGCAGATTTCAACAAGAACAGAGGACTTTATTGTTGACACTCTTAAGCTTCGTAAATATCTTGGTGATTATCTTAGAGAATTTTTCAGAGATCCAACCAAGAAAAAGGTGCAATATGCTCTCTTTCTATACATTTATATTTTTGTAATGTGTCTAAAAACTGTAGTTTCTTATTGGTCTTATGACAAATAGGTAATGCATGGCGCAGGTCGTGATATTATATGGCTTCAACGAGACTTCAGCATATATGTCTGCAACCTTTTTGACACAGGCCAGGTATGGTGCACACAGCAGGATTGTGTCCATAGTTCATACATTTGGTTTCTGTTTCTTTTACTTTACATTTTTTTTCGTCATCTTAGTTACCATCTTAATGGCTTTTTAACTGAAGCTTGATCTTTTCCTTCAACTTAAATAGGCTTCAAAGGTCTTACAGATGGACCGTAACAGCTTGGAGCATCTTTTGCACCATTTCTGTGGAGTAACTGCAAACAAAGAGTACGTGATTCTGTTTACCTCCTTAACGCTTCTAGTTTACAGGTTCCATACTTCCATGTCATGGGAACTATAAAGCATGATATACATTTTCCTGCAGATACCAAGCTGCAGATTGGAGATTGAGGCCCCTTCCTGATGAAATGATCAAGTACTGTGCATTGATACTCCTTCCTTTGATATGATGTATTTTTAATATTTCTTTTTATCATTTTACGCCCCCACTCCAGAGAATAATTTCCACCAAGTGTATCTCATTGTGATTGCTGTGTGCAGATATGCTAGAGAGGATACACACTATCTGCTGTATATATATGACCTGATGAGATTGAGACTAGTGAATGAGTCATCAGGGGAAAATGATCTTCTTTTAGAGGTAAATCTTTTTTTTCGTTAGTGCATTTTCCCTTCTTCCCTGTCTACTGTCCAACTTTACCAGACTTGCTCAGTATTCTCTTCTTCTGGTGTTCTCCCCTAGATTAATGTAGAGCACTGGAGCAGCTAGTTCTGCAACCAATTGTCTATATTAGCAGGGTGGACATTTCTTTTCTTTTTTCTATTTATTACTAAATTTTACTGTTTATTAATCTGTGAGATAAGTGTAGTAGGCCCTATTGTTTGAAAAAGATGGAGCACGTCTTAAATTAAGATTCACGTCTTACTTACCTGAGTTGTTGCATCTTTGATGTGTGTTTTTAACTTTTTTTATCTTATTAACTGATTTGGAACATTGAGCACATGCATTTTTTCTTTGCACCCTTATTGCTTACAGATTCACTTTTCCTGCGTGATACATCATATGGGCATGAGCAACTAAACTGATGTTTCTTTAATTACTGCAGGTTTGCAAGCGCAGCAATGAAATTTGCTTGCAACTATATGAGAAGGAGCAGCTGACTGATACATCATATCTACATATACATGGGTCCGTATTGTGCTTGCTTAATGCAGCTTTATTCAGTAGATTACAAAATCTGTTGAAGTTTTGTAATATTAGTTTATTCAATTGCAGGTTGAAAGAAAATGAACTGAATGCAAGACAGCTGTCAGTTCTTTCTGTAAGTACATTATTCTTCCTTTTCAGAGCTTCATACTGGCGTTAACCAGGGTGCAACATTGCAAGTTTAAACAATTTACTTGTAATAGAAAAAAAACATTCTATTACTCGTCATCTAATTTTTTTCCTTTTCCTTTTCCCTTCCAGAGTCTATATCGATGGAGAGATGGCATTGCCCGTGCTGAGGATGAGAGCACTGGCTATATATTACCCAATAAAACTCTACTTGAGATAGGTTTATTACTAATCTCAACTTATTTAGTTGTATTGCTTTTCTTGCCTTGGCTAATAACTCTGCCCTTGATTTTTGGATTTATAGCAAAGGAGATGCCTGTGACAAGTGGGAAGTTAAAAAGAATTGTTAAATCAAGAAATTTGTTTCTTGAGCGCCATCTCGGCCATGTTATTAACAATATAAGGGATGCCATAGCAGCTTCTGGTGCTTTTGAAAGTGTAGCGGAGCAGCTGAAGAAGGGAAAGCTTGAAGAGGTTTGTTATGTGATTTTAATTTAACATCTCTTCCACTTTACTATGAGGTTTCTATTCAGTTTGCTGGATTTCATTTGAACTGCAAATATGCTTTTCTGCAGTTAACAGTGGCAGATGTGAAGAACAGCAGTGAGGACATTGAAATGATTCCTGCTGTTGATGTTGGTAACATTGAAGATCCGAATGATGAATCTGCTGTAGTTTCTGCAGTGATTACAAATGTTGGTGCTGCTCCCTGTATGGGGACTATTACAAGCGAAGCTTCTTTGGGTAATATGCATTTAGAGGATGTTGTGCCTGAAACAAAGGACTCTGGTACTTCATCAGGGTTTACTGGACTGGCAGATACAGAAAAACTGAGCAATGACCAGCAGCAAGTAAGAAAAATCATTTTACATATGTGCCTCTGTATTTCTGTCCTTGTACTTAAACAGTTGAATTATCCAGGCAGCAAAGGCTACTGTTCAAGTATCAAAGAGGCCTACAGCTTTTGGAGCTCTGTTTGGAAAACCAGCTGCTGGACGAAAGCCAGATCTTTTCCTAGGGTTTCCAAATGTTCAGGTATTTTTGTTGTACTTTTTTCTATCAGAACTGTTGATCTCAGTGGTGATGGTATTGAAGCCTTGTATCTAGGAAGATGCACTTTCCATGAATTGAATTACTGCCTGGTTCTGAAATACTGCTGAAAATCATTAAGTGCATCGCTAGAGTTTTGACATGCTTGGTATTTGCATCTCTTTGATGAGCATGCATCAGCACAACATAGTAGAACCTGAGATGTTAAGTTCATTGATCGGTGATATGCTGGCTGTATTAACTTCGTTTTGCTGTTGTATTAAAGTTGGCATATCGTACGACTCTAGTAGCTTTCAATATGAAATGCTTGATGGCCACAGTTGTCCTGACTTGTGTTGTTTGTGTGATAACTTCAGGGTAAGACTAAGGTGGACAAGATAACGTCTTCTGTGGTACTTCCTTTTCATCATTTCTCTGGTGGTGCAAAACCTTCATCACCCATCCTTCCAGCAAAAGAATCGTTGCATTCTGAACCAGAAAACATCCAACACGGTGATCCAGCTTGTCGGTTGGAAGAAGTGATACAGTTGGACATGGAAACAGACGAGCCACAACCACCAGAAAATGGCAACGAGGATGGACACTGTGAGACTGAAGACACTGAGATGTCAAAGTCCCCTTCAGATGACCCGTCTGGTACTGAGCAACGATTCCGAACACTCAACGAAGAAAGAAACATTCAGCAGAATCAGAAGACACCTCGAGAATTTGAATTGAGTGTTCCGGTGGTGCCTTTTGATTATGCGGAAGCCAGAAAGAATCTCGTGTCTAGTCAGCCTAAAGCTGAGAGGAGAAAAGACGATGCGGTTGCAAGGGCTATAAATACAGACTCTGGAGATAAGCGGATTGCTTCAAAAAAGCCAGGTGGGGGAGAGGACGAGGGAAATTTCCAGCATCCAAGGAGACGGCAGGCTTTCCCGCCTTCTGGCAATAGAAGTGCTACATATCACTAGTAAGATGTATAACTGACGGATTGGATTGTTTCAAAATTATGGCTACCCTAAAAGGGTAGCACGCGTTGTATGTTCTATTTGAATTTGGACTGGGATATCTCGTAGACAAAACTTGTGGCCTTTTCATCATGACTCATGAGAGAAGAAACCGCCGAGACTGCTACTGCACTGCGGTGTCCTGATGTGTTGCTAACATGACTACGAGAACAGTGTTAGGTATTGCATTATTTTTTAACATTTTTGGAACATTAGAATGTCCAATATTTTAGTAGGATGTACATTTCACACGGTTCTCTGCTATGGCTCTGTTTGGCACAGTTTAGCTTCAGTAATGAAGTTGTTTTTTAAGAAAAGAGTTTCATGAGCAACTTTTTAAGAAAAACTGAGCTGTTTTGAAAAAATTGTTTGGCCAAACAACTTCACTAGCAGCTTCATGCAAGAAAGAAATGGGGGAGATAGTTAGGATAAGCTGCTCTTTTTAGCTTCATCTCAACCCATGTTTTTATGAGAGGTGAAAAAAAAAGCTTCACCCGAAACTGTTTTGTAAAAGAGCATTTAACAAAAAAAAAATACAGCTTATAGCAACTAATGAAGCTGTTGTGAGTTGTGCCAAATAGACTTTTAATGCTGTGTTTTTGCTTTTGAACTCGAAGTCCTGTTTTGGTGCCGCTCAACAATTTTTCTCCTAAACTTCTTTCCAAACGTGCACTGCATTGCTAAACAGGATCCATTTACTTTCCACCACGGTTCATCCTTAATACTCTGATTTTTTGCTATCGCGGTGTGCAGATGAGTTTTTCAGTATAGAATTAAAAAGTGTACTCCTACAAGTTAGCCCCAATGGGGTGTGTGCGCCGATAAGATTAGCGGCACACACTTCGCTGACACCAGGGAAGAAGGGGGCGGGGGATGGGGGCAACGGGCGGATGGTGGACAGAACGGCCGGCAGCGAGGTCACCGCGGCTGTGGCGGTGAATGAGGTGATGCCGTGATGGCAGCGACAACTGTTAGGGTGTTAGGGTTTTAGCTGGTTAGCGTTCGAGCTCTTCTCTGGCCATAGATTGATGTTCGACCGATCAGGAGGGAGTTAGGTATTGCTGTTGGCGCGCGTGTCAAGGAATGGGGTCGCCACGGCCCCACCCGTATTTGGTTGTTGCAGCATAATAGTATGTTCAACTATAGATTTTTTCATGTTCAAACGGTCTGTAGGTAGTACGTACTTCAAATTGTTATTCTTCTTTGAAAGCATGCTATGAGCTCTGGAAAATCTGGGCCATTCTTTAGGGCTTTTCAATTCACCAGGGTGATGTGCTAGCTAAGATGGTTATTTGTTGGTTATAAGAGGATGGTGGAGTCCTGTTTTGCGTTGGTCTTGTAAATTTTAATTTTAGGCCTTGTTTAGTTCACAAAATATTTTACAAAATTTTTCATATTCTCCGTCACATCGAATCTTGCGGCGCATGCATGAAGAACTAAATATAGATAAAACAAATAACTAATTGCAAGACGAATTTTTTAAACCTAATTAGTTCATAATTGGATAATATTTGTCAAATACAAACGAAAGTTTTACTATTTCTATTTTGAAAAAAAAATTAGTGAAGGCTCTCGCGGTCTATACTCTAGGCCAGTTCAGAAGTAGCGGCAGGCGGCCGCAGGCGGCTGCTGCTGCTGCTCTTTTCCGAAAGAAAACTAGCCGAAGGGAAAAGTGGTCGAGCCGAGCCGGCTAACGGGCTGAGGCCTGCCTTGTTTAGTTTTTAAAAAATTAAAAAAAAACAGATTTCCTATTGTACGATACATGAAGCATTAAATAAGAATAAAAATCATAATCAATTATACAGTTTATCTATAATATATGAGACGAATTTTTTAAGCATAGTTAGTCTATAATCAGATAATATTTATCAAATACAAATAAAAATACTATAGTGTTTATTTTACAATTTTTTTAAACTAAACAAGGACACGAGGGAGAGTAATAACCGAGAAGTCAATGCCGTTCTAGCTGTCCAGCTCCTTTCACATAGGCTTTGTTTAGTTTACAAAATATTTTACAAAATTTTTCACATTCTTTATCACATTGAATCTTGCGATACATGTATATAGAGCATTAAATATAGATAAAAGAAATAACTAATTATATATAGTTTACCTATAATTTACGAGACGAATTATTTAAGTCTAGTTAGTCTATAATTGAATAATATTTGTCAAATACGAACGAAAGTGTTATCGTTCCTATTTTGTAAAATTTTTTGGAAGTAACAAGGCCTAGAGAGCAGAGAAGGTCAACCACCTTTGGCTTGACGCTAGCAGCGATCTCGATCTGCGGAGGACGAGACTGCAACAACCTGACAATCTCTCGAGTTCTTCGTCTCCTTTCTCCCAACGGCATCCATTCAGCTCTTGGATGATCAGGCATGGCCATGGGAGGCCCCTCCTGGACCAATTTGCAGTGCCTGGTGCGGCGGAAGCTGGCGACGGCGAGCTCCGCTGGCTGGGCCGAAGACGCCGACAGGGGAGGTGGCCAGCGCCTCGCCAGGACGCTATCTGTTCCCCACCTCGCCGCCATCGGTACGCACAGCTTCTTGTGGGTTCGGGCTTCAGTTTCAGTGGGCATGCAGTCTCTTTCCTAACTCTGGGTAGAGAGGGTTTTTGTGCTTTCACTGAATCTACTACTACTCTCTCAGATTTAGACAATGCAAGATGTGCCTCACTTTAGTATACTTACGCACATGATCCTCAGGTGTCGGTTCGACGATTGGCGCCGGCATCTATGTCCTGGTCGGAACTGTGGCTCGTGAGCACACCGGGCCAGGCCTGACGCTCTCCTTTCTGATAGCCGGCGTCGCCGCGGCGCTGTCAGCATTGTGCTACGCCGAGCTCTCCTGCCGTTTCCCTTCGGCAGGGAGTGCCTATCACTACTCCTACATCTGCATTGGAGAGAGGTACATGCATGTGCAAATGGACATTGGCATCGGTTTCTTGCTATTTCCCCCTCTCTGCTTTACTTGGTGCATCCCATCACAACGAGCATCACTCACCTTAGCATTTTGCTCTTCTTCATGACAAACTCCGGCAAACTATCCCCAGCGTTGCTTGGCTGATTGGGTGGGCATTGATCCTTGAGTACACCATTGGGGGATCATCAGTGGCACGTGGCATGTCGCCAAACTTGGTAATTCTATCTATTACATTAACTTCTCTCTTCCGAGAAGTGATCTTTTCATAACAAGGTCATCAGTATCCTTTCTTCAGGCTCTGTTTTTCGGTGGCCAAGATAAGTTGCCGTTCTTTCTAGCACAAGTGCATGTCAAAGGCCTTGATACCCCACTTGATCCATGTGCTGCTATTCTTGTTCTGATAGTTACTGCATTACTCTGTCTGGGAATTAAAGAGGTACTAGCACTGAGCCTACAACTTGTTTTGGAAGTTTTTTTTGTTCTCCATCTTTTCAGTTATGCAGAATAAATAGTAACATAGACTGCATGAATGGGGTGCAGATGACTTGCATGAACCTTTGTGGTATGGATTCTACAATCTAGGTTTTTGCTTTTGTGTGTTGGTGCCCTTTTCTAGACACAAGCACATTTATCCATCATATAAATACAGATAGTAATACGGAGATGTGTTGATGCCACACTCTTTTGTGTCGTCATTTGTGCTCTAGTATAGATTAAAATGTTTCTTGTTCTTTGAAAATTATGACTCCACTTTTTCTGGAGTTCAACAGTTGGCTACTTTGAACTTAAACTTATACACTCAAGTATGAGTTATGTCCTCATCAGAGCTCATCTGTGGAAGGCATCATCACCACTGCAAATATCATAGTGATGCTCTTTGTCATCTGTGCTGGTGGATGGCTAGGATTCAGGAATGGCTGGGTTGGTTATAAAGTGCCAGAAGGGTATAGTAAAATTTCTTGATTCATATAACCAAATCAATACATTGAATCCCATTTGGATTTTGAAACTTATTTGGCGGATACACAGTTATTTCCCTAATGGTGTCAGCGGAGTTCTCTCTGGATCAGCGACCCTCTTCTTCGCATTCATTGGCTTCGACACAGTTGCTAGTACGGCCGAGGAGGTCAGCTTACATTCATGTACAAAATGTCATTTGTGTTCCTGTAAATGCTGCTCCAGCTTGTGTGCAGCAGTTACATGATCGCCTTTAATTGGGTTTGTCAAAGTGATTTCCAGGTGAAGAATCCTCGACGCGATCTTCCATTGGGAATGGCCCTGACCTTGTCCCTGTGTTGCTTCCTCTACATGATGGTTTCTGCTGTTGTGGTCGGTTTGGTGCCCTACCACGCGATGGATCCGGACACCCCTATTTCTTCTGCATTTGCGCGATATGGGATGCAGTGGGCTGAGTAAGTTCCAGGTTACCTTCCCGCTGAAATGCTGAATGATCCACCTGCGATGGAGGTTATTTGCACATCTTGTGTATTATGTCAGTTATTGAGCAATTTTTACTCCACTGAATTGTAGGTATGTTGTTTCCAGTGGAGCTGTTCTTGCTCTTGTGGCATCCCTTATAGGCGGTATTCTTCCCCAGGTATACTTATGAACCAAAGCATTGTCGAGTTCCCCGTTTCATTTCAGTTACTTTCCTGCTTCTATTAGGACTGAGTAAAAGAAGTGCAAAAACTACTGTTTTGTTTTTTCTAGATAATTAACTACTGTTTTGAAATGTGCCGAAGTTAAATGAGATATGTGAGATCGTCAATGATCTTCTAGAAAATTAAACAAAAGAGGAGCAACTCAAAGGCCAGAGCTGACACTAAGCCTGGAGGTCAACACATACCATAGCTGATGGCAGGAAATGCTACAATTGTGTGCAGAAAGGACACTTGAGCTACAGCTGTCCTTTCACAGAGAATTGTGGTGGCTGCAGTGGAGCTTGCAGAGGTTTTGATGGTGGTGGCTATGCAGGATACCATGGTGTCCATGGCCATGGAGGATATTATAGAAGCTGCAGTGGAGGCCAAGGTAGTTCCAGGACCAATGTGGCATGATGAGAAGGGGTTGGTGGCAGAACTTGTGTTCAGAAATGACATGCGGTTTTACATGATAACAAGAAATCAACAGTCACCATTGCAAGCAATCTTGTGCAACATGATCCCACCAAACACATTGAAATTTATCTGTTCACCATAAGGTGGATAGCGTGGCATCAAGACTAGAAAATATAGTCTAGTAACAATTGCCGCAAAAATTGTGGTGAATCAATATGTAACGAAGCATGCATGATTAATATATTTACCTATCTTGAGGGTATGTTTTGTTGTAATATGTAAAAGTATTAGGTACTTCCTGGCGAATTCAGTTAACTACAGAGTGGAATGGTGAGAGAAGGTTACCCACCAGTTTTCCGAAACAAACTAACACAAACAAAGTAATCATTAGGTTTATTTAAAGTAGAAATGTAGCATGGTCATCGTATATCCCATTTGAAGAAGAATCGTTTATCCAAAGTTAAACCTTGAATTTGAATGGCTGATTCATAATTGTTTACTGTTGCTTTTGGTCAGCCAAGAATTATAATGGCTATGGCTAGAGATGGATTGCTCCCGCCACTGTTCTCAGATGTTAATCGAAGAACTCAGGTGCCAATCTTGAGCACAGTCTTAATTGGCATATGTGCTGCTATCCTGGCTTTTTTCATGGATGTCTCCCAATTGGCAGGGATGGTAATATGCTAATTATCATATAAAAATGGCAGCAATGCTGGATACAGAGGTACTCCAGATGATAACAGTTTCTTGATCTGTTTGTTCAGGTAAGCGTGGGAACCTTATTGGCATTTACTACGGTTGCCATTTCTGTTTTAGTAGTAAGATATGCTCCTCCATATGAGATGCCAATGGAAGTGGCTCTTGCAGGATCATCTGAGTCACTAGCTTCATTCTCTGGGAACTTAGAGCACGATGAGCAAAATTCAGAAGATCCTTTTGGCAATGGTAATGAGAATAATTTTTTGTGAACTGTTAAGTTCAAGTTATAGCAGATTAGCAGGAACTATGTTTGTCATTTTTTAGCAAGTAATTTGCATTCACACTGTAATAAGGTGCTGGGTGAACTTATATGTTAGCAAGCTATCTGCACCAGCAATGCAGCAACGTTAGAAATGTATTAGCAACTTGCATTCTTCTTCTTTGATAGTGAAGCTGGCTGACACATTAGCAGCGCTTCCTTGATATATTCATTTTTTTTATTATTTGTAATTTGCATATGAACTGCTTGCAAGTATCTGCACCAGCAGTCCATTATTTCAGATATCATATTACAGCATTTCTAGCTTTACCTTCATGATTACTGAGATGCTTGAATTCGTTCTCTGACTTTTTTCCCCTTTGTATCTGGAAGTAGTTCAAGAAGCACTTACTGTCATTGAGGGAGCCAGCAAAGTAAGGCGACAGAAAGCCATTGGAAGCATAGTATTGATATGCGTCGGAGCCATCATCTTGATTTCTGCGGTTTCTGTCTCCTTTTTGCCATTGTAAGTGATAGGTCTCCACCTCCTGTATCCCTGCGGGCACTCTTTCAAATATCAAACACAGCAATTGGACACTGTTCCTTGAGGAGCATGACCAGACTTGCATATTATTATTATTAGTATTAGTATTTTCTTTTGCCAGGAAAAGGCAACATCATCTGATCCAGTTTTGCTTTCTATAGTTCTGTGCAAACAATTGCATGCACTGTAGGCGGGCTGGTTGTGTTGAGTTCTTCTATTGTGCTTTTGTGCATTGGACAAGACAAGAGATTTTTGGGGCAAACTGGAGGTACAAGCCAAGGAACATGGACATTTAGCATTTCTGTAATTTAATCCAATGCAATCTCAAATTAGCTCTGTCTCTCCTAGGTTTCATGTGCCCGTTGGTCCCATTGCTTCCAATTTGTTGCATCATCGTCAACTTATACCTGCTTATGAACCTCGGGTAAGAAATATAGCTTACAACCATCTTTTCTTCTGTTCATCCTTTATGCAAAATATAGCTTACATTCATTTTTTTAATCGTTTGTGCTTTTGCACAGCCTGCTATTGTCTGCACGGCGTACAAATTTCATAAGATTGTTTGTTTGATCAGACAACACACATATTCTTTTAAGCTAATAAATAATATGCAGTTTTATGAAAAGCCAAAGAAAATTTAACTATTTAGTGTACAATATATTGAGATGCCTGAATCTCTAGATAGCAATCTATGTTTTGAGTGAATCCTGAAGATCATCTTGACCTTAAGTTTAATTTCAACTCAAATGATTGCAGGAGTCACACATGGATTCGTGTTTCCATATGGCTAGTGGCTGGGGCCCTCATATACTTCTTCTATGGCCTGAAGCATAGTTCACTGGCAGGCATGGCCTACCATCGCATATCGCCTTTGTAGTTCAACGTTGGGTGGAGTTCTTTTGCATTTTTGATAGCAGAAAATGAGAGCACATGTTTTGAAGGACAGAAGGACCAGAAGAATGAACATAGGCTTGTTTAGTTCTAAAAAATTTCAAAATTTCTCGTCACATCAAATCTTTGAACACATGTACGAAAGTGCTACAGTAGCAAAATTGAAAAATTTTCGCGGACTAAACAAAGGCCTTGTTTAGTTCCAAATTTTTTTTTAGGAAAACGACACTGTAGCACTTTTATTTTTATTTGATAAACATTGTCCAATCATGGAGTAACTAGGCAGATTTGTCTCGCGATTTACAGACAAGCTGTGTAATTAATTTTTATTTTCATCTATATTTAATACTCCATGCATGTGCCGCAAGATTCGATGTGATGAGAAATCTTGAAAAGTTTTGGGTTTTTGGGGTGAACTAAACAAGGCCAAAGCCATAGATAGGCACGTGTACAAAAAAAAAAGAAGTACACAAGTGCCCAGTCTCGTATGAGCTTGTTTTTCTTTCTCTGGCAATTGCACAAACTACTGGAACAGTTACCTCTGATGTTTTTTTTTGGTTAAAGAGGAAAACTACGGCTGGGTGTTTGGTTTGTGAAATAAAGCAGTTCATCGTCATCTCATTTCTTTAATTTTTTGTCTGGCCCGTGAAATAGAATAAGTTGATCCATTGCTACCTCGTTTCTCATAAGTTGATAATTAGTACTAGTATGAGAAATATGATCATTTTACTAAATTTGAGATTCACGACGCACACTCCATCTAAATAAAATAGCTTGATTCCCAAACCAAATACTCCATACAAGAGATATTCACTATTTTTTTTTAAAAAAAGAAATTACATTTTTTTGGGCAATTTTCATTTGTACGATCGTCACGTCAAATCTGAAGTGAGACCACTCGTCTCCTCCGGTTTAAAGAAACATGAAATGAAGCAGTAATAACAACCGTATAAATAAAACAGTAATAAAAATAAAAATAAAAAAGATTGAATTTAAAGAAACAGGAAATGAAGCAGCACCCGTTTTGTTAGGAGACTACGAACCGTGTGCAACTAGTGGGCCTAAATAAAGTAGAGAAGGCGGCAACGCCCGCTGGGCCGCAGCCCATTAACATATAGCACCTGGCCGACGCAGCAGTCTCACGCTCGCAGCACCATGCGTTGCGCTCAGCTTGAACCGTTTAGTCCCACCTCGCCCAGCCAAGCAGCACGGAGACGCGGACTCACTATACAATGAGACCCAGGGCAGCGGATCAAAGCATACCTTTCTCGGCCTTTTGGCTAAGATCAAGTGTAGTATCTGTTCTTATCAGTTTAATATCTGATATGTGGGCCATGTGCCCACTTCGATATTAAATTTATTTTTTGTGGGGGAGGGG